>Ga0315268_10002417_pt1 | contig 21048 bp, 18 predicted proteins | sample C1_top_MG_FD_204535 | JGI IMG/M metagenome (GOLD analysis project Ga0315268, IMG submission 204535) | Sediment microbial communities from Yellowstone Lake, YNP, Wyoming, USA - C1_top | ecosystem: Environmental > Aquatic > Freshwater > Lake > Sediment | place: USA: Wyoming | collected 2017-08-01
AAAACTGAGGACATGGGCGTGTTATTTAGGGCAATTTTGGGGGGAGATCGTATAAAGGACATTAAGAGGGCCCAGAGAGAACTCCTTGTTTTAAACCCCTTGTACATCAAAGCCAGACCCTATTTACAGTGAAAAGCGATTCTTGCAAAACATCTCAAAGGAGACTGGTTCGAAGTTTCTCTCGACTCATATCCCGAATTTAAAACAAAGCCCAAAAATGGAATGCTTAAAATAAAAAATGAGGGCATCTTATGCTGGCGGGATGATGCCCTCTGGGTACCAGTCTATTGTCCATCGAAGTTCGTCTTGGCTAATGATCTCTCCTGCTTTTAGCCTCAATGTCCCAGCTGAAATCTTGGGGCGGTTTCGTTGCGGCCTGTGATGAACAAGTTATGGGTCGAGTTGAACTACTGATAGCAGGTTTGATCTCAGAAGAGCCTTTCGATATCGTTGCAAGCAAATTAGACAAACTTGATATTGATTAATGAAGAACTTGGTTGTCAACTTGGACCTAACCCATTTTTCCAACTAGCACTTGTGTCATTACCAAATATCACGGATTTGGCGCCGACTGATAGGGGACTATTTAATGTGCGAAAACGCAAAATTATAAGTGTAATAACTGAAAGTACTAACAAATATCGCTTGGGGGTAAAGTGATTGCATGCAGGTCAGTTCTTTGGAAAACGTGACCAAGCTCCTAGTGTCCACTGCTCTCGGACATGAAAAGGCCGATTTGGTGCTAAAAGGTGCGAATCTCGTCGATGTGTACACTGGAGAGTTACTTGAGGGCACCGATGTAGCAATCAAAGGTGATAGAATAGCTCTGATTGGAAAAGCTGATCACACGATAAGTAGTGATACGACTGTACTTGACTTAAGGGGAAAATATCTTGCACCAGGTTTTCTGGATGGACATGTGCACATTGATGACAGCATGCTCACGGTAACAGAGTTTGCTAGGGCTGTTTTGCCCCATGGAACTACTGGAGTATTCATGGACCCTCACGAAATAGCAAATGTTCTCGGATTAAGAGGCGTCAAGCTAATGATGGACGAAGCCAAAAACGTTCCATTGAGGGTATTTACGTGTGTTCCTTCCTGCGTGCCAGCGACCTTCCCGGAATTTGAAACTGCTGGAGCGGAGATAGGTCCTAGGGAAGTCGAAGAAGCTCTGAAGTGGGATGGAGTGGTGGGGCTAGCTGAGATGATGAACTACCCCGGTGTACTCTTAGGTGATGATAAAGTTCACGGCGAGATTCAAGCTACGTTAAAGGCCGGAAAAATCGTTGAGGGGCACGCCGATAGCTTACTGGGTGCCGAGCTAGCGGCTTACGCGGCAGCCGGCATATCATCTTGCCACGAATCCATAAGAAAAATTGATGGGTTAGAAAGGGCAAGGCTGGGGATTTATACAATGATACGTGAAGGATTTGCATCTATCCGAAACGTGGCTGGGGTAATAAAGATCGTGACGGAGAACAGGATAGACCCTAGACGTGTCATTTTGGTGACGGACGATCGTCACCCTGGGGACCTCGTAACGGAGGGTCACATGGACTACGTTGTAAAGCGGGCCATAGAGGAGGGGGTAGATCCAGTAACAACCATCCAGATGGCAACGTTAAACACGGCGGAACACTACGGAGTTGATAGAGATATCGGCGGAATTGCCCCCGGTAAGCTAGCCGACATCCTTGTATTGGATGCCTTGTCTAAAGTATCGATAAAAACAGTAATCGTCGGAGGGATACCTGTTGCTAAAGACGGTAAACTCATCGTGGGTCTAAAACCACCGAGTTATCCCGAATATGCAAGGAAAACGGTGAAGGTAAAGCAACCTTTGACGGCAAAGGATTTTGTGGTGAGAGCTCCGTTTGAAAGGGGGCATTTAAACGCCCACGTGATAGGCGTTACAGGAGAAGTAACAACAAAACATCTTGTAGAAAAACTATCTGTTGAAAAAGGGGAGATACAGCCGAGCATCGAAAAAGATATAATGAAAATAGCGGTTATTGAAAGACATAAGCTAACTGGGAATACAGGGCTGGGTTTCGTAAAAGGTTTTGGTTTCAAGGAAGGGGCCACGGCTTCAACTATAGCTCACGACAGCCACAATTTGCTCGTAATAGGGTTGGATAATCAGGATATGGCTATTGCTACTAACAAGTTGGTAGAAACGGGTGGCGGGATAGTAGCTGTAAATAAAGGAGAAATTCTCGGGCTAGTGAAATTACCAATAGCTGGGTTAATGTCAGACAAAAGCTTGGAAGAGGTTTACGAAGAGGTTAAGAAAATGGAGGACATATGGATTAGACTCGGATGTAAAATACCAATGCCATTTCCAACGTTAATATTGTTAGCACTACCAGTGCTCCCGGAACTTAGAATTACGGACAAAGGGCTGATAGATACGATTCGATTTAAAAAGATAGATCTAGTGGATTGAAATAGATATTTTTTAGATTTAGCTGAAGTTTTGATTGAAAAAGAAAAAATGAGGGCATCTTATGCTGGCGGGATGATGCCCTCTGGGTACCAGTCTATTGTCCATCGAAGTTCGTCTTGGCTAATGATCTCTCCTGCTTTTAGCCTCAATGTTCCATTTGTGTCGGTGATTGGCCCTTTAAATGGCTCGAACCCCACCGGATCCGACTTGAACTGCTCGTACCTGTAAAGGATCAAGTCGTAAACACTTATATTGCCTCGGACGGGATCTGTCACCGTCACTGCCTTCAGGTCGTTTACGAATATCGGATTTATCGGTTCATTCCAGTCGGATCCAAGCTCGACGTAACCGCCGCCGCCGGTCGCAAGTTCATTCCAGTGTTGCCAGTTTTCACACTTACCTGCCCGCGCCTTTAACAGGAGATCCTCGTAGATTTTCTCCCAGTGAACCAGCTGTCCGCTCACGACAACATCTGGACCAAAGCTCTTCATTGGGCTGTAGTGACTGAATGTGTAGATCTTTTGGCCTGTATCTTCGTAATGCTTCTGACATGCTGATATAACAGCCGGTGCGTCGGCGGTAAATGCGATGACATCGGCTCCCCAATCCATTAGGGCCTTTGCATTCATGGCGTCGGTTTCTGGATCAACCCACGCTCCTGTCACTAACACTTTCATCGTAACATTTGGGTTGACTTCCCTCGCCCCCAAGTAGAAAGCATCCATGTGCCTGACCACTTCTGAAGTCGTAAAGGCCGCAACGTAGCCGAGTTTGTTCGTTTTAGTGAGTGCTCCAGCTGCGAGACCGTTCATGTAGTACAATTGATAGAAGTCGTTGAAATAGAAACCAACGTTGGGCGCGCTCCCCATTATACTCGGGTCTCCTGAGCAATGGTACAGCATCTTGTCGGGCCATCTCCCCCCAGCTGTTACTGTTTCCCATCCGAATCCAAAGCTCGTGGTAAAGACAACGTCGGCGCCAGCTTCAAACATAGTATTAATGTAAGAACCGACTTCTGCTTCCGGAACCGTCTCCGCATACGTGGTTTCGAGCCAGTCATACTTGTTGTCGACTATTTCACGTCCCCGATTATGCGCCATGGTCCAACCCTGATCAGCGATGGGCCCCACATAAATGAACCCTGCCTTTAAATGCGGCATTTCCGTTACATTTTCCGTCACTGCTCTCGGAGCTGCGAACCATCCGATTCCTCCTGCAACAATGGCGGTAATCACTATTGCAATGACAAGAGTAGTAGCAGTAGCAATCCCTAATTCACCTATCTTTTTCATTTTATACCTCCATTTCTTATTTTGTTTGCAGTTAAAAAGCTTTTAGTTTTGGGTTTTGAGTGCTGTGTTGAATTAAAGCATCGGCGGTGCTGCTCGAGTTCTCCAGATATGTACTGTACAACTCTTCCGGAGTAAAAATGGGGCCCGTAATCCAAAACGACTAAAACTATTCCCTCGTGTAAGGCTCCAAAAGTGCAGAAGGGGCCCTTAGCCTTCTATAAAAGAGTAAGAGAACAATTAGCGCTACGAGTGTCACGAGATAAGGAAACATGGCTAAAAGGTAGGGAGATACAAGGTGCTGAAGCTGTGGTTCAAGGGCGTGCACCCCCCCAAAAAGCAATGATCCAAATAAGGCACCCAAGGGATTCCATATTGCGAAGATCGTAAGTGCTATTACCAACCAACCCCAACCAGCGGTCATCCCCTCCAACCAATAACCCATCCACGCTATCGAAATAAAGGCCCCCCCTAGCCCCGCTAAAGCTCCACCCAGAATTACACAAAGATAACGGGTTCGGTACACGTTTATCCCTGCCGAGTCCGCTGCAGCTGGATTTTCGCCAACTGTCCTGATGATAAGCCCGACCCTAGTTTTGAAAAGTATGAACCACATTATCGGGACAAGCGCTAATGCAAAATAAACTAGGGGCACATGCTTAAACAAAAAATCACCTAGCACAGGTATATCTTTCAATATTGGAATGGGTGTTGTGGGGAGAACGTAGGGGAGCTTCTCTCCGGTATGGGCTAATCCGATTATCCCGCTTAAACCAAGTCCAAATATAAAGAGTCCGAGTCCGGCGGGAACTTGCATGCCTCTGAAGTGGATTACCACGATAGCGAACACGAAAGCTAGAAGTGCCCCACTAATCATGCCAACAGCGATTCCTACCCAAGCGCTTCCTGCCGCAAAAGCTCCTATTATCGCAGCGGCAGCCCCAGTACTCATCATGCCTTCGATTCCGAGATTTGCCACACCTGAGCGTTCGGCGTAGATTTCCCCAAGGGTCCCGAAGAGAAGAGGCGTGGCAAAGACCATTGCCATGTTAAGAAATGGCCCCGTTTTTGTACCCGATAGCTCAAAATAAGATGCCAAGAGAACCGCGGCAGCTAGACTAATAATGAGTATGAGTATTTTTTTCCTCTTGAGCCATGTAGGGACTTGGGTCTTGGCCCTGAAAGCATCAACGAATGCCATAAGCGACAGACCGAGCGCAAAGACGGCTAGAACAAAAATTATTTCCTCGATTATCACTTGGATCTCCTCCTTCCGAATGAAATTTTATATCGGGTAAGGATCATCCCTGCGGTAAGGCCGATGAGAATCAATCCCAGGATAGCTGAAACCATGGCATATGGGATTCCCTCAACAGTTTGGAGACCATATCCACCCACTAAAATTCCCGCTATAAAGAAAGCTGCCAGTGCGGAGCCCAAGGCGCTTCTTCTCCCCAGCCACGCCACGATGATCGCAGTGTATCCAAAGCTAGAAACATACGCCATCCCGCTTCCATCGACCCCCAATTTAAGCATGTGATGAACACCAGCCACTTCCCCCACACCGGCTATGCCCGCAAGACCGCCACTGACGATCATCACCAACATCGTTATTTTAAAGCGACTTATGCCGGCGTATTCCGCCGCTTTTGGGTTCTCGCCAAAAACTCTAATTTCGTAGCCCTGCTTAGTTCTGCTCACAAATATGTGAATCAAGATAACTGCAATGATTCCGATGATAAGAGTAGGATAATGGATAGTTTCGGCTATCGTCGAAAGTTGTAAGGAATCGGGGAGAGCGGTTGTATACGGAAAACCGACTCCAGGCGCTTGCCATGGTCCAAACAGCAGGTACCACAATAGCTTGAGAACGATGTAATTCAACAACAGGGTACTAATCACCATGTCGAGACCGATCTTGCAATTCAGAAATGCGCAAAGGGCTGCCAAGCCCGCGCCAGCAGCAAAACCCGCTATAAACATAAGTGCTACGTGTACAGGCGCTGGCAGGTTGAAGGGGAGGAAAAGTGCAACCCCCGTACCCGCAATCGCTCCAATTATCATCTGTCCTGGGGCGCCAATGTTCCACGCTTTCGCTTTAAAGGCCAGAGCTAACCCCACCCCTATGAGGAGTAGCGGAATTGTCTTGGTTAAGGTCTTTGCAAGGGCCGAAAAGCTCCCAAAGGCTCCAGAAAACAGTGTTGAGTAGGTGTGGAGGGGGTTGAAACCCTGCATCAACAAGAGGATGGCCCCCACTAACAGAGCGATGACCACAGAGAGGCCCAAGATTCCAAGTTCAACCCAAGGCGAAGGAACGGCTCTCTTCTCTGTCTTAAGCCCGAGCATTAGGAGATCTCCCCCAATGGAGTTCCGGTCATCATCAATCCAATTTCCTCGCGCGTCACTTCACCGGCATCAACTATCCCCATGATCTTCCCTTCGTACATCACGGCGATTCGATCGCTCATCATCATTATCTCATCCAAGTCTTCTGATATCAAGAGAATTGCACTCTTTCTCTCCCTTTGTTTCAACAACAATTCGCGAACGCTTTCTACCGATCCCACATCGAGACCGTAAGTTGGATATGTGGCTATTAGAAGTTTGGGCTCGCCGGAGGTTTCCCTAGCTAGGATTAACCTTTGGATGTTTCCGCCGGAGAGAATGCCCGCCGGCGTATCGGGGCTAGGAGCGATTACATTGTATCGAGAGATTTTTTCTTTGGCACTGCGATTTATCGCGCCACGATCAAGAAATAACCTCTTGGAAAAGGGGGGGACCCGGTAGTCCTTCAAGATGAGATTTTCTTTCACACTCATGGTAGGAACGAGGCCGACTTCAATCCGCTTCTCAGGAACATATGCTACGCCCGCGTCCACAAACTTGCGCGGCGAAACGTTTGTCACATCCTTCCCAGAGAGTATCAATCTCCCCTCCTCGATTTTTCGTAATCCAGTGAGGGCCTCGACGAGTTCCCCCTGACCACTTCCACCGATTCCTGCTATCCCTAGGATCTCCCCTTCACGAATGGAAAAAGAAACTTTTTTAACAGCCGTTTCTCCTCTGTCCCCGAGAACGCAAAGTTTTTTCACTTCCAAAACGATTTTGCCTTTTTTAACGGGTTTTTTTTTCACCTTGAAGAGGACCTCCCGTCCCACCATCCACCTTGCTAGTGATCTCTTAGTCGCTTTTGAGGTAGGAATAGTCTTAATTTTCTTACCTTTTCTTAAAATGGTGCATCGGTCGCTGATTTTTAATACTTCATCGAGTTTGTGGGTGATAAAGATTATCGCATACCCCCTCTTTTTCATCTCCTTGAGTCGTGAGAAAAGTTCCCTTTTTCCTTGGGGGGTAAGGGTGGAGGTTGGTTCGTCTAGGATAAGGATTTGCGCACCACGGCAGAGTACCTTCAGTAATTCTACATTTTGTTGTTCGGCGGCCGAGAGTTGCCAGACCTCAGCATCCGGATCCACTTTCAATCCAAATTCTTTCGAGATCCTCAAGATTTTCTCTTTTACCTTACTTCCTGGGAAGAAAAAGTCGTGGGATGAGGCGAGGGCGATGTTCTCGGCAACCGTATGGCGAGGGACCTGTTTGAAGAGTTGGTGGACCATCCCTATGTTTAGATTGATCGCGTCCGAGGGCGACTTGATGTTGACTTTCTGACCGCGAATGTATATTTCCCCTTCATCGGGCTTGTAAAGCCCATACAAAATGTTCATCAGGGTCGTCTTTCCCGCGCCGTTCTCCCCGAGCAAAGCGTGGACTTCGCCAGCTCTCACATCGAAGTCGATGTTATCGTTTGCCACCATGCCTGGAAACCTTTTCGTGATTCCCTTCATCTTTACGACGAATTCCCCGATCTTCGCCTCAGGAGCGACGACGATTGCTTTTCTCTTCCTTCCAGGTAATGGGATCTTCAAATTTGCACACCTACTTCCGACAATTGATTATTATCCCACCCATTTTGAACTTTTTGGTTCCACAGAAACCTCCCGACCAAGTACCCGCATATGATCGCCTTTTTTGTCAACAGGGGTGTTTACATGTTGGCGATCGAAGCGCACAACTCAAGTCCAAAAAGTTGTGAGATGTTGTCAACAGGAGTGTTGACATCGGCTATTTCGCCCTTATAAACAACCCCCACCCAAAGCCTTGGCGGGAGAAGCAGACCTCGTTGGTAAATAAATACTTAATACATTTACTTTGTATTTGTAAGTTAGGGCCTCGAGTCTTGGCGCAGCTTACTTTGCCAGCGCACCCGCTTTCTTCAGATCCCGCGCCACATCCGCCAGCCCGAACCGCTCGAGGGTTACCTTCTTTTGCAATCCCGTGCGAACATCCCAGCCGCGCTCTCGGTAATATTCATCCAACATAGGTTCGAGATCCACAACCTTGCCCTTCGCTGGCCCGTCTGGCATCGGCTCCTTTAGCATCCGCTCGGGCAGGGTGTCATCTTTGCGGCTGAGGCCAAGGCGGGCGTTGAACGCGCGCTTGAGGTTGACGATGCGCTCGGCGATGACGCGCAGCTCCTTGACGCTTCCGAACTCCTGTATTCCCGTTAAAGGTGGCAGCAACTCAGCATAATCATCAAAGTAGAAGATCGGCGGCCACATCGTGCCGTACTTGCACGTGATTAACGAATCCACGATTGCATAAAGATCTTCAACGTCTTTGACCAAAATTCCTTTGTACTTCGTCGAAAGCCTGTCACCGAGCGCCGCGGATTTGGCCTTCCCGTACCTCTCGATAATCGTCTTCTTGTAGTCGAGTTCATCGAGCGAAGAGAGCGCCCGCAGGTGTGCAGCGCCTATCACCGAGATGGCGTGCGTCAGCCCGACCGACTGATGAGGCCTGCCGTCCTGCCCGGATGCCTCGAGCCCCTTCACTTGAATCGCCCAGCGCTCAGAGCCCTTACCTATTCGCCTTGCCGCGGCTCGAACGCCCTCTGCAAGGATATCACCGACACCCTCGCGCGAGGCCATCATCTCAACGAGCCTGACCATCGCATCGCCATCGCCCCACCTGAGCTCGAAGCCGACCTCGCGCTCGCTCAGCGCGCCGCGCTCGAAGCACTCCATCGCGAAGCTCACCGCGCCCCCGCAGGAGATCGTGTCCATGCCGTGAAGGTTGCAGAACTGGTTGGCCTGCATCACCGCCGGGAAGTCGCTCACCAAGCAGTTCGAGCCGAGCGCGACTATACTCTCGTACTCCGGCCCCTCGGTGAGCAAGCCTGTGTACGGGCCAGGGCGCCTCACCAAGGCGACCTTCTTGCACTGGATGCGGCAGTTCATGCACGAGCGGCGATGAATTATGAACTCCCTTTCAAAAACGTCTGGACCTATGTCTGCGGCGCGGTCGAAGACGCCCGTGTAGTGCCCCTTCGTCGGCAGGCGGCCTATCTCATTCTCCCAGCTCACCAGCCCTGGAGTTCCAAACCTGTACAGGGCATCGTGCGAGGCCTTTCCCCACTCGCCACCGGTGTAGCGCTCGTGCGCCTCCTTCGTCAGCTCCCAGACGCGGTCGAAGTCCGCCACCTCGACGCTCTTGCTTCCTCGAACTGTCACAGCCTTGAGGTTCTTCGATCCCATCACCGCACCAACTCCGGTTCTCCCGGCAGCGCGCGAGCGTTCGTTTATTATGCACGCGAACTTCACCAAATTCTCGCCAGCTTTTCCGATGCAAGCAACCCTGACATCTGGGTCTCCGAGCTCCTCTTGGATCATGTCGGTAGTTTCCGCGGTGTTCTTGCCCCAGAATTTCTTCGCATCGCGCAGCTCGGCCTTCCCGTCGTCGATGAAAAGATAGACTGGCTTCTTGGACCTCCCCTCCAGCACGAGGAGGTCGTAACCAGCGAACTTCAGCTCGGGGCCCAAGTATCCGCCAGAGTGCGCCTCGCCCCAGATTCCCGTCAGCGGCGCCTTGGTGACGACGCAGTAGCGCCCCGACGGTGGATAGACCGTCCCGGTCACAGGGCCAGTCGCAAAAATCAAAATGTTCTCCGGAGAAAGTGGCTCGACTTGGCGTGGCACCTCGTCGTACAAAATTCTTGCCGCCACCCCGCTGCCGCCGATATAGTTGCGCGCCCACTCCTTCGGCAACTCGAGCTCGAGCGTCTTGGCCCGCGTGAGGTCGACTCGCAGGTATTTTCCTGTGTAACCTTTGTAATCGAAGACCATTCCATCACACCTTCTTAATCTTGCTCATGCGCCTAGCTTCATCCAAACGCATCTTCTCCGCAACTTGCTCCGGCGTTGTTAGACTTAGCGCCACGGGCACGCATTGCCTGACGCACTGTGGATCTCCACCGCAAAGATCGCACTTCAGCGCTTTTTTTGTCACAGGATGCAACCAAATCGCTCCAAACGGGCAAGCCTCGGCGCACGCACCACAACCAATGCAACGAGCATCGACGACCTCAACCAAGCCGCTCTTGAGTTTTCGTATCGCACTTACCGGGCAAGCCCTCATACATGGAGCATTCTCACATTGTCTGCACGTTATCGCGACGTCAGAAGCTGGCTCTGATCTTATCACGCGGATGCGAGATGCCTTTGGGTTAAAATTTCGATCGTGAAACCCTACGCAAACGAGTTCGCACGTCCTGCAACCCGTGCACAGCTTCGGATCACAGTATATGTATGGCAAATCATCACCGAACCAAAAACTGTTGGATGCGCTGGATTTAAAACGTTTCGATTCTTATTGGTTGTGATCATTGGATGGGAAAAATTATGAAAGAATCTATCGTCATCGATGGGTTGAGCAAGTACTACAATGACTTCCTTGCCCTCGACAACCTATCGCTGAAAGTAAGAAAAAACGAGGACGTTGCGTTGCTTGGGCCCAACGGCGCTGGCAAGACCACAACACTCAAACTCCTCTGTGGGCTTCTCCATCCTTCCTCAGGTACGGCTTACATCAACGGTATCAACGTTGTGGAGGGGCGCGAGCAGGCGATTTCTAATGTGGGGGCCATCTTGGAAACACCAGAGTTCTATCCCTTCTTCACCCCAGATGAGACCCTGAGCTATTTGGGGAGACTCCGGGGGATGCGCGGACGGGAGCTGGGGCACAGGATAAGGGAAGTGTTAAAACTCGTTGGGCTCGAAAAGTGGGCCAATATTAGGATAGAAAAATTCTCGCGGGGGATGAAGCAACGCTTGGCGCTGGCGCAGGCTTTGCTCCACGATCCACAAATTTTAATCTTGGATGAACCATCGCTTGGTCTGGATCCGAGGGGTATGGTGGAGTTTCGAGAAATCATCAAAAAGGCAAAGAAGAAGAAAACGATCCTCTTCGCCTCGCACCTTCTCACCGAGGTCGCCAAAATCTGCAGCAAGGTTGCGATACTTGACCACGGAAAACTTCGCTTCTACGACGACATGTCTCGACTGAAGAAAAAATATCGTTCGCTGGAGCGCGCGTATCTAAAGCTGACGGAGGGGGCTATTTGAGCGAGTTCGAGAAGCTGAAGATAGTCACGAGGTACGAGCTCCTGAAGCAATTCAGGAGGAAGCGGTTCTACGGGGTATTGGCGATAACTCTGCTGGCTGTAGTCTTGACGATCGGACTATACCAAGGGCTAGATCTCCCGAGACGAATGGGCGTTCCGCAGAGCACCATAAACCAACACGGTGTAGAACTCTTCGCAATATTCGTGACATCGATGGGCTCGTTGGCCATTCTTGGCGCGGTATTCTTCGCTGGGGATGCATTAGCGTCGGAGTTCGAGCGCAAGACGGGCTACATCCTGTTCCCAAACCCCGTGAAGCGGACTACTTTAGTGGTCGGGAAATATTTAGCCTGCTTCATCGCCACGGCTGCAATACTGGGTGTAGCCTACCTGATTTCGGCCGGCGCTCTGCTCGTGTTCTACAGACAAGTGCCGATCGGGATATTTGGGTCGCTGGCCATCGCGCTGGTGCTGGCGTGCTTTGTGATAAGCATGGCGTTCGCTTTCAGTTCCGTACTCAAGGGAGGCATGGGGGCAACGATCGCTACGCTCTTGACTTATATGGTGATCTTTTCAATCGTTTCAAGTAGTCTAGCTTACGCTGGCTTTAATCCTTGGTTCATGCCCGATCGAGCGGGAGATGCGATGACCGCCACCTACGGCATTTCCTTTGAAAATGCATTTGGGGGCATGATGGGCGGAGGGCAGATGATGAGTGGAATGGTACGAGCCAGCCAAAACCCAACCCTGAGTTTTTTTGTGCTGTTGGGGTACGCGGTTATCCTGTTCGGCGTAAGCATCTGGATGACTAAACGCAGAGAAATGATTTAGCACGATTAAGTTTGACCAGTAAGCTTTATTGACGTCCTTGCATCACGTTGAATTTGTTAAAAAGGTGAATATCATGGACCCGACGATTGAAGCCATCGCATGGACTCTGGCGATATTTTTCGCGAGGCTCACGGACGTCTCGATGGGCACGGTCAGGCAGATCCTCATCATCAGGGGACGGAGGGGAGTAGCCTCCATCTCCGCTTTCTTCGAGATACTGATTTGGATAATAGCGATAAGTCGTGTGATCACACAGCTGGATAAAATCTACTATATGGTCGCTTTCGCCCTCGGCTTTGCATCCGGGAACTACTTGGGAAGCTATATCGAAGAAAAAATCGCGCTTGGTTACATGTTTGCTTATATCATGCCGAAAAAACGCACCAATGACCTAGCCCATGAGCTTAGGAAATCAGGATTTGGTGTGACAATAATCCATGGTACAGGTTTAAAGGGGCCAGAGCCAGTATACAACGTACTTTTCAGGCGCAGAGATACTCAGCTGTTGATTGATATAATAAAAAAACACGATAAGAATGCGTTTTTCACCTTAATGGATGTCAGGGCAGAACGCGGTGGCTATGTCAGGGCCGCCGCCAAGAGAAAGTGATGGAAAGAGCATGTCAGGCGCCGAAGAGATTTTTGATAAACTTCGCGGACTCCTAAAGACTGAGAGGAAGGTGGCGCTTTGCACTGTTGTTGAGAAAATTGGCTCGGGTCCAGCAGAGCCAGGCAGGAAGATGCTAGTAGCTGACGATGGAGAGATCGTCGGAACGATCGGGGGCGGGGAGCTCTTCGAAAGAGAGCTCAGGCGAGAAGCTATGAAGGCTATAAAAGAGGGCAAGTCCAAGAGCCTGAGGTTTTCTTTTTATGGTGGAACCAAAAAGGGGCAATTGAATACTGGCCTATGGTGCGGGGGTGAAACAACGGTGTTCGTCGATGTGGTCGAACCAAAGCCAAAGTTGGTGATCGTGGGCTCCGGGCACGTGGCGCTGCCTACTTGTCACCTAGCGAATTTTTTGAATTTCAACGTGATGGTAGTAGATAACAACAGAGAAACTCTGACGAAAAAAAGATTTCCAGACGCGAAGCTCGTCTTCGACAGAAACTTTGCTCGCGCTTTGAAAAAAGCGAAGGTGGATCGCAACACTTATGTGGCAGTTCTCCATGGCGATCCCAAATGTGATCTCGCCGCCGTGCGCAGATTCGTCCGTGAGCAAGTGGCCTATATTGGACTGTTGGGGAGCGAGAAGAAGGCCCGCAAGCTCAAAGAAATTTTGCGCAGAGATGGGGTTTCAAAAAAATCGCTCGGGAAGATTCACGCACCCATAGGTCTTGAGATAAAGGCACAGACGCCTGAGGAAATCGCGGTGAGCATAGCTGCCGAGCTGATCAAGAAGATGAGAAGCCAAAGCAGTTAAGATTTGGTTAGTTGCCCCAAAGTTTCTGGGGTATCTACATCCATTATCGCCCATTCGCCGGCTTCCACCAGATGATGTTCGCTTTCGTGCCGATGGATGACGTCTCGAATCATCTCCTGTTTCTCGAGGGAAAGAATTTCATCGAACAAACTTTTATCGAACAACACCGGATGCCCTTTCTTACCTTTGTACACGGGGCTCACGATTTTCGCCCCACCATTCCAAACATCGATGGCTTTCAGAAGAAAATATCGATCTACGAAGGGCTGGTCGCCCAAAGCCAAAAAAACTGCATCGCAATGTTTGAGTTCATCCATACCCCTCTTGAACGAGGAAACCATCCCTTCGGCGTAATTTTCGTTCACCACCCACCTCGCCCCGAGCTCCTTCAAAACTGGCACCACATCCTCCGGCCTGTGCCCGAGGACGACGATGAGCTCGTCGGCCACGCCATCGAACGAAGAAATTATCCACTCTATCATCCGCCTGCCCTCGATCTCGACAAGGAGCTTGCTCTCCCCCATCCGCCTCGACTCGCCCGCGGCTAAGACAATTGCGCCGATCATCGTTTAACCTCATAACTACTGAATGAAACCGCCGTGCCCCATCTCGGCAAGTTCTTCCCTCGTTATCTTTTCCTTCGCCAGAATCCTCGGGAGGAGCAGGTCGAAGCTCGTCCGCTTGTCCGGGATGACGCAGGCCGGGAGCCCGAGCACAGGGACGCAATCGAGGTAGGCCAGCATGATCATCGAGCCTGGAAAAGTCGGGACGCCGCGGGAGACGACATCGGCGCCAGTTCCCCTTATGGCAGCTGGCGTTACATCACCAGAGTCCACGGCCATCCCTCCAGTTACCAAGATGAGTTCATAGCCCTTCTTCTTGAACTCGATGATTTTTTCCCTGATCTTATCCTCATCGTCGGGCAACACAACCGACTCCTCGATGCACAAGCCGTAGCTGGCGAGCTTCTCCTTCAGCACCGGACCAAATCCATCCTTTACCCTCTTCTCGTAGACCTCCGTGCCCGTCGTTATGACGCCAATTTTTTTGACCTTCGGAGAAACCACCCTCAGGATAGGTTTGTTTTTCTCCAAGATCTCCTCCACCTTCCTCATTCGTCGCTCATCCACGGTCAGCGGGACTATCTTCACTACCCCGACCACATCGCCTTTCCTCACGCCCGCGTTGTTCGCTTGGGTGGCGAAGACGAAGTCTTTAATGAGGTTGATCTTTTTGACAACATCCGCCTTGACATTCAAAAGCCCATTTTTTTCCGCCAATAATGAGACTGCCGCCTTATTGGGCCTCGTGTACGAGATATTTTCACCTGCTAAAACGCGGGCCATCCTCGTCGCCGCCTCGTCCTCGTGCACCCCCTTTTCTTTACCATCAACGACGTAGACGAAGTAGTTCCCCACATCCTTCAACTTCTCCACATCCTCCGCACGAACCATGTGGCCACGCTTGAAGAGAATGGCCTTGAGCGCAGGCCCGTAGCGGATGATATCGTGGGCGAGGCGCTTCCCAACGGCGCTTTCAGCTTTTACTTTCTTCATCACGACCCCAAGAGAGGGAAAACGAGCAAAAACATAAGCCTTTTTGTCCATACATAAAAACATAGATATGAGCGAGAGGGATATGAACAAAGAAACTGCTAAGCGCGAGTTAGATAAAGAATTGATCTACAATCGCGTTTTTGAAACTCCCATCGTCGGCATGACTATCTTGGATTTTACGGATCAAAATGTTGTTTTCGGCAACTCTACCGCTCGAAAGATTTTTGAACTGGAACGAGACCCTGTCGGCGTGAACGTTCGAGAGTTCCTCAACGAAGAATCCAAGAATCTTGTCGATACCGTCGTGCTACCAGCGCTTGAGAAAACGGGTAGTTGGCAAGGCGAACTCGCTGGGAAACTAAAGGACGGTCGGGAGGTGCCATTGTCCGCCTCATGTGTGGTAATATACGACGAAGAGGGCAGGCCTCATGCTATCCTTGCTACATACAGGGATATCACCGAGCGCAAGCAGATGGAGGGGGCGCTACGAGAGTCGGCAGAGAAGTATATGGGAATTTTCACTGGAACTCATGATGCAATATGGATTGTTAAGGTAAAAGAGGGCGAATTCGTCTATGAGGATGTCAACCCCGAATACTCTAATTTTACCGGTGTAGACAAGAGGGATGTGGTGGGTAAGCGCTTGGGTGAGATATTCGAACAGGAAACCGCGAATAGAATTTCAAGAGATTATGAATGGGTGGTGAAGGAAAAGAAAACGCTAAAAAAAGAGCAACACCTCAAGTTTCTCATAGGGGAGAAATGGCATTTGACAACCTTGGCCCCACTTTTAGATGAGAATGGAAATGTTGATAGAATCATCGGCTCCGGCAAGGACATCACCGAACTCAAACGTGCGGAGGGGGCGCTGCGGGAGAGCGAGGGGCGTTACCGCAGGCTGGTCGACACTGCACCTGATGTCATCTACACCATTTCATGGGACGGAACTATCGCCTCCCTGAACCCGACATTTGAGAAGATAACTGGTTGGTCGCGCAGCGAGTGGCTCAATAAGCCTTTCGCAGAACTTGTACACCCGGATGACTTGACCAAAGCCGTAGAAACATTTCATCAGGCCATGCGAGGCGAGACTCCACCTCCTTATGAACTACGCATCAGAACCAAATCAGGTGATTACTTGGTGGGAGAATTCACAAGTAAGCCGCTTATCGAAAAAGGGGAAGTGATCGGTGAACTAGGGATCGCCCGCAACATCACCGAGCGCAAGCACGCGGAGGATGCGCTGAAGGAGAACGAAGAACGCTATCGAAGTCTTGTTGAAACCTCCCCCGATGCTATAACTATGACTGATTTAGAGGGACGTGTCATTTATGCGTCCCCGCAAACGCTCGAACTACACGGTTTTAAAAGCGCCGAAGAGTTGGTCGGAAGAAGCGCTTTTGATCTCATCGCTCCAGAGGACCGCGAAAGGGCGATGATAAATCTCCAGAGAACCCTGAAAGAAGGGGTTGCAAAAGGATTGGAATACGCCCTCCTAAAGAAGGATGGAACTCGGTTCATCGGCTCGTTGAATGTCGCTTTGATTAAGGATGCTTATGGGGAACCCAAGGCATTTATTGCCACCACAATGGACATCACCGAGCGCAAGTAGTTGGAAAATAAACTTGAAGAATACTCTGAAAAATTAGAACAAAGGATTCAAGAGAAGACAGAAGAGTTGATCGAATCGCAGAAGAAACTTGTCATGGCTGAAAAGCTCGCAGCCATGGGTGAGGTGGCGACGCAAGTTGGTCACGACCTCAGGAATCCGTTAACAAGCATCAAAGGCGCAGCGTACTATCTAGAAATAGACAAAAATATAAAACTCGACAAAAACGCTAAAAAAATGCTCGACACAATCGATGACTCCGTCGCGTACTCTGACAAAATCATGACTGATCTCTTGGACTTCTCTCGAGAAATTAAACTTAAACCAGTTAAGAAAACTGTCAGAGACATCGTGGCAGATGCTATCTCTTTAATAACGGTCCCGAAAAAGTGAATGTCATCAATTCGACAGAAAGCGAACCACCGATATACGTAGATGCCCTTCTGATCAGGCGCGCCCTCCATAATATTTTTATCAACGCGTTCAACGCCATGCCCGATGGGGGCACCTTAAAAACGGAGCCCGAGGAAAATGGTGAAAATGTAAGCATCAGAATCTGCGACTCCGGTGTCGGCATGCCAAAAACGTTGCTGAAAAGTTATTCACTCAATTCTTCACGACCAAGGCGTAGGGTTGGGGCTAGCTATATGCAAACGTATCGTCGAGGCCCACAGGGGATCTATAAGCGTGGAAAGCAAAGAAGGCAAGGGCACATGTGTAACTATTATTTTATCTAAAAACAAAAAATAAACAAGGTGCAAAACAAATGATGGCTAGAAAATCGATCTTGGTCGTGGACGACGATCCGAACATATGCGAAGTCCTCGCCACCAACCTGGAAGCGAAAGGATACGCCGTCAAGTGCGCAGGAACAGGAAAGAAAGCGATCGAGATGTCGAAGGACGAGCAATTCAACCTAGCCCTGATAGACATCCGCCTGCCGGACATGCAGGGCATAGAGCTTCTAACTCAATTGAGGGGAACTGTGCCAAAGATGATGAAGATAATCATCACGGGATACCCATCCATCGAAAACGCCGTCGAGGCCCTGAACAAGGGCGCGGACGCGTACGTCATCAAACCGCTCGACATGGAAAAAGTTCTGAAGACTATCGAGGAAAAGCTCAAGATGCAAGAGGTGCTCGGGGCAACCCTGTATATCTGAAACATCTTTAGGGCAACGAGCTCAACCTTTTTAATTCTCTGTGACGACAAGAACTGGGGCGCAAAAAGTGAAAAAATATTCGTACGTTGGTAAGGATGTCCCGCGAATCGACGCCTTCGAAAAAGTCACTGGCACAGCGCTGTACACAGGAGATCTTAGGCTACCGGGGATGCTCTACGCAAAATTGCTGAAGAGCCCCCACGCTCATGCTAGGATTGTCAACATCGACACGAGCGAGGCTGAGAAGCTTCTAGGCGTGCGTGCGGTTTTGACTGGCGAAGAGACCCTTTACAAGGTCGGTATTTACATCTCAGACAAGGAGCCGCTGGCACGGGAAAAAGTCCGCTACGTCGGCGAGCCCGTGGCCGCAGTTGCCGCCGATACTGAGGAAATTGCGGAACAGGCGGTGGAGCTAATAAAAGTTGAATACGAAGATCTGCCCGCGGTCTTCGACCCCCGCAAGGCTATGGAAAAAAGCGCCCCACGCGTGCATGACAACCCAGCCGATTACCGTCACGCCCCTTTCATCTTCCCTGAACCTAACTCGAACGTTGCCAATCACTTCAAGCTCCGCAAGGGTGACATCGAGCGCGGGTTCAAGGAGGCCGACGTGATAGTCGAAAATGAATTCAACCAGTCGCAAGTCCAGAACGTGCAGATGGAAACCCACTCTTCAATCGGGCAGTGGCTCCCCAACGGGCAGATAAACATCTGGACGAGCGCTCAATCAGCATTCGCGCCCAGACATCTTTTGAGCGTTGCACTTGGCATCCCGCTCCACAAAATCAACGTTCAAGTTCCGTACGTCGGAGGGGGCTTCGGCGGAAAAGCAGGAATCCACTGGGAACCGCTGGTCGTGCTACTCTCAAAAAAGGCAGGCGGGCGACCCGTGAAGCTAGTGATGACGCGTGAGGAACAGTTTAACACAACTGCAGTCCGTCAGGGGCTGTTTGCGCGAATAAAAACCGGTGTGAAGAAGGATGGAAAGATAACCGCGATGGAGATCGAGTACATCTGGGACGCAGGAGCGTACGCTGACTATGGAGTGAACATCGGCCGCGCTGCTGGCTACTCGTGCACCGGCCCGTATGAGGTTCCGAACATCAAAGCAGACAGCTATACTGTTTATACAAATCACCCGTACGCAACCGCATACCGGGGGTTCGGCCATGTCGAGTTCCACTGGGCGACCGAGCGCCAGATGGACCTCGTCGCCCGCGCGATCGACATGGATCCAGTCGAGTTTCGTCTGAAGAACGCCGCGTTGCCCGGAAAAATTACCATGACGGGAGAGAAGCTTCGCGAAGATGCCGGGCGGGTCGACCAGTGCATCAAAGCCGTCGCGAAGGAAATCGAGTGGGGGAAGAAGCCACCTCAACCTGGAGGCAAGAAAGTTCGTGGCATAGGGCTAGCAGCACTCTGGAAGGCGCCAGCGATACCTTCTTTCACATCATCTTCGGCCATTGTGAAGCTTAACGAGGATGGTAGTGCCACCCTTTCGATCGGTTTGGTCGAGTTGGGCCAAGGGACTCCGACTGCTTTTGCCCAGATGGTTGCAGATGGACTACAAATTCCATTGGAGAAAGTCAAGGTAGTCACAAGGAGGGAGAGTGACTTTTCACCGTACTCATGGCAGACAGTTGCGAGCCGCGGCCTTTTTATGGACGGGAACGCGGTACTTGGCGCGATCAAAGATGCCAAAGACCAGATAAAGAGCACGGCTGCTGAACTACTCAAAGTTTCAAAAGATAATTTGATGATCGCGGGCGGGGGGGTTTACGTGCGGGAAAAGCCCGATAGAGGCATGCCCCTATCGGCTGTTGCGACGGCTGGCATTTATCCCGATGGTAGAGGTATTCGCGGACCGGTGCTTGGGTATGGCGTATACACTGCCGAGAACCTGACAAATTTAGATCCAGAAACTGGTCAGGGGCGGCCAGCGCTCATGTGGACATTTGGAGCACAGGGAGCTGAGATAGAAGTTGACACGGAAACAGGCGACATCAGGATTTTGAAAATTGTGACCGCCTTGGACTTGGGGAAGGCCATCAATCCCCAGCTCGTGGAGGGCCAAATCTACGGGGGGGTCGTCCAAGGCCTCGGAACGGCTCTCATGGAGGAATTCGTGTTTGACGACAAGGGCAAGCTCCTCAACAACAACCTCACCGACTACAAGATCTTTAGAGCACAGGACATCCCTAAGAAGTTCGTGCCGATTTTAATTGAAAACCCGCAACGCAACGCCCCCTACGGCGCTCGGGGCATCGGCGAGCACCCGCCGATCTCGGTGGCAGCGGCAGTGGCGAACGCGATTTACAACGCAACGGGTGTTGACATATTCGACCTGCCGATGTCGCGCGAAAAGGTCTGGATGGCCCTGCAGAAGGGGTGTAAGAAATGATGGTCAAGTTCGATTACTTCAAGCCCAAGACTGAGAAGGAGCTCGCCACCTTGCTCACAAAGCACGCGGACGAGGCGAAGCTGATGGCCGGCGGAACTGATTTGCTCGTGCTGATGCGCGACAAAATCCTTCGACCGCGCTACGTTATCGACATCAAAGGAATAGAGGAGTTGCGCAGGCTCGAGTACGACGAGCAGCACGGGCTCCGAATCGGTGCGGCCGTCACCCTCAATGAAATCATAGCGTCGAAGGTAATCCGCAAGAAGTTCACCGCGCTCTGGGAGGCGGCGGGGACTTTGGCCGACGTGACGATTAGGAACCGTGCGACCCTCGCGGGTAACATCTGTAACGCTTCCCCTGCATCAGATACGGCGCCAGCGCTTCTCGTGCTCGACGCGGAGGTGGAGATGAAGAGCGAGCGGGGGGAGAGAAAAATTCTAATCCGAGAGTTCTTCAAAGGCGTGAAGAAGACCGCTCTGGGGAGGGGAGAGTTCGTCAAGGCCATCCGGGTGCCGAACCCGCCGAAGGGGGCGAAGAGTGGCTACCTAAAGTGGGGGCGCACGAAAGGTGAGGACCTCGCAGTTGTTGGGGTGGCCGCGCTGGTTACTGATTCAGGCAAACCCACCGTGCGCATCGCCCTATCATCGGTTGCACCGACGCCGATCCTCGTGCCGGAGGTGCAGAATGCATTCGAGGGTAGGGGTTCGGTTGACGAAAAGATAGAAAAGGCGGCTGCGGTTGTCGTGGACAAAATCTGTCCGATCTCCGATGTCAGGTGCTGCAAGGAGTACCGCCTGCATATGGCGGGTGTGCTGACGAGGCGCATCTTGAAACAACTCGTGGGGGCGAGCTGATGTCGAAGCACAAGGTT
>Ga0315268_10002418_pt1 | contig 21044 bp, 19 predicted proteins | sample C1_top_MG_FD_204535 | JGI IMG/M metagenome (GOLD analysis project Ga0315268, IMG submission 204535) | Sediment microbial communities from Yellowstone Lake, YNP, Wyoming, USA - C1_top | ecosystem: Environmental > Aquatic > Freshwater > Lake > Sediment | place: USA: Wyoming | collected 2017-08-01
CGCTTGTGTTTCTCAGCCTTCACCAACAAGACCGTTTCAAAATCATTCAAACGCTTCCCAATAATAGTCAAGGCTTCCTTCAACTGCAGTGCCGTCGCCGTATCCAGAACATCCGAACTCGTAGCACCCAAGTGCACATAAGCCCCACTCGGACCACACGCTTCAGCCAAAGCACGCACAAGCGAAGTCACATCATGCTTAATTTCCTTCTCAATCTCCTTCACACGCTCGAGCTTAACATACTTCGTGGAAGCCATCCGCACAATCTTCTCAGCATCCCTACGCGGAATGTTACCCACCTCAGCATGCGCCCACGCAAGCGCGGCTTCAACATCCAACATTCGCTGAAGCCTGTTCTCCTCCTCAAAAATACGCCGCATCTCAGGAGTTCCGTATCTGCCCGTGTCGATAGGAAGTATAGGCAAACCTTTCTGCGCCTCCGCTCAATCATAAGGTGCCATCCCCTTTTACAAATTTCGCCCAAAGCAAACATTTTACAGCAACAAACATGCTTAACTAAGCATCACAATGAGGAAAAAGATTGAATCGCACGCAGAGAATCAAGTTGGCTAAGAAGCCTACAGAAACAATAAGACAATCTACAGCAAAACCATTCAGAATAGAAATCGCGGCTAACCGCCTGCAGAGACTGCTGTTGAAATCCACGCGTGACTGCGTCTCCGATGTGCGACATCTGGCTATTGCTTTTTCCGGCGGTTTGGACAGCAGCGTGTTGGCTTTTCTTGCTAAAAAATGCGGCGTCAAAACGCAGTTAATTACTGTTGGACTGGGAAACACGATCGAAACAGCGTTTGCAAAGAACGCAGCTCATGCTCTTAACCTGCCAATACACGTGGCAACCTATTCAATTGACGATGTGAAAGAGACGCTTCCCAAGGTTATACGTCTGATTGGAGACCACAACCCTGTTAATGTCGGCATAGCCATACCGCTCTTCTGGACGGCTCAAACCGCCGCAACGAAAGGACTTGAGATATTATTAGCTGGACAGGGCGCCGACGAACTCTTCGGTGGCTATCATCGCTACTTAGGCATTTACGCGGAAAAAGGTGAAGAGACATTGCGGCAAATGCTGTTTCACGATTTTGGCGTTTATTACGAGTCAGGTTTCCAAAGGGATAACTCTGTATGCGAGTATAATAACGTGGAGCTTCGGCTGCCCTACACTGATTTGCGTGTGGTTAATTTTGCCTTAAGCCTTCCCGTGTCTCTCAAAATTGAGTCTCCAACGGACAAGCTCAGGAAAAGAGTGCTGCGAAAAACAGCCGAACATATGGGAGTGCCTAGTTTTATAGCGAACAAAGCCAAGAAAGCCGTCCAATACGCCACTGGAGTAGATAAGGCTCTGCACAAACTGGCAAAAAGGGAAAACTTAAACACTGCAGACTATTGTAAAAAACTGTTCACACAAATATTTCCAGACGTGACACTAAAATGACCCAAACCGCCATAGTTTACACTCCACGCTATTTGGAGCACAACCCTGGACCTAGGCATCCCGAAAACGCAAAACGCTTGAAAGTCATGATGGAAGCGTTGAAATCCAGCCACATAATTGACAACGAAAAATGCAAACTTTTCGAGCCCGACCCTGCACGCGTAGAAGATGTTGAGCTCGTTCATCACCCAGACTACATCCGACTGGTTCAACGCGTCTCCTCTTCAGGTGGAGGGCTCCTCGACCTTGGCGACACAGAAGTTTCTCCAGAAAGCTATGAGGTGGCTCTCTATGCGGTCGGCGGAGGGTTAAAAGCGGTTGACTTGATCCTTGCAAAGAAGGCTGAAAATGCATTTGCCTTCGTCCGTCCTCCAGGTCACCATGCTGGTCCATACACGGCTTCGGGCTTTTGCGTATTCAACAATATCGCCATCGCCGCCACGTACCTCTTGCGCAGGTTCAACTTTGAACGCGTGCTAATCTTGGACATAGACGCTCATCACGGCAACGGCACGCAAGAAGTCTTCTATGACACAGACAAAGTGTTGTTCATCAGTCTGCATCAAGATCCCAGAGGGTTTCCTGGCACGGGATTCGTGGACGAAATCGGCGAAAAAGACGGTTTGGGCTACACGGTGAATCTTCCTTTTCCCTTCAGAACTGACGATGAACCTTATGAAAAAGCGTTCACCGAGGTTATAACCCCCATAGTGCGGCAGTACAAGCCACAGTTTATGCTTGTTTCAGCCGGGTTTGACGGACACTTCAGCGACACAGTGGCGAGCCTGGCGTTAACAGTTAAGGGCTACGTGAAAACCTTTCAACGCATAATGGAGTACTCGCGCCTCTGCGAAGGGAAACTTGCCCTTCTGCTCGAAGGCGGCTACAACCTCAACGTTATCGGGAAACTTGCCGTCGGCGCGGTTTCAGAAATGGCAGGGCTTCCTTTCGTTTCTCCAGACGAATCTCCGCAGGTGGACAAAAAGGTGACAAAACAAGCAGAGAAAGTAATTGAAGAAGTAAAAAGTATTCATTCGGCATATTGGAAACTGTAAGCGCTTATTCTGTGACTTCTATGGCTGCGTTTGGACACTGCGCCTCGCACGCACGGCAGATAAGGCAGTCGGTTTTTTTTACAGGAATAGATTTCTCATTCTGAATCTCAAAAACTCCTACTGGGCATGTGTCAACGCAGGTTTTACATCCATTGCATTTCTCGTTATTGACTTTAACATCAACCATCGCGTTTTCAACTCCTTAGATTTTAATTGAAATTAGAACGGTTGAATAAAAGGGTTTAGGATTTAGGCGATTCCTTCGCTTAACCTCAAAAGCGCGCCTTCGATGGTTGTTTTCGCTTTCTCTCTTCTCTTCTTGTACTGCTCTTGCAGGTTTCGGTAAGCATCCAAGGTCAACGCGCCAGTTCTGTATCTGGCGGCGGTTCTTCTCTCTTCTGCTTCGATTCCTTCAAGCTCTGCCTCTGCCATGTCTAGGTCTTTCAGAATGTCCGTGTATCTTGGTCCCATAGATTTTGCTCTCTGTTTAAGGTCCACTAGTTCTCTGTCGAGTCTGGAGATTTGACTTTCTAGCATGCGTTTTCGAATTTTGTAGCGTCTGCGAGGCATGCGTCCTTTTTGTGCTTGACGCTCGAGGGATTCCAGTTCCAGTAGGCTTTTTGTTCTTTCCTCATAAGACGACACAAGCGCTTTGAGGGTTTGTGGCTTCATAGCAACACTTGGAATAGTTGTGGGTGCAGTTAGCTTTGGTGCACGCCAAAATAGGGCTATCGTGATTCCGACGGCTACGATTGTTGCCATCCATAAAGTAGGCCGAAACGAAGCCCAAAAGACCGAGTAAACATAAGAAATGCGCAGGTTAATGTTGTCGTACGCTGATACGTTGTAGGCTGTTAGGGTGATTTTTTGCTGGAGTGCATTGTTTTGGAGGTCGTAGTTGAGGGTGGGGTATTCCTTTATCGAGGCGCCCTCTGGCAAGGAGACCGTTAACGTGAGTTTCCCTGTGATTCTGTCAAACCCTTTGGCGACTGGAAGATTCAGGTCAAAGTCGTTGATTCCCACTTTGTTGAGATAATTCCCAAAGAGATAGTAGGTCAGTTTGAATTGCGCGGATTGTCTCTGTTGTAGACCAAAACCAAAGTTAACGCTGACATTTGTAGAATTCGCACTAACAAACGATGCGGTGATAGGTTCACCTTGCGCATCGAACGCTGAAACATTGCTGGCGCCAAACGGAAGACTTAACTGAACCCCAGACAATGCTGCCTGCATCTGGCTTGTTATCGTGTACATATCCGTTACCAGAACATTGCCCCACCCGTCTATCTCCAATTGTCTGTCTAGATTGTCAAAAGTCACAAGTTGATACGTGCCTGTCTCAGTTTCGGTGAAGTTCATCCAACCAGGCAAATAAGTAAATGCCTCTAGTGAATTTATCGTCACGTTATAAATTCGTCCCGTATCAATGGTTCCGCGAGGGTTTATTAGTAGTCTTGGAATTGAACTGTCTTCCGCAATAATCTTTGGCGGACACACCACTGTTACATTGAGTACGGATGCATTTTGAGATAAACTTGGGTAAATCGGAAAGTCCATAGTGAAGACAGGTACAGTCGTATTTCTATTCGGTGTTTCCTCAGAGGGTCCTGTTGTTGTTGAGGATATCATGACATTTGAAAATACGTAAACAACAGTGAAACTGAAGGATCCGCCGTCGGAAAGTTGGACTCCGCTTGGTGGAAAAACAACAGTGATTCCGTAAAAGCCTATGCTAGTGCCCAGTCCAGTGTCTAACGAAACAGTGTATATCTGCAACGGGTTTGACGCATTGAAGGCGTAGACTTTAGCGAGGCTATACTTGTATCTGTACGGAAAACCCAACGAATAGTTGGTCAACATAACGGTTTTACCGGGTTTCGCAGAAAGTCTTACAGTATCGTTTATAGCTATGCTGCCACCTCCAAAGACCTTGACAACGTGGTCTACCTTGTCAACTTGAACGTCGTCTAGAGAAGCAGTTATTGTTGTTTTTGTGACAGTTGCCTTGGCGCCCATAAGCAAAGCGGATAATGCGAGGAAGGCTAAGAGAGACATTAACAGCAACAGTTTTATCTTTTTCATTAATCGCCCTTCTTTTAATCTTATGGATTTGACGATTCTTCAATTTGTCTTGCTATCTAATAACAGTTTTTCCTTATAACCATTCGTTTTTCCATGGGCACTCGCCGCTTTTGAGTAAAATCACTCATGTCTTAGGAAAACATAGCAATGTCTTGTCCTTTAAATCTACATAGCGTCTTATCCTTCTCGCCAAATGAACGCCTACGATGCTTTCCATGTCTGAAAAATAACGGATTTTTCGTGTGTCTCGCGCCTTTAAGATTCTCTTTGCGGTTATGGGACCTACATGGGGTATTCTTAAAGTCTCGCTGTACGTAGCCGTGTTAAGGTCGATTGGAAACATGTCGCGGTTCATCGTGGCAGCAGCGAGTTTCGGGTCCGCGTTTGGCAAAAACCCCTCATCATTCACGATCGACGCGAAAGAGTCTGCGGTCCATCCGTACTCTTTGAGAAGAAAAGAAGATTGATACAACCTGCGCTCTCGCCAAGGGGGACATGCACGCTGTTTCTCTAACGCTGTTTGTTCAATGGGTTCAAAACCGCTGTAATAGACACGTTTGAGTTTCAATTTTTTGTAAAGCCACTCCGTGGCTTGCAGATGTTCCCAGTCGTTGTCGTCAACTGCGCCCACAATCATCTGCGTGTCTATTCCCGATTTCATAAAACCAAACTTGGGCTTGAGCACATTATCTTTTGCTCTTTCTCCCTCGTCTATCAGCCAATCTAGCCGTTTCAGAACCGCCTCTTTTAACCCTCCCTTATCTGGGCACAGTTCATCAAAAATGCTCTCATTAGGCGCCTCCAAGTTGATTCCAACCCTATCCGCGAGTTCTACGGCTTCGTGAATGTAGTGCCTGCTTACGCCTGGCATAAGTCTAAGATGAACATAACCCGAATACTGCATACTCCTAAGCTGACGTAATGTTTCAAGCTGTTCTTCCATGATGAAGTCGGCATCCTTTGAAACAGAAGAACTCAAAAAAAGACCACAAATCTTTCCTTTTTTCCACAGATTCATGGTCACTCTTGCAAGTTTTTGCGGTTCCCAAGATATCCGCTGAGTATTTCTCTTCGCTTGGAATGCGCAGTAGGCACATTCATTCCTGCAGCGACTGGTCAGCAACGTCTTAAGCAGTGGCACACATTTTCCTCTCGCCGCTGCTTCATAGATGGGTACGGTGTTCTGATCCCATTGGGCATCTAAGCTAAGAAGATGCCACTTGTCTCTCTTCTTGATTAGGCTAGTCACGTCTATTCGTCTAAACAATAGTTCATGGGGAGATATTTTCTTTCAGCAAACGAAAATTTGAAAAACCGGCACGATACTGTGCGTTGTTTACCTAAAACTTGTACTGTTACTAGTACCCTGATTCTTTAAGGTAATAGCCTTCTTCTCTCTTAGCGCCGAAACTTCTGACGCCCTTCTTCTTCAACTGCGTCCTCAGTTTCTGCGCATAATTGTGGTCTATTTCGCCTCGCTTTTCTAAGTAGTCAATGATCTCCTCAGCCTGCTTCGCAGTGTCACACCTGCAGAGGAAGTCTATTACGTCTGGGTTGTAGTTGTCAAAACACTTTGAAGCCACCGCTTTTTCTCCCGCTGCGGGATCAGACCTCACAGTGTTGATGTTCACCTTAGATTTTCCTTCATCCATCTCTTCGGCTAAGTGAGGAAACATTTTCTTGAACGTTCCCTTGTCGACCTGCATCTTTCCACCAGCCTCCATGGTTAAAGTTGGCTTTAACTCGTTATTTGCTGTTGTGTGCGTCACTTTCTTCTATGTAAAAACAGATATTTAAGCGGAATCAAACTCGGCATCAAACAGCACTTTTCTCACAGTTCTAATATGAAAGATCTACCTTAAGCAAACATAATAAAACAGTATAAAACACACATTTAGAATCCTCCAAATGCTGAGAAGAATCCGCATTTATAAGCAACCATCCGCTAAACAGATTAACCATAACCTCTTAATCCCTTGAAGAATCGAAGAAAACATCGTGAGGCATGAGGCAAAGCAAGATTGACCATGGACCCAAAAGCCATTAGAGAAAAAATAACCAAACTCGACCATGAACTCGCGCCGCTGAAAGAGCAAAGGGACAAACTGGAACGTGAAGCTCAGCAGTGGATGGAGAAGAGAGACAAATGCCGCGAACAAATCAAAGAACTCCACGCTGAGATATCAAACCTTAAGCAACAGCGCGACGAAACTAACCAGAAAGTGAAAGACCTCAAAATCATACGCGACGAACTTGTTTCTGAAAGAAAGGAAAAACTCGCCAAAGTCGTCGAATTCAAACGTAAAGTTGCTTCTTTTAAGCAGACTCCGTCGAAAATCATACAAAATATACAGAATGAAATCCAGAATCTCGACTGGAAAATCCAAACGAGCTCTCTTACCCTGCCACAGGAAAAGCGCATTATCGAGCAGATAGCCGAACTCGAGAAGCATCTTGCGGCTTACAAGCAGACGCAGTCTATGTGGAACGAAATCAAGACGCTACAGCATCAATTGAGGAACATGCGCACGCAAGAGAAGGAAACACACAGGCAAATCGCCCAACTCGCAGAACAAAGCCGACAAATCCATCAGACAATGAGCGAAAAAGGCGCTGACATACCAAAGCTCAAGGCAGAGGCAGAGGAAAACCACAAAAAATACATAGAAACCCTAAGGCAAGCACAAAGAATGCATCAGAAGTGCGTGCCGATGATAGCCCAAATTCGCGCGTTGTCGCTACAAATCAAAACGGAAGAAGAGAAGAAGAAAACAAAGCGACAAACAGAACTCATGCAAGAACTGGAAAAGAAGGCGGTGGAAAAAATGAAACGAGGAGAAAAACTGACCTGGGACGAATTCAAAATCCTCGCCGAGAAGGGGCTCACTGGAACCTGAGTTCCGCTATTTTCCTAATGTGTTGTCTCAAGAGTAAATGCATATAAAACTATAAGAGGCAAATGATTCAAACTATAATGAGAACAGAATGACCAACCCGCCCGAAGAAAAGAAGGAAAACGTACTCGTTCTCTGCGTTGACCGAGACGGCGACATTGGTGCCAAGGCAAACCTAAAAACGCCCATCTTCGGAAGAGAAGAAAACCTCAACGCGGCGGTTGCTTTTGCGCTCAAGGACCCCGAGGAACCAGACGCGAACGCCATGTTTGAAGCCATCAGAGTGTTTGACCGACTAAAAACAGAGAGCAAACCTCACGAAAACTTTCAGATCGCCACTATTTCTGGCTCCGAGTTGGGCGACGTCAGCGCTGACAGAAAACTTGTGGCGGAGTTGACGGAGGTTTTAGGCAATTTCAAAGCTAGCGAAGTTGTCTTGGTGACCGACGGTTATCAGGATGAGGTTGTGCTTCCTTTAATCGAGTCGAGGGTTCCTGTGTCTTCAGTGCGTAGGATAGTCATGAAGCACAGCAAGTCCATAGAAGAAACTGCAGCAGTGTTTTCGCGGTATCTGAAGAGAATAGTTGAAGACCCTCACTATTCGAGGCTTTTGCTAGGACTACCCGGATTATTACTCATTGTTTTGGGTGTTCTCACGGTTTATGGCCTTTTGGGTTTCACATGGATAGCCTTTCTCTTGGTCCTTGGAAGTGCTCTGCTCATCAAGGGGTTTGGCATTGACAAGTCGGTTAAGAACTTTGTAAAATGGACACGAGAGTACGAGCCACCGCCTGTTCCTGTTCAAATCGCCAGTTTTGCCACTGGTGCGGGTTTACTTTCCGTAGCCATCGGCGTTTATCTAGGCTTGAATGAAATGAGCAGAGGGCTCATAACATTTCCCACAATAGGAGAACTCCCAAGCTTATTGGGAGAATTCATTCAGTACGCCGCGGTTTTGATTGTTATTGGCATCTGTGTTCTGCTTTCTGGAAGGGCAATAAAATGGTATTTTGAACGCGACGCTCGTCTGTTGCGAACAGTTGTTATAATCGCCGTCGTCGCTTGGTCGTCTCAGATCGCCCTGCAAGTATCACAGATATTGATCAATCCATCCTCTGAATATGCAGGTCTTGTCGTGAGTATTTTGGTAGGCATTTTGGTGGGTCTTTCCTCACTGCTTGCAGCTTTCTTGGTTCACAGGAGATACGTCGGGTTTTTCAAGAAGAAAGGGGTTGAGGTTGAAGAGTTCAGCGAAGAAGCCTGAAATCGCCGTCATAGGCGGAACTGGACTCGAAGCGCTCTTTAAGACCTTTGAGCAGATTCATGTAGGAACTCCCTACGGGATTCCACTCGCGCTTTTCCTTGGAGACATTGAAGGCAGAGCAGTCGCCTTCTTGTCACGTCATGGCATGAAACACAATATTCCGCCGCATGTGATTAATCATCGCGCCAACATCTATGCTTTGCAGCAATTGGGCGTAAAACGCATTATAGCCACAAACGCGGTCGGCGCCGTAAACCGCACCTTCAAACCAACAGACATAATTATTCCTCACGATTTTATCGACTTCACAAAATCTCGACCCACAACATTTTATGAAAACGCGCCGGTCATGCACATCGACCTGTCGCAGCCGTATTGTCCAGAAATTCGCAAAATACTCATCGAAACAGCCAACAGAAGCAAAATCAAAGTTTTTGACCATGCAGTCCTGATTTGCACGAGTGGACCTCGGCTTGAAACTCCTGCGGAGGTTGAGATGTTTCGTCGGTTGGGCGGCGATTTGATTGGAATGACGGGTGCTGCTGAGGCGGTGCTTTCGCGTGAGTTGGAAATGTGTTATGCGAGTGTTTGCTTTGTCACTAATATGGCGGCTGGCATGCAAAAACGATTAACCACCCGCGAAGTTGCAGAGAACGCGGAGAAAATTCATCCCGTTGTTAAGAAACTCTTAAGTGAAACGATTAGAACGATACCACACAACCGCAACTGCCCCTGCGCCCATGCACTAGAAAACGCGGGGTTCTGAGAGAGAATAAAATGCTGAAAACCTTCCTATCAGTCACTGGCATCTACAAGCTTTATGAAAAATGGTTATGGTACCAGATAAAGAACGGAAAAAGCCCAGAGCACATCGCCGTGATTCTGGATGGAAACCGACGCTGGGCAGAGGAACACTCGCTTCCCATGTGGCTCGGTCACAAGGAAGGTGCAGATAAAATCGAAGATTTAATCGACTGGTGCTTCGACTACCTAAATGTTAAATCCGTTACGCTTTATTCGTTCTCAACTGAGAATTTTCTGCGTCAACCTAGTGAAGTGGAGGGAATAATGAAACTCGCTGAGGAAAAACTGACCAAAATCCTCACAGATGAGCGCATCCACAAGAACAAAGTTCATGTTAGGATAATTGGCAGACAGGGACTGCTTCCAAAGGAACTTCAAGAGCTGAGCAAAAGAGTGGAAGAAACAACAAAGGACTATGACGAACACTTTCTCAACATCGCGTTAGCTTATGGCGGAAGGGCAGAAATCGTTGACGCCGCACGAAAACTAGCCCATGAAGTGGAAAAAGGAAGATTAAAACCCGACGCTATTGAGGAAGAACTGTTCGAGAAATACCTCTACACCGCGCATTTGCCTAAGCAAGACCCAGACATGATTATTCGAACCAGTGGCGAAGAAAGACTCAGCGGATTCCTCTTGTGGCAAAGCGCCTACAGCGAACTCTTCTTCTTGGACATTTACTGGCCAGACTTTCGACGCATAGATTTGTTACGTGCAGTGCGAACTTTTCAAAAACGAAGGAGACGCTTCGGCCAATAAAGGAGAAAGAAAACGATGAAAAATCGTATTTTCTTGATGATTTTTCTAACAGCACTGCTTCTAGCCAGTCCATCAGCGGGAAAGACAACAAACGCACTTACTTCTCCAAATCGCCCTCGATTATCTTCGGGCGATCCTTTAGTCGCCAATTTCACCTATTCACCAAGAGATGTCGTGATCAATCAGCCCGTCAATTTTTCTGACCATTCCACTGGCGCCATAGTGTACTGGGGGTGGGATTTCGGCGACGGCACAATGACAAATGCGACTACACCGCAGGGTGCGAACAAAATACACGTGTACAATATTACTGGAGACAAGCTTGTTCAACTAATTATTGCTGACAGCCTAAACGATACAAAACTCGCCTCGGCAATGATTAATGTAAGAAAAATCAACACGTCACTCTCGTTAAGCAACTCCACCACAACACAGGATTCAACATTAGCGTTAACTGCAACACTGATCGACGAATACGGAAACCATTTGAGCGCCATGGAAATTGGCTTCTATCTAATTGATAATCAAGGACAACACTTTATCGATTCAGGCATCACAGACCCGATTGGTAGAGCCATTATTTACTATCAACCATCGGGCACAGCGATTTTTCAAGTAAATGCCATATTTAACGGCACCGAAGTCTATGCAGAGTCGACCAGCCAAACACAAACCTTCGCGGTTGGCTTCAATGTACTACCATACGCGGTGGTAGCCTCAATCGCCGTTATCGCAATGAGCATCGCTTTAGCTTATCTTAGGTGGAGGTCACGCAAAGCCATAATAGAAGAACCTTCAACCTCTGAAGAACAAAAAGAAAAGTGACACTTCTAGGCGCGTTTTCTAGCGCTCACGATAGAGATCACATCGCTGTTCTTGAGCACATAATCCTCGCCGACACGTTTTTTCTCATGCGCCTCTACGCCGTAGATGAAGCCTTCGCCGAGTTCGGTATGGATTCTATAGGCTAGTTCGCGCGCCGTTGTTCCATACGGCACGACGTACGCGTCTGGCAGTACTCTGCCTTCGTGGTCGCTAAGGTGTTCGATGTCTTCCACGGGGTAGACCACTATGCTGTTGAGGAGTTTGAAGTATGCCGTGTTAATCGCGTCCTGCACGCCCGTTGTTCCAAACTTGGTCAGAATTCTCTCCTTAATCGTCTCCAACGCCTTCTTCTGAGTGGGCGTTATGCTTTGCGGATTTGTGATGTTAAAGTTGCAGTCTCCGGGGCGATAATCGGTTAACTTCATTTCCGCCGATCTTCTCAAGGCAAGTTCAGCCTCGGCACAACAAGGCATAATTAGATGCTTAAGATTTTTTAATCGTTCAAGGTTATCCTCGGCGCAAGGCAGGTCAATCTTGTTAGCGGCGATTAGCATGGGTTTAGAAACGCTTCTCAATTTATCAACAAATTTGAGAAAGTCTTCTTCGCTCCATAAGTGCGGTTTTTCCGCGTTTAACCCTGCGGCATGTATAGCCTCGAAGAGGTGTGCCCTTTTTATGGCCAAGCCGCTTAAGCGTTCTTCCAGTAGTTTGAGTAAATCTGCTTTTTCCGATTCTACTGAGCGTATCAGTTTTTGCCAATCGCGTTTTAGGATGCTGGCCATCCACATGGTTATCTCCACTTCGAGAAAACGAACGTCTTCAACGGGGTCTCGTTCGCCTGGTTTGCAGATTCTGCCTTCTGCGTCGGTTCCACCCGAGGCGTCGACTATGTGAATTAACGCGTCGGCTTTGCGTATTTCGTCTAAGAACTGGTTGCCCAATCCTCTTCCCTGCCACGCGCCTGGCACTAGTCCTGCGCAGTCGATTAGCTCAACTGGGATTAGGCGTATTCCATCCATGCAGATTGAATTCTTGGGGTTGTCTTTGACGTTAAATTCTCTGCAGGCGCACGGCGTACGCACGTAGCCTATGCCTCTGTTGGGCTTTATCGTGGTAAACGGATAGTTGGCTATCTCCGCAGGCGCCAGAGTTGCGGCGCTAAAAAACGTAGACTTGCCCGTGTTGGGCTTGCCAACGATGCCAACCATCATGAAAACATTGAGCTCCAAGTATATTATTTACATAATCTTGTAAATGAAACTTCCTAAAAAAGCCGTCTAAAGATTTAAAAAAAGTGTTTAATCCTGCTTGTTTCTCAGCCGTGGGTTTTTCGATTCGCACCTGCTCGGCTATGGTAACTCTCATTCCGTCTACGGCGGCTGTCACTGGCACTTGGCTTTCTTTCGCGGCGCGAGCGGCTTCTTTCTGTGGTCCTCGGAATATCATCTGCATACCAAGATGCGTAAAAACAGCTGCTTCTGGTTTTGCGATTTTCAAAATGCTTATCGCATCATCTGTGGTCATGTGTCCCTTCCATGGTTTTCCGCCAGGTCTCATGACACATAGAATCAGCAGCCTCAAGCCCGTGTAATTCTTGCCTATATCATCGTAATATTCCGTGTCGCTCGTGTAGGCAAAGTCTCCATACTCGGCAGAGGTGAAACGGTATCCCACAGCACCAGGATCGGTGTGTTGAGCTTTAACAACCACGACTTTCAGCGAGCCTATCTGGAAAACCGTACCTGCAATGGCGTTTATAGTCTGACTGGGCATCGTCTGGTGATATTTAGAAATGGACGCTTCGCACATTGGGTTGCCGTTTAAGACACTGTTGGCGGCGGCGAGTGTGCCTCGTTTCTGTAGAGTGCCTCTTGTCATGGCTTCGATGAGCACTTCGGCGTCTGTGTAATGGTCGGGATGCGAATGAGAAAGTAAAACGCCATCAAGTTTTTGCGGGTCTAACCCCGCGTTTATGGAGTAAACCAACGCGCCTGGCCCTGGGTCGAGGTGAATGTTCGTTTCGTTGTTGATTATGCGTATTCCGGCGGTTCGTCGTTTTTGTGTTATTGTAGCGAATCTTCCTCCGCCCGTGCCTAGAAACGTTAACGTAACTGGGTCTGGCATAAGTTAACTAATGCTGCTTGCGGGTGTTTTTGGTTTTCTGTCTGGTTAGTTTTATTTTGTCGAAAACCCTATTGAGTGAGTGGAAGGGTACAAAATTGCGCATAGTCATTCGTGTGGGTGGTTCTGTAGTGGCTTCCCCCATAAATACTGAATTAATCAATCGCTATGTGGACTTGCTGAAAAAATTACGCAAGGTAGGACACAAAATCGTTCTCGTCGTTGGCGGCGGCATATTAGCAAGAGAATTCATCGAATACGCTAAAAGTCTAGGCTTGAAAGAATCCGAACAAGACGAAGCCGCCATTTCTGTTTCGCGTCTAATCGCGCAGTTGTTCGTTTTGAAACTGGGCGACGCTGGAACAGGCGTGGTTCCAACATCGTTAGAAGATGTGGTAGAAGAGGTAGAAATAGGCAAAATCGTGGTGATGGGCGGTTTGAAGCCAGGGATGACTACCGACGCGGTTGCGGCAATAGTGGCGGAAAAAGTAAAAGCTGATCTGATGGTGAAAGCCACTGATCAAGAAGGCGTTTTTACAAGTGACCCTAAGAAACACGAGGACGCCGAGAAAATCGACAAACTAAGCTTTGATGACTTAACTCAGCTTTTTGAACAAAACAAGCACAAGGCGGGTATACACCAAATCATCGACCCCGAAGCGGTTAAAATCCTTCGCAAAAGCAGAACAAAAACCGTTGTGGTTTCTGGGTTCAAGCCAGAAAACGTCCGGCTCGCCATCGAGGGAAAGAAAATAGGCACAGTAATTAAATAAGATCCTACGCGAAGCAGTACGTGGCTTTCTGGAATTCGCTCGCAAGTTTTATGGCGTCTTTTTTCACTTTCGCTGGTCTTTCCTTATCTTTAATCACGCGTTCTATGAACGTGGCAATTTCTTGCATTTCTTGTTCTTTCATCCCACGCCTCGTGACTTCACACGTTCCAAGGCGAACTCCGCAATCGCCGATTATGTTGGCTTTTTCCAGTCTTGTGGCAATGGCTCTTCCCTTTTTGTATCCACCATAGTCTAGGAACACTTGATGCGACCGTGTAAAGCCTAGACTTGGACAAACAGCGGGAAACCCATAATCGCTCAACGCTTTTGCCAGCGCCTGTGCATTTCTAACCACTTGCCTTGCATATTGCTCACCGAATTCTTTCATCTCCGCCAAGGTCAGGGTCAACGCAGCAATTCGGTTCCAGTGCGCATTGTCCACATATGCGGGAAATATGCGTTTTTTCACTTTTTCTCCGTATTCCTTTGTGGCGAGGAATATGCCGCCTTGAGGTCCGAAGAAGCTCTTGTGCGTAGAGCCGAAAAGTGCGTCCGCACCTTCTCTGAACGGGTCTTGAAAGGTTTTGCCCGCAATCAAACCCATCACATGTGAACCGTCGTATCCCACACGTGTGTCGACTTCACGCGCCACCTTGGTGAGTTCGCGGACTGGATGAGGGAACAGGAACAAACTCGCACCGAAAACAATCACCTTGGGCTTTGTGTGCTGAATTAGTTCTTTTGCCTCTTCGGTTTTGATGTTTCTCTGCTCGGTCGAAAATGGAAAAGCGACTAGTTTGTATTTCAGGAATTTGGGCAGGGCTCTTTGCCACATGCCTGGATAGCCGCCGTTCTGCTCGGAAACACATACGACGGTGTCTTTTGGCTTTGTGAAGTTGGCGAAAAAAATCAAGTCCGCCACATGTCCAGAGAGAGGACGTAGGTCAGCGGTTTCTGCGGTGAAGACTTTTTTAGCGAGTTCTTCTCCGTAGTCTTCTATTTCGTCAATGAGTCGGGTACCCATGTAGAACTTGTAGCTGGAAGTATACCGATGAGCCAAATCAGAGGACAAAAGCGCCCGCGCTTGTGGGCTCATCACGTTTTCCGAAGGGATAAGGTTGATGCACTCGCGTCCGCGCCATTGTTCGTGTCTTTCCACCATGCTCAGAATCTCGTTTATCAATGTTTGCACGCTCTAGTAGGCTTTAGTAAAGCCAAAGAGATACTTGACAGTTACGTTTCCATCATTGAGAAGGATAAAAGTTTAAAATGTAGCTTTACTAACAAGTGTTCAAACCATAACATGAAACATGTAGAGGGAACACGTTTGCACTTTCCAATTAAACCTAAAAACTTCATGGCAGTCTTTTTAATCTTCTTAACTTTATCAATTGGTCTTTCTTCCTTTTTACCATCCGTGCATGCGGCAGTAACTGCCATAACAGTCACTCCAACCAGCGGTATTGTTGGCCAATCCGTGTCCGTGAATGGCACGATTGAAACCGCGAATGGAGTCTTCAACATATTTTTCGACTCGACTAAAGTAAAAAACGGCACAGCTATTGCTGGTAAATTTACCACGCTTTTCACTTTGCCACAAGCCAGAAACGGAACCCATGTTATAACGCTACAAGACCTAACTCTGAACCACAACGCCACCCAAAACTTTACTGTGCAAACGTCATATGCAATTTCACCTTTGAATCTTCCAGTCGCTCCGGGGCAGTTGCAGGAAGGCGCCGTGGTTCAGATTAAAGCCCAAATATTCGGTGGAGCCCCCTCTGCATCTTATCAGCGGAATATAACTGTGACGACGCCTACGAGCGCCGTTTACAACGCCTCCCTTCAACTAATAGCTAATCAAAGCGGAACAGCAGAGAACACTTTATACTATCCCACAGATTTTACACCTGCAAAGCGGAACACAAACTACACAGGTACTTACCAGCTTCGAATCTACAAAAACGTGACAACAGTCGGAGCGCAAAGTTCCTTCTTTATCGGCTTAACCAATGCCACTTCTTATCACAGGTTTGACTGGGTAAACATCAAAGCCATGAACTACACCAAACTAAACGAGTACGCCAACGTAACCATAGCTTTCGGCAGTGAACAGGTCAACAAGTCGAGAATCCAAGCCATAAATGGTGAAGTCACTTTCAACTGGCAGATACCCGCCAACGCTTCAATGGGCTCGTACAAAGTAACTGTCACGTCAGCAACATCAAACGGTACGGTCAAAACGGTTCCAGACGTGCAAAACTTCACGGTTCCAGGCTTTGCCATCAACTTCTTCACCTTAAACCTTAACATGGAGCGCGTCGGCGGCGTGAACGCCACTGTGTATCAGATAGACCCGCTCAACGTAAGCAAAAAGGTGCAGGTCGCCACCGGAGTCACGAGTTCGGGCGGATCGGTGACTTACACGCTTGAACGGGGCAATTACACGATGAAGGCTTATTGGAAGAACGTTCAAGTGAACGAAACTGCGTTGATTCAAATCCAGAACACTAGTTCTTGGAACATTACTTGCCAGCTTGCCCGCCTTTTATTAACAACTATTGATAAAAAAACTGGTCTTTCGCTGCCTTTCATAGTCTTCAGCCTTAACATGAGCTACGTGACCTCCAATAACGTGTCCCGAAGCGAAACACTAAATGCCATAACAAACACGTCAGCAACGTGGGTGGTGAATAATCAGCTAATTAGGGCAAACTACACAGTAAGCGCCTACAGGGCACAACAGCTGTTTAACAAAACGACTTTCCAAATACCAGCAGGCGCAAAGGTGTTCAATGAAAACATCACATGCCCAGCGTTCAACCTAACAATTCATGCTGAAGATGCAAGACAAGCCACGCTGAGCGGCTATCCGATAAAGATTTACGAATATGCAGGAGGGTTATACGCTAACGCAACTACGGACAGCAGTGGAAACGTCACCTTCAGCGCCGCATTCGGACAGTACAAGATTCGCCTCTACAACATTGGACAGACAATTGTGCTTAATGAAACACTCTTCACACTCGTGAACGCAAGTTCACTTTTGCTTCGTAGCAGCATTTATCATGCCAACCTCTCGGTAAAAGTCCTTGGTTATCTGGGACAGCCTATACCTAACGTGAGAGTGAAACTCGAACGTGAAGGCGTTGCACCCCTCGAGGTTAACACTGATAGCAACGGCGTGGCGTTTTTCAGCAACTTAACTGGAGGCGACTCCTTTGTTTCAGTCTACTTGGGCGGCGACATACCAAGCGATACAGCAAACGTGCACATAGAAGGAAACACTGCAGTGACCATAAGCCTTGGAAAATACGTGAGCGTTCTGGGAATCATTATGGACACGAGTCAGTTTGCAGTTCTACTGACCTTCATAGTTTTCATAATTGTATTCGCATTATTCATTGTTTACCAAAGAAGAAAACTGAAAACTCCAGCGACCGAGACAACAGAGAAGAAGACTTGAAATCCAAAAAGCTTTATAACCTCAACAAGGATAGCCATATAATGTCTGTAGCACACGTGAAATTTTAAGTTGAACAACGAAATAGGTTGTGCATAAAATTGCCTGAGAAAAAGTGTTCTCCAACATGTGAATTGTTTAAGTGCGGAAAAAACGCGTCAATTTTCCGTGGAAATGCCATTTGGTGCAGATGGACAGAAGACGACTGCGAGGTTGCAAACTGCCAGTACGCCGCTTGTATCAAAAGAAGACTATTGCCAGCGGGAGTTTGCGGAGAGACCGTGAAGAGGAAAACGGTTGAAAGCGAACCAGAAGAAACAATAAAACCCGCGGTGAGGCTCAAAGGAAAAGCCTACAGGCGCATCGGCGAAAAAGAACTCTATTAAACCCTTCTCGCATGCCCAAAGAAACGTCAAAGAATTAAATAGTCACTCAGCTGTATCGCCATCTTGGCGAAAACCGTGACTACTAGAAAAATAACTTGTCTCGCGGGCGGAGTTGGCGCTGCAAGGTTTCTCCAAGGACTCGCGAGGGTCTTTCCAGAAGAGAACATAACGGTTGTGGTCAACACTGGCGATGACATAGAACTCTATGGCTTGCACGTTTCTCCCGACATTGACATCGTCACGTACACTTTGGCGGGCATCGTGAACGAAGAGAAAGGCTGGGGAATAAAAAACGACACTTTCCACTGCCTCGCAACGCTGCAGCGCTATGGGTATGAAACATGGTTCAACATCGGCGACAGAGACCTAGCTACACACCTCTACCGCACCGAACAATTAAAAAAAGGCTGTACTCTCTCCCAAATTACGATCAAACTCGCGCAAGCACACGCTCTTAAGGAAACAATTCTGCCCATGACGAACTACAAGTTTGAAACCCGAATCGTAACTGACAAGGGCGAGATGCATTTTCAGGAGTACATGGTAAAACACGGCATGCAGGACAATGTGGTCAGTGTAAGATTTGATGGAGCTGAAAGCGCAAAGCCATGCCAAGAAGTATTAAGCGCTATCTCTGGGGCTTCTGGGATAATCGTTTGCCCCAGTAATCCAATCGTCAGTATAGGCACAATTCTATCAGTAAAAGGGGTAAGAAAAGCATTAAGAGAGACCAGAGCTAAGGTTGTTGCCATAAGCCCAATCATCGCTGGAACAGTCGTGAAGGGTCCAGCAGAGAAACTGATGCGAGGTTTGGACATTGAGGTTTCGGCCTTCTCTGTTGCAAATCTATACAAAGATTTTTTGGATGCTTTCATTCTGGACATTGTTGATAAAGAACAAAAAGAACGTGTAGAGACGCTGGGCATCAAAGCCGTCGTGATGAATACGTTGATGAAAACCATTGAAGATAAAAAACGCTTGGCAGAAATCGCGCTATCTTGTTTGTAGCCTCGAACCTAAACGGCTTTTACTCTTTTAACCACGGGTGGCCTGATTTTTCTGAGAACGCGGAAGCCGCAGACCGTGCACTTCATTCCTCCGCCTCGGTGTTCGAGTTCTTCTGTGAACACTTTGGCGCCGCATCTTACGCATTCGTAAACTAGTTTAACGTTTTCTTCTTGCGCCATACTGTTCCCTTGACTCTGTTAAGCAGTTTGGTTGTGAATTTAAACGTTTCCAATACATAGTATAACTTAAAAGGCTTAATGTTTATTTATTCAAAGCCAAAAATGCGTTGAGGAAAATTCTTTGTCCAGCAAGGATTTGAGCGCCGGGGTCAAAGTTGCGCGGGGTGCCACTTATGTTTTCGTACAAGGGTTATTATCCGCAGCCCTTGGTGTGGTCTACATTGTTTTTCTCACACGTCTGTTGTCGCAAGAGGAAATAGGAACTTTCGGCGTGCTCACGTTCGCGCTCGGCTTGGTTCAGACGCTGGGGTTGCTGTCTCTTCAATCCGCGTCGGTCAAGTACATCGCCCAATTCATTGCAGAAGGCGACAGAGAAAAGGCGAAAGCAGTTGTCACACGGATTTTGCAGGTTTCGGTCATTATTTCTATTGCGGCCTTTGCGGTAATCTTTATTTTGTCTGGCTGGATTTCCACCGCCCTGTCAAGCTCTTCTCTGATTGTTCAAGTATCGATTGTACAGGTTCTGGCAGTAGCTTCACTGTTCGTTCTTTTTTTCTACCAAGCCCTTGGGTTCTTGCAAGGTCTTCAGAAACTGCGTGACATGGCTCTTGTAAATCTGCTTTACACGATGATTCAGTACGGGTTGGCTCTTGTGTTAGTTTATTTGGGATTTGGAGTTTTAGGCCTCATCGCCAGCTGGGCAGTTGCGCTTGTTATTTGCGCCGCGTTAGCATTAGCGCTAACCAGAAGAAATCTAGGCATTGTTGGAAAACCTTACGAATCAAAGCCTCTTTTGAAATTCGCATTTCCTATTTACGTCTCCAGCATCTTCGGCTTTCTCGTAGTCTGGGTTGACCAGCTTTTCATACTTCCATACATGGGACTCGCTACTTTCGGTATGTATAACATAGCCAACCGCGCGGCAGTCGTACCAGGATTGATATCAAGCGCATTAATCGCGGCGTTGTACCCGAAACTTTCACAATTGTACGCTGAGTCGGGAAAGGGCAGCCTAGAAAACGCTTTCACAGCTACGACGCGTTATGCGGTTTTGGTAGGTTTCCCTATAATACTGCTGGTCGCCATTCTTGCTTATCCAATCATTATTCTCTTCGCAGGGGTACAATACGCGCCCGCGGCGTTTCCCTTGGCTATGCTTTGTGTCGCCTCGCTTTTCGGTACAGTGGGTGTGGCAATGGGTCCAGCATTCTTCACCATGGAACGAACCTGGATAGCGTCTTTAACCACGTTTGCCGCTGTTGTGACGGATGCTCTTTTCTCATACGTGCTAATCGCCTCTCTCGACATGGGCATGATTGGAGCAGCCATGGCAAAAATCATCGCGGCTGCCGTAAGTTTTGTCTTGGGCGTTGTTCTTCTTAGACAGTTTATCAGAGTTAAATTTGACACTGAGATGCTCTGGAAAGTCATGCTTGCGTGTGTTGCCATGATAGTTGCGCTCTTGGGCTTTGATGTTGTTAGGCAACTGGTAAGTGGTCCGCCTAACAGTTTTCTTGTATTCCGCCTTCTTCTGCTTCCCGTTTACATTGTCATAGGCATAATCGTATACTTCTTTGCTATAATCGTCTTACGTGCAATCAAGAAAGAAGACATCGACCTGTTCCGCGAATACCTACCAAGCGGGTTGAGATGGCTAACGACATTGATTGAACATTTGGTTCCGAATGAAAAGACGAAAGGAGAGCCTGTTGAGAAAACATAATCTCTCGAACTTGCTCGCAGGCAAACTGAACCAAGAAGAGCTGAGACTCGTTTACAAATCGTATGACATCATCGGCGACATCTCCATCATCCGCGTTCCTGAAAAACTGAAAAACAAAAGCACCATCATTGCAGAAGCGTTAATAGGGCTTCACAAGCACGTGAAGGCTGTTTGGCGGCAATCTGGCGCTGTGGGCGGGGAGTTTCGTCTGCGAGACCTTGAGCACGTAACGGGCGAAAAGAGAACAGC
>Ga0315268_10002419_pt1 | contig 21036 bp, 18 predicted proteins | sample C1_top_MG_FD_204535 | JGI IMG/M metagenome (GOLD analysis project Ga0315268, IMG submission 204535) | Sediment microbial communities from Yellowstone Lake, YNP, Wyoming, USA - C1_top | ecosystem: Environmental > Aquatic > Freshwater > Lake > Sediment | place: USA: Wyoming | collected 2017-08-01
CAGCACGATTCCTCTATGGTTTCCCTTTCCATGATTCACAGTCAGGAATGTGGGTCATAAGAAAAAGCGCATGGGAAAAAGTCAGGGATAAAATAAAAAGCGATGGAATGGCGTTCTCGCAGGAAATCAAAATTGAATTTTGGAGAAATGGTTTCAGATGCCTTGAAGCACCCATAGAATACAATGAAAGAAAAGGCAAGGCCAAGTTGAACCCGTGGAAGGATGGGGCAAAGAACTTCCTCCACCTTTTCCAGAAGAAAATTAGTTAATTTTGAAGACTATGAACGCATTCCCAGACAACTGTTCCTGGAGGGAAAAATGGCCATCACTGACAAGCGCGTTGAGTTTTGACTGTATCGCCTCAGGTGGATTTGAAAGAAGACAGCTTTGATCAATTACGGCATATTCATACTCATATTTCTTGAGGAAGGCATAATTTTTATCGGCGCTCTCATTTATTGAATTATTTTTGTACTCCGCTATTTCCTTCACCCAAGAATACCCGAACATATCCATCCCATTGGCCTGATCTTCATTGCCGCAGAAACTGAATACCTTGGTATTTGCGGGAAGTTCTTTCAGTTTTACATACCCCGCTATGTGCTCTTCTGCAATCCAACTGCCTCCTGGCGGCCATGCTGAACTCTCTACCTCATATTTTGGAGCAGCAGAAGTTATCACTAGCCCAACGCTTAGAAAAACCATGGCGACTGTGGCAAACCTTTTCTTTGATTCCAAGTATTCCAGGAGGTTTGCCGCTCCCAGACCCCCGAGAATGGCCACCGGGATGGCGAGAATAACCCAGAATCGATGAGGAAAAAGCTTGATTGGGAAGAGGTTTCCTTCCGTTCCAAGCAGTCCATATAACAGCCACAATAAGAGCACTAGCATGAATGGGTTCTCCTTGATTTTAAGAGCCACAACAATTATCCCCCCCAACAGCAGAATGGTTATAATCAACCCCCAGCCAGTCGGTTGATCCATTTTTGAAATAGGCGGGGCATTAACATAATCCATGAGGCCATAAACCACACCTCCGCTTGTATCTGTGGCCTTGTCAGTAAAGTGCCCCAGGTAGATTAGGTTGTGCTCTAGCGTTTGATCTATGCCATAAATGATAAACATGGGAAGCCAGAACTCAATAAGGGCAGCAACAGCGCCCAGTATTATGATTATCGTGATTTTCTTTATCTCACTGGTATCAATTCTATGTGTTTTTACAAAACTATGGGCACTGCTTCCGATAACGTAGATTACCAACAACCCCATAAACATTACAGCGGTCGATGCCTGTGTTATAAGCACTGTTGCTATCACAAGCGTCGCGGCCACCCACAACTCCCAATTGGCATTTTCTCTTTTTGCTATTTTTTCTATAAAATAAAATGCAAGAACGGCAACTACCATTGCAAGCGTCTGGGACCAGATGAAATGGCTCATGAATGATGGCAGTGCAGTGAGTATTGCAGTAGCCCATAAGGCTTCCCGTTCTTTCATGATTCTCTTTGCCCAACAATAGAAGAGGGGGATTGTAAGGCTAATCAGCAGGGCATTGAAAAACTTCAATGTAAACTGCAGTGAGTTGCCATCCACCTGGAATAGCACCCCAAGCAGCGCATCAAAGAATGGCGGGTATGGAGCGAGGTAATGTATTGGCAAATGCTCGGGTTGTATATATGTTCCATAAATTGAAACGTATCTTGCTGCGCTTGCATGCACCCAAGGGTCATCATCCTCAAGCCATGGATAGCTCAAAGCACCAGTCGCGTAAACATAGAGATGAATCAGAAAAAGCAAGGTGACAATTATCCAATTTTTGCTTATTTTCGGCATTTCGATTTTAGGTATTCCCTCCTTGAATGACAGGGCCAAAAGAGCCACAGTAAGGGCGGCATAGGCGTACCAATTTGAGAGATTGAGAAAACCAAGTACTGTCGATGCCTGGACGAAGATGACAAGGCCGGTTGCCATATAAAGGAAAAGTCGTGCATAGCCATCCTCTTCCTCAAGTTTCAAGAGCTTCCAGGCAGCGTAGCCGGATCCCAGGCCTATGAAAAGCAGATATGCCAGTTGTGTTATCACTCTCTCCCTCTGGCATACGTTTGGTCGGTGCGGTTTTTAATAGGTCGCTGAGTTGCTATCATAACAAGGTGTTTTTTTGGATAAAAGGCATCAGGTTCTCCTAAACCTTTTCCTCTCATTTGTGCTCTTCGCGCTAATCTTCTATTTTGTCGGCTTTGGCAAGGTCCTCAGCGTCCTTCTTTCTGCAAAACCAGAATTGCTCCTCCTGGCTGCACTAGCATACCTGGCGCTCAATCTTGTCATGTCCTATCGTATCCTGGTCGTCTTGGCGAATCTGGGCCACAGGCTTGACCTCTACTCGATATTCCCATCAAATCTCGCCGGTATGCTGGCGTCTGATTTCACCCCTGCTCGAGCAGGGTATTTCTTCACCGCATTTTCCCTCTCCTCAAGATTCAAGATTTCTCTTGAAAAGACGGTACTCTCGATTTTCGGCCCCCAGCTTTTCGATTTTCTTATCAAAGCCACCTCGGCAGGACTGGTCATGTTCCTTCTCCTTTCCAAGGCAGGAGTGGAAAATCTCTGGCTAAATCTTCTTTTTCTCGTGATGATCCTAGGGAGCATAGTGGCCGCTGCCCTGCTTGTATTCTACCCTCCGCTCCTCGCCGCTTTGGTTTTCCTCGAGAAGCTCCCCTTGGTGCCAAAGATATTCAATTTCCTCAGGACCATGCACCAGCATTCAGATAGCGTGCTTGCGGTAAAATGGAAGATAATTGGAATAACCCTGCTTTCCTGGGCCGTAAAGGGTCTTGAATGGCTTCTTCTTGCTCATGCAATCGGCATACGGCTCAGCGATGACCTGGCCCTAGAATTCATTTTCATGATGGTGTTTCAGGGCGCGGTGACCATACTGCAATTCCTTCCTCTGCCCACCATCGCAGGTGCAGGCGCCAGTGAGGCAGGATTTGCTGCCATCCTCCTCCCGTTCGGTATTCCGCTTGAAAGCAGCGTCACCTTTGGTTTCCTGACCCGTCTTTTGATGATCTCAGTGGATGCATTCTCCCTTCCAGTCATTCTTGGTTACCTCAAGACCCACACCCTGGAGAAGTCATTGGAAGGAATCTCTGAAATAGAGCAGTGAAAATAAGGTCAATCTTTTTTCTTTATTGGTTTTATCTTATACTTGAGGATTGTCTTAAGCATTGCAAGGCCGCCTTTGAATGGGTTGAGCTTGGTATTCCCCACTCTTGCCTTGTAGTCTATCGGGATTTCAACGACCTTGTAACCAAGCACTGCTGGTTTGAACACCAACTCAAGCGAAAGACCGATGTTTTCGGTCCACTCGACGCCTTTTATCACATCGCTTCTGAAGGCTCTGAATCCAGTGGTCGCATCCGTGCATCTAAATCCATAAAGCACCGACGTCATCAAAGCGAACACCCTATTCCCGAATTCATTCAGGTAGGTCATGGCAGGAACGCGTCCTTTCCCTTTCAATCGTGATCCGCTCACCACGTCCGCTTCGCCATTTTTTATCATTTCAACCATTTTCGGCGCGATTTCCATCGGATAGGTATCATCACAATCAGTCGTTATTACGATGTCTCCGGTCGCATTCTCCAGGGCGGTGCGCAGCGCCACTCCATATCCACGTGGCGGCTGTCGTATGACCTTGGCCCCCAGCCTTTCGGCTACCCCGGGCGTTCTATCACTACTGCTGTCAGTCACCACCACCTCCGTATCCTTCCCCAGATAGCGATGGATATCGTTTATCACTTTCTCTATTGCTTTCTCCTCATCCATGGATCCAAAGCAGACAGAAAGCCGAAACTCCTTTCTTTTCATATAATATCCGTTCTCTCGTTAAATATTTATAAGGAATTCAATAAACGTTCATCATGAATATCGCAGTTACTGGTGGCGCAGGCTTCATTGGCTCACATCTTGTTGACAAGCTCGTAGCAGAAGGCAACGAAGTCCTTGTGATTGACAATCTCTGTTCAGGAAAAAAGGAGCAGGTCAACAAAAAGTCAAAATTCATACAGAAAGACATACGAAGCGACCTCGTATCAGAGCTCCAGGGCATCGATGCCCTCTTCCATCTTGCTGCAGATCCAGAAGTCCGCACAAGTGCGGAAAATCCCAAAAACAGTTTTGATATTAACGTAATTGGTACGTTCTCCATTCTCGAAGCCTGCAGAAAGGCAGATGTGAAAAATTTCATTCTGACTTCAACATCGACCGTCTATGGCGAACCCTCTGTCATCCCTACTCCCGAAATCCACCATTGCGCTCCCATAAGCAATTATGGCGCCAGCAAGCTCGCCTGCGAGGCATATCTTTCATCCTATGCTAGCACCTATGGCATCAAAGGCACAAACCTCCGCTTCGCGAACATATTCGGGGAACGGAGTACACACGGTGTGATGTTTGATTTTTTCCACAAGCTCAAAAAAAGCCCCGAAACCCTTGAGATTCTCGGAGATGGTAAGCAGGCCAAATCCTATCTCCACATATCCGATTGCATAGCAGCGACCCTTACCGCCTGGAAAAAGCAGAAAATACAATACGATGTTTTCAATGTCGGCAGCAAAGATAAGGTCACTGTAAACTCACTGGCTCGTCTGATGTGCGAGATAATGGAGCTTGAACCAGATTTCAGATATACAGGCACGAAAAGAGGGTGGAAGGGAGACGTGCCAGTTATGCTGCTTGACGTGAACAAGCTCGAAGCCCTTGGTTGGAAGCAGCAGACCCCTTTCGAAGAAGGCGTTCAGAGGTATATTGAATGGCTGGGCAAGTGACTGTCCGCATAGGAGTTTTGGGCGGCGGCATCTCAGGCCTTACCTTCGCCAGCCTCATCAAGGACGCAGAGGTCATTGAGAAAGAAAAAACATTCGGCGGGATGATGCGTTCGCTATCTGAAGGCGGCTTCACATTCGACCTTGGTTCCCACATCCTATTCTCAAAGAACAGACAAACGCTTGACTTTCTTCTTTCCCTTCTTGGCGATAATCTGCTCACCCATAGAAGGAACACGAAAATCTTCTACAAGGGACAACAGGTCAAATACCCATTCGAGAACGGCCTTGGCGACCTTCCGAAAGAAGAAGCTTTGGAATGCGCGCACGATTATGAGGAAACATATCACAAAAGGGAGAGCGGCACCTTGCCCAAACCCCAAAACTTCAAGGAATGGATGTATTATCATTTCGGCAAAGGCATCACAGAGAAATATCTCTATCCGTACAATAGGAAAATGTGGGATTATCCTCCTGAGAAGATGGACCTATTCTGGGTTGAGGGCCGCGTTCCCCAGCCCCTTTTGGAAGACGTAAACAATGCAGCCAAAAGCATTGCATCAGAGGGCTATCTGCATCAGTTGAATTTCCATTATCCCAAGAAAGGCGGAATCCAGGCAGTTACAGACTCGCTCGCAGGCAGGATAGGCAAAGAACGGCTTCGTAGCGATTTCGAAGTAAAGAAAATCAAAAAGGAAGAGGGCAAATGGGTTGTCAAAGGTTCAGGGTCAGAAGAGCATACCTATGGCCATCTGGTAAGTACGATTCATATTGCCGATTTCATTGATGCATACGATGGTGCGCCAAAGGAAGTGCGCAATGCAGCCCATAAACTCAGGTGGAACTCAATCTATCTAGTGATGCTTGGCATAGGAAAACCAAAAACAACCGACCTGCATTGGGCATACCTTCCTGACGCGGAGCTACTTCCTAACCGCATCGGGTTCCCATCAAACCTGAGTCCCGCCAATGCGCCCCAGGGTCGCTCCTCAGTTTTGGCTGAAATAACCTTCGACCCTAAAGGAAAGAAAGCGAAAATGAAGGAAAAGGAAGTCTTGGGGCGTACAATTGAGGATCTCCATGGCCTTGGGATTTTCGATAAGAAAGATGTGGTGTTCACAAAGCTCGTGAAGATGAAATATGCCTATGTCGTCTACGATTTGGAGTACCAGAAAAATATCAAAATCATCGAGGATTTCACCAAGAATGAAGGTTTCACTTTGTTAGGTCGTTTCTCGGAATTCCAGTACTACAATTCGGACAAGTGTGTGGAGCGGGCGATGGAGAAGGCGGTAGGTTTTTGAACAGAGTACGAAAATGTAAATTGGCTTGGGGCCGAAATAAGTGAAGTTCCATGAGAATCACAAATAGCATCAAATGGTTTCTACGTATTCCATTCTACCCTGGTTTCCCCCTATCGGACCGCCTGCGTATCCTCTTCTATTATGACAAGTCTCTTCTCAACCGTTTCCTCCTGAAAAAAAAACCCACCAATCAGCTCGTCCGGCTGTCTTTCTATGACGAACCGCTTTATTTCCGGGATAACTGGTTCGATTCACGTTCTGTTTATACGGTCTTCAGCAATGATTACACTGCTCTTGACCCAGGCGTATTCACTAATTTGCGCACTTTTGTCGACGTGGGAGCTAATGTCGGTTTCATATCTCGTTGCGCACGCATGGCTTCCCCCAAATGCACGATAATCTGTTTTGAGCCGGTCAGCAAGAATGCGGAATTGTGCGCCAAAAACAATCCCAAAGCAACAGTTGAAGTTTGCGGTGTGGGGTCAAAAGGAGGCACAGCCGAGCTTTTGGTTGATGAGTGCGGATTCATGGCATCAAGCATGAAATTCGGCTATAAACAAGCCAAACAAAAAGTCAAAATCATAACTCTTGATGACTATTTCAAGAATTGGCCAGAGACAATCGACCTGATAAAGATAGATGTGGAGGGGATGGAGAACGAGGTTCTGAAAGGTGGGAAAAATACAATCCCGAAAGCAAAGCGATTGATAGCGGAAGTGCATTCAGATGCCCTGCTAGAAGAGTTCTCCAGTATTATGACGGGCTACGGTTTCAACGAGAGAAGACGCTCAAGTCTTGAGAAGACAATTTACATAAGCGACTGGCATCAATAATCAGGATAGGAGCCTTTCAGTATCCGATATCACATAATCAAGGTTCGCGAGCAAGTCTTCATTTGTCTTGGCGTCCTTATCCAGGGGATTCAATGCGAACCTTTTGGCCTTATCATGTAGCTTGATTACCGCATATCGCCCCGCCTTTGTCTTCCTGAAAATTTCCCACCCTTTGAGGGCGCTCAGCATGGCGTGGTTGCCTTCAAGTTCCATTATCTTCAATAGCATCCGATACGCCAAATCGTACGCATTCTCAAACTCAGGCCTTTCAGAGGATATCGCGGCAAGAGAAAAAAGCGACCGGATGTGTCCAGATAATGGATAACTTTCCTTGAACCAAGGATAATACTTCTTTATCTCAAAGATATATCTGAATATGATCAGCGAGAGGTAGACTTTTTTGGCATAAGATAACATCTCACCTCCAGCTCTGATCTCGACACCATATGCCGGTGCAATGGCTATCCGCCCGCTCGCCTTCATACATTCAAGGAAGAGGTACATGTGCGCGAAAGCATGGAGCACGTTCTCGTTGAAGTTTCTCTTGAATAGCCTCCCCTTCTTTATCTGGACGTATTTCTTGATGACATTGGATGCGTGCATTCTCTCTATGCAGACACATCCCAGAAATCCGACATGGATGGGAGGGAGGGCATCCTTTGATTTGAAGAACCTGAATTTATCGAATGAAAACCTTGTAATCCATTTTTTTCCGATTCTGGCATTGATATAGACCGCGCCGATGTCTTTGCCCTCGCTAGCCTTGAGGTCTTGTATGAACGTTTTCACAGAACCTGGGAAGATTGAATCATCATCACCCATATACCATATGAAATCGCCAGTAGCAATGTCGATTAATCGTAGGATGTTCCTATCATATCCGATATTCGTTTCATTCCTGGAATGCACGAGTGGTATCCTGCTCTCCCACTTCTTGAGAACTTCTTGTGTATGATCTGGAGAGGCGTTGTCGGAAACGCAGATTTCGACCTCATCGTGCACCCCCTCTATCTCCTTAGCCAAGCAAGCGAGAGTGTTCTGAAGGGATTTTTCCCGGTTATAAGTAGGGATACAGATAGAAAGGATCATCATTTCGCCTTTTTCAGGAAAACATCAAACGCTTGCGCGGTGTAATCTAGCATCTCTTTAGTGAGACCAGGGTAAACCCCTATCCAGAATGTGTTTTTCATGACAATGTCTGAGCTCCAGAGACTTCCACTGACCTCATATTTCGCCCCTAAATATGCGGGCTGTTTGGTCAGATTTCCAGCAAAGAGCATCCTGGTCGCCACTCCTTTGGTTTCAAGATGGGCCACGATCTCATTTTTCGAGAACGGTGCCTCTTTCCTAACTGTGAGAGGAAAGCCAAACGGACTCGGCTCTGCCTTTGGATGCGTTTTCGGCATGATGAAGAAATCCTCATATTCTCTAAGTCTTCCCATGAGGAAATTGAAATTCTCCCTTCTTTTCCTTATGAATTCAGGGAGTTTCTTCAACTGGGCAACGCCAATGGCCGCCTGCATATCTGTTACTTTAAGATTGTATCCGATATTCGAATAGATGTACTTGTGGTCATATCCATATGGTAGCTGGCCGAGCTTCCAACCAAACCTTTTTTTGCACGTATTATCTTTGCCTGGGTGGCACCAGCAATCCCTTCCCCAATCCCTGAAAGACTCGATTAGCTTTTTGTGGACTGGATTGGAAGTCATGACCGCGCCGCCTTCACCCATTGTCATGTGATGGGCGGGGTAAAAGCTGACTGTGGCAATGTCGCCGAATGTTCCAACCGGTTTGTTATTGAAGCTCGCCCCAACGGCATCGCAGCAGTCTTCTATGACGTAAAGGCCGTGTTTCCTTGCGGTTCTCATTACAGCATCAAGATCGAAAGGGTTTCCAAGCGTATGGGCCAGCATAATTGCGTTTGCTCCTTTCTCTGCTGCCTCAGCTATGGCCTCTGGTTTAGCATTATATGTCCCGACTTCAACATCCACGAAAACTGGTATCATCCCATTCTGGAATATCGGATTGACCGTAGTTGGAAATCCAGTCGCGCAGGTTATGACCTTCTCACCTGGTTTTAGACGTTCCTCCCCAAGAAGGTTTCCGGTGAGCGATGATAATGCAAGCAGGTTGGCTGATGAGCCGGAGTTGGTGAGCAAGCAGTATTTGGTGCCGAAAGCCTTGGCAAATTGTTCTTCAAATTCTATTGCATACCGTCCTGCTGTAAGCCAGAAGTCGAGCGAGCTATCCACCAGGGTAGCCATCTCCTCTGCATCGTAAATCCTTCCAGCATATGGGATTTTGGTTTTCCCCGGAATAAAAGGCGTCGCCTTACGCATGGCTGCCAATTGCCTTACTTTCTCCAGAATCTCCTTCCTCAGCTCTATTTCATCCATAAAATGACTCCATAAAGCGGCCTATCTGCGCGTTTGTTATGTTTGTGACATCGTCGCCTTTGTAGAATGATTTGTACCATTCAACCGTCCATTCCAGCGATTCGTCTATGCCAAGGTTCGGCTTCCAACCGAGCTCTTTTTTTGCTTTTGAAGCATCAAGTTTGAGGACGCTGGTTTCATGCTTTCCAGCCATCGGCTTTATCTCATAGCTGCCTTTCCCGATTAGGCGGATGGATTTCTCAACAAGCTTCTCTGCTGTGATGAAGCTTTCCTTTTCAGGAGCGAAGTTCCATGCGCCTACTGAGCGCCTGTCTCCATCATACAACCTTTTGGCCAAGATGAGATAGCCAAAGAGCGGGTCCAGGACGTGCTGCCACGGCCTTATCGCGACCGGATTCCGGAGCGCTACCGGTTCGTTCTTTTCGAACAATGAGCGAACTATGTCCGGGATAAGTCTGTCTTTGGACCAATCCCCTCCACCGATGACGTTTCCTGCCCGTGCCGAGGCTATGAGGGTTTTAAGTCTTCCATTTCCCAGCTTATTATCGGGACTGAAGAAAGAGCGGATATAGCTTCTTGTAACGTACTCTGCGCAGACTTTTGAGGAGCTGTATGGGTCGTATCCACCCAATTCATCTTCCTCTTTATGCGATTTTATGCCTTTGTTTTCATATACTTTGTCTGTCGTGATTATCACTGCGGCCTTTACTCCTGTCGTCTGCCTGATGCATTCAAGGACGTTCGCCGTCCCCATAATGTTTGTGGAGAAAGTATAGAGCGGGTCATCGTAGCTGTCTCTCACTAAAGGCTGGGCTGCAAGATGGAACACTATTTCTGGAGATTCCTGTCTGAAAACTTCAGAAAGTATTTTATACTGCCGGATGTCGGAGATATGTCCGGCCATCTTTTTTTCCAGCCCCAAAGCGTCGTAAAGGTCTGGTTTGGTGTTTGGTGCAAGCGAGTAGCCTGAAATCTTTGCGCCCATGCCGATGAGGATTTGGCTCAACCAGGCGCCTTTGAAGCCGGTGTGCCCGGTGACAAGCACCTTTTTTCCAGAGAAAAAGCCAGAAAGGCTCATTTCCATACCTTCCATGGGGCTTTTCCAGAGTCCCAGATCCTGTTAAGGTCCAAAGAATCCTTGTAGGTGTCCATGCAGTGGAAGAAGCCGGAGTGCTTGTACATGGATAGCTGTCTTTTCTTCGCCAGGATGGAGAGTGGCTTGGTTTCGAGTACGCAAGTGTCATCGCCTTCGAGGTAGTCAAAAAAATCCTTCTTGAAAACGTAGAACCCGCCGTTCACATAGTCGTTGAACAGGATTGGTTTCTCGACGAACTCGGTTACTATGCCTTTATCATCCGTCTTCACCATCCCAAACCTGGACTGCGGATTCACGCCCGTGAGTGTACCTACGGTGCCTGCCTTGCGATGATGGGCGATGACCGCGTTAATGTCGGCGTCCGCGAGTCCGTCCCCATATGTCAGGAGGAATTCGTCACCGTCGACGTATCTCTCAATCTTTTTCACCCGTGCCCCCGTCATGGAGTTTAGTCCCGTATCTGCGAGAGTGATGTTCCAGTCCTCGATGCCTTCGACGCCATCATGTACGATCTTCTTCCCGGCTTTCAGGCTGATTGTGAAATCCCGGCTCATCAATTCCTGGTTCAGGAAATACTGCTTTATCATATCGCCCCTGTATCCCAGGCAGAGTACGAAATTCCGCACGCCATAATGGGAGTATATCTTCATTATGTGCCACAGTATCGGCACCCCACCTACAGGTACCATGGGTTTCGGCTTGAATTCCGTCTCTTCTCTGAGTCTTGTTCCCTGCCCTCCGCAGAGTATGATCACTTTCATATCTTTCATTAAATCACCCCTAGTTTAGTGTTATCCGCTGAAGTAGAGTTTGCCCTTGTCTATGGTGTGCTTATTTTCCTTATACCATGAATATAATCTGTTTATTCCATCCTTAATCGCTGTGAATTCAAGTCCCGTGATTTCACTTTTCAGCCTGGCATTGTCGCCACTGTATTCCGGCCCCACGCCCGACACTCTGGACTCTATCTTCGTCTCGCCGTCAGATAGTTCCTGGATAATCTTAGCGATTGTCAATAGGTCTACTCTTTCATCTGGTGTGACGTTGTAGATCTTGTGCGACCCTTCATGGCTGATGAAGTGGTCGACTACACGTATTAGATCATCCACATAGAGATAACTGAACATAACATTTTTATTGTTCAGAGTTATGGGCATGCCGAAGACTGTTTTGCATATGGCATTGGAGATGAATCTGAATTCATAATCTTCATACTTTCCATAACATCCAAATAAACGCAGGCAGATGATGTTATCTATCTTTTCCGTATATTTCGCGCAAGTATATTTGTAGAATCCGTATGGATCTACAGGCATCCTAACATCGAAATCCTCCTCCCGTACCTGGCAAATGGCAGCCTGCTTGCCGTATTCCGCACCCGAACCGAAATAAATCATTTTCCCGAAATAATCCTTGCATCTCACAGTGTTGAAGAACATCCGCAGGTTAAGTTCAACCATATTTGGTGGTCCAGGATTTCTACGGTTTCCGCCGACGTTGACCGCATGAATAACGACCTTGAAGTCATGTGCTTTTATGAACCTCTTTACTGCTTCGGCATCCAACACATCCAGTTCCGTTCTGCCAGGTGAGATGATGTTATGCCGTCTTGCCAGTTGCTCAATAATATTTCTGCCAATGAAACTGCTTCCTCCCATCAACAATATGTCTGCCATATTCCATCTCTCAATAAGCTGTCAATCCACTACCCATTCGACATTATTATTAATTGAGGATACGTATATGCTACTGTTCATTAATAACAATTTCCTAATCGCGATTTTAATGGCGTGAGGGGTTATATGCAATATCATCTGTCGGATGCTGCCTTAGCGCTGGAAGGCCAGCCCATGTTTAAGATCCTAGCCAAAGTACAGGATCTTGAGAAGCAAGGAAGAAACATAATCCACTTTGAGATTGGCGATCCAGACTTCGATACCCCCCACAATATCGTAGAAGCGGCCTGCGCTTCCTTGCGAAAAGGCGAAACGCATTATGCCAATTCTATGGGAATGCGTGATTTTAGGGAAGAGATATGCAGAGTCACAGCCAGATCAAGGGGGTTCACCCCCACCATCGACCAGGTACTTGTCACACCCGGAGCGAACATAATAATCTATTATGCGGTTCGCTGTCTTGTCAATCCCGGAGATGAGGTCATAGTGCAGGATCCGGGTTTCCCGACATACTATTCTGTCATGAAATTCTGTGGTGTGAAGGCGGTGACGGTGCCATTGAAAGAGGTGAACGGTTTTCGGATGGATCCGGAAGACGTCAGAAAGAAGATAACTAAACGGACAAGACTTATAATAATGAATTCCCCACAGAATCCCACCGGCGCTGTCATGATGCCTGATGAGATAAACAGGATGGCTGAGATAGCTGAAGAGAGTGATGTCTATTTGCTTAGTGATGAGATATACAGCCGCATGATGTTCGACGCATCCTCCTTCAAAAGCCCCTCCAGTAGGGATTGGTGCAGACAACGGACCATAATCGCGAATGGTTTCAGCAAGGCGTTTGCCATGACCGGTTGGCGTCTTGGAGTCGCTATCGGGCCGGAAGATGTAATTGAGAAGATGGGGCTGCTTCTACAGACGACCTCCTCTTGTGTTTCACCTTTTCTACAGCGCGCGGGTATCGAAGCCATAAGCGGTGATCAAAGCGAGACCCAGAAAATGATGCAAGCATATCGTAGGAGGAGAGATCTCCTGGTGGATGGCTTGAACTCAATACCCGGTATGAACTGCTTAAAACCCGACGGTACGTTCTATGTCTTTCCGAATATAAAAGGCACTCGCCTCAGCAGCAGTGCCTTTGCTGAATATATGCTTGAAAAAGCGGGCGTCGCGCTCCTTCCAGGCTCCAATTTCGGGCCTTCAGGCGAAGGATACGTGAGACTTTGCTATGCGACTTCCGAGGCGAACATACTCGAAGGGATAAGACGGATGAAGAAGGCAATCGAAGCGTTAGCTCAGCAGCGAATGGGTGAATCCTGATGAGAGTGGCAGACTACGTTGCTAATTATATCTACAATTTCGGCGTAAAAGAGGTTTTCCTTGTCAGCGGCGGTGGCATGATGTTCCTTAGCGACGGCATCGCAGTCCATCCGCATCTCAAGGCTATCTGCGCCCATCACGAACAGGCTGCGGCGATGGCCGCAGTCTCCTATGCAAGATATAATGAAAATTTTGGTGTCGCTTATTTCACTACCGGCTGCGGCGGAACGAATGCGCTGACCGGTCTCCTTGGCGCCTGGCAGGACAGTACTCCATGCATGTTCGTATCCGGGCAGTGTAAGAAATCCCAGACCATAAGAGGTTCCGGTCTTCCTCTCAGACAATTCGGTGTGCAGGAGGCAGACATCGTAGAGATAGTATCCTCCATAACCAAGTACGCTGCAATGGTGAGCGAACCAGAGCGTATTGCTTATCATCTGGACAAGGCAGTCCACCTGGCAAAAACCGGCCGCCCGGGCCCTGTCTGGTTAGATATACCTCTCGACGTACAGGGTGCGGTGATAGATGAGAAATCATTATTGCATTTTCTCCCCACCGAACTTACGAAAAATTATAAGGAGGATCCCACTCCCGCCGAACTCGGGACTTTTCGTATGCTGCTGGGGGAGGCTAAGCGACCAATAATAATCGCTGGCCAGGGCATACGTCTTGCGAAAGCTATACCGCAGTTCAGGAAATTCATCGAAGCATACAACATCCCCTGCGTTTCGTCTTTTCTTGGTGTCAATCTACTTCCCACAGACCATCCGCTTTACATTGGTCGCATAGGAACCAAAGGAACAAGAGCCGGAAATTTCGCAGTGCAGAATGCCGATTTAGTCATCTCCATAGGTTGCCGCTTGAGCGTAAGCTCTTTGGGATACGCCTTTGACACTTTCGCGAGAGGAGCCAAGAAAGTCGTAGTAGATATAGACCCGTTGGAGCATAAGAAAAACACGATTAAGATAGATCTTTTCATAAATGCAGATGCCAAGAAGTTTCTCGAATCAGTATCCTTGAGCAAGACGGAAGACATGCAACATTGGGCGCGCAAATGCCGGGAGTGGCGGGAGAAATGGCCTATCTGTCTTCCTGAATATTCCAATGATGAAAAAGGGGTCAATCTCTATTATTTTATGAAACATCTTTCAAATCTCCTCAAACCAGACTCGGTGGTCATTGCCGATGCCGGCTCCGCATTTTTTGTGGCTTCACAGGCGATTTCCCTTCAGGGGAATCAGAGGTATATAACCTCAGGTGGGCAGGCGGAGATGGGATATACTCTCCCAGCCTGCATAGGGGTAAGCATTGCCCGTGGTGCGAAAGAAGTGGTAGGAATAACTGGGGACGGATCAGTGCAGATGAACATTCAGGAGCTGCAAACGCTGGTCCATTACAAGTTACCGGTTAAGCTCTTCGTGTGGAACAATGATGGTTACCTTTCCATAAGGGCGACCCAGAAGAAATTCTTCGGTGATAGGTTTATAGGAACAGATAAAACATCAGGCGTTTCATTTCCGGATCTCGAGAAGGTGGCTGCCGCATACGGGATAAAATATTTCCGCGTCTCCAAGAGCGGTTCCTTGGATGATGTACTAAGGAAAGTCCTGGATTATCCTCATGCCGTCATATGCGAAATAATGTGCATACGTGATCAAGAGATAGTTCCTACAGTGAGTTCTTCCAAGAATGAAGATGGCACTCTGCGCTCAAGACCGCTTGAGGACATGTATCCTTTCTTAGATAGGGACGAGCTACGCAGAAATATGATTGTGCATCTTTCGGAAGAATGATTTCTTCTTCTTTCATCTTGATTTATCACTGCGTCCATGTGCCACACCACGAGTCTCATGTTCACCTGTGAAATCAGGAATCAGTACGCGGCGAACTGTTCAATAGTGAAATAAAAACAATGCAAGAAACACTGGCCGCAGTAATATTCGCCAATTTTATAGTATTTCCCTCATCAAACTAGCCGGGATTGATTACCAGGAATACCTAAGGAAACTGAACGGTCTGGACATTGAAACTATCGCATCCTCAATAGCCGATGCCTTCAAATAAATGATTCATCTTTCTGAAATCACACGGAATTTCAACCCACACAAAATCATCGCCAGGAATTATTTGGAGAAAATACCCTTCCACTTCGCTCTGTAGCGTTTTTTAACCTGCGCTGTTCAATTCTTACGATGATAAAATTGTACCCTTTGTAGAAGGATACTCCATCACCTTGCTAATCAAAATCAGGGAATCGTAATTTTATAAATCGGTGATGCGCATATGTCTATGATGAAACCAGATGTGAAAAGCATTCTCAATGAGCATCTTTCCGTATGCAAAAAAATCGAGCCGTCCTCAATCGAGCGTCTAGCAGCCAGCATGGGTGAAGCGCTCAAAAAAGGCAACAAACTCCTCATCTGTGGCAATGGTGGAAGCGCTGCTGACGCCCAGCATCTGGCCGCGGAACTCACCGGGCGATTCAAGAAAGAGAGAAAGGGCCTTGCCGGCCTGGCTCTCACTACGGATACCTCTGCGCTGACAGCTATCGCGAATGATTATGGCTATGAGCAGGTGTTCTCAAGGCAAGTTGAAGCCTTGGGAAAAAAAGGGGATGTCCTGCTCCTCATAAGCACGAGCGGCAATTCGTCCAATCTCCTGCTGGCGGCGAAAAAGGCAAGGGAAATGGGAATTGCCATCCTGGGGCTTCTTGGCAAGGGAGGCGGAACGGCCAGGGAACTGTGCGATTTTTCCATTATTGTTCCTTCTGACAACACGCCAAGAATACAGGAAATGCACGGTCTTATTCTGCATGTTATCTGCGAACTGATGGATGAGGAGCCAGGGTGAGATTATGTTCAAGAAAGCAAAGATGCTGGTCCTGGGAGACGTGATGATAGACCACTACGTCTATGGCAGCGTTGATAGAATATCGCCAGAGGCGCCCGTGCCAGTCCTCAACCGCGAATCAGAAGACATATTCCTTGGCGGAGCGGGAGGCGTGGCATCGAGCCTGAGAACTCTGGGAGCCGATGTGGATCTCATCAGTGTGGTGGGAGCAGATGGCGAGTCTTCAACAGTACGGCGTCTTCTATCGGAAAACCGCATCTCGGATGATGCCTTGCTCACCGAAAAGGGAAGGCACACCATCATAAAACAACGTTTTGTGGCAACCAGCCCCTATTTCCAGATGCTTCTGCGCCTTGACAGTGAATCAAAAGAAAATATCAAATCCCAAACCGAGCAGAGCATTTTGCATGAGGTCAAAAAGAGAATTGACGGCGCCGATTTCATAGTTATCTCGGACTATAACAAGGGACTGCTTACCTACAGGGTAATCGAGGCCATAATCCCGCTGGCAAAAGAAAAAGGGAAGAAGATAATTGTAGATACCAAGAGAAGCCTCTATGACTACAAGGGGGTCTATCTCATCGCGCCAAATACGAGGGAGCTGTGCCTGAATTTCGGCCTTAAGAATACAAATGATGATGACCGCATACTTCCAAGCGCGGTGAAGCTCTCAAAGACCCTGGGCAGCATCGTGGTCGTGAAAAGAGGTTCGAAGGGAGCCACAATTGCCGATGGCAAAAATACGCGAACCTACCCCTCGTTGGCTCAGAAAATTCTTAACGTATCTGGTGCAGGCGACATATTCGTTGCGGTGCTTTCCATGGCCCTGGCATCCGGGCAAACCGTGGATGAAGCCGTCAAGCTTGCTAACGCTGGATGTGCCAAAGCAATAGCAAAAAAACACCCTGCAATAACCTTAGAGGAGCTTGGATGAAAGCCGTTTTTGTGGACCGGGACGGGACGCTCATCAAAGATATCGGATATCCTCATCGCTCCGAAGACTTCAACATGCTACCAAGCACTTCCAAGGCCATAAAGAAACTAAATGAAGGACGTTATCTTGTAATTGTTGTGACTAACCAATCTGGTGTTGCCAGGGGCTATTTCAGTGAGAAAGAAATGAAAAAATTTAATGCATACCTCATTTCAGAATTCAGAAAAAAAGGAGCAAGAATCGATGCAATCTACTGCTGCCCCCACCACAAAAATGCAAAAATCAAGAAATACCGCAAAGACTGCGTATGCAGAAAACCCAAGCCGGGAATGCTGCTTAGGGCTGCAAGGGAGCATCGGATAGATCTTAAAGAATCCTGGATGGTTGGCGACAAGAAGTCTGATGTCCTGGCCGGCAAAGCGGCCGGATGTAAAACGATTTTTATCGGTGCTAGAAGTCTGGGTGCAGACGAGGTTGCAAAGGATTTAAAACAGGCAGCGAAACACATCCTCAGGAAACGGTGACTTTATGGGAGTCTTATTGCCAAGAGAAGAGCTTGCAGTGGTAATAAGGAAGCTTCAAAAAAATGGTAAAAAGGTCGTTTTCACAAATGGTGTTTTTGATCTCGTACATGCTGGTCATGTACGCTTACTTAAGAAAGCCAAAAAATATGGCAATGTCCTTGTTATTGGTATGAACTCGGATTCCTCAGTGAGAATGATAAAAGGGCCGAAAAGACCCATAGTTGAAGAAAAATATAGAGCCGAACTGCTGTGTTCCCTTCAACCCATTGATTATGTGACCATCTTTTCTGAGGCTACTCCTGAAAAGACAATCGAGCTTCTGAAACCAGACGTTCATGTCAAGGGAGGCGATTGGAAAGCTGAAAGCCTCCCAGAAGCAAAAATAGTTCGGTCTTATGGTGGCCAGGTAGTCATAGAGAACTCACAATGTGACATCACCACATCAACCATCATCAAGAAGATAATAGACGTCTATTCAAAGGGCTGAGATCATCATGGAGCTTGAAAAATTTCTAGATAAAAAAATACTCCCTTTCATTTGTGCCCTACTTGCAATTTTCAAAAAGAAAAAACCTCTTCTAGAAAAAAACAGGAACATCCTTGTAATCCGGTTCTGGGGGGTTGGTTCAGCCATCCTCTGTCTGCCCATGCTCAAAGAATTAAAAGAAATGCTGCCTGATTCCAAAGTTACCGTGCTATGCACGAAACGGACCCAAGATGTTTTCTATGGTCAGCCATTCGTAGATGAGTACTTCAGCATATGGTCATTTTCAGTCCTTCCTTTCATGCTGAAGAATCTCTGGAAATATGATCTTGTGATTGATAGTGAGGAGCATTATTCAATCTCAGCCATTATCTCTTTTTTCGTTGGCAAGCGTTCCATAGGCTATAATTATGGCCCAAGAGCGAAGCTTTTCGATATAAATGTAGCCTACAACGACCGGCAGCACGTGGTCTATACGTATTGCGATCTGCTTGCCCCACTGGGTATAAGAAAAAAACCCTCCGCCCTTTTACCTCTCAAATATGATGAGGAAGCGAAGAATACGGTGGAGTTGCGCTTTCAGACCAGCAGCATCAGATTCGGAAAACATCCAGTGGTGGGCATTCATGCTTTCTGCGGTCAGACTGCCCCCTGGCGGGCATGGCCAAAGAAGAATTTTGTTGCGCTTATCGATAGAATAAAAGAAAAATTTGATGCCATCGTAATACTGACCGGCTCAGGCAAAGAATCCGACGGCAATGAAGAAATCATGAGCCTGGTCAAAAACCGGAAAGACGTATACAACATTTCAAATCTTTCAAACCTTGGTCTTTTCTATCTTATTTCAAGGTATGATGTCATGGTCTCCAATGATACGGGCCCGATGCATATGGCAGCCGCTCAGGGTGTGCCGACAGTCGGCTTATTCGGTCCCAACACCCCGGTTCGTTTCGGTCCATTTCCACCTGACCGCAACGCATCCCTCTACCATCAGGTGGAAGGCCACCCAATCATCAACGTGCACCTCAACCAGTTCGGCAGATGTGACGGTGAATGTATGCGGCTCATTACCGTGGATGAGGTTTTCACAGCCGTTGAGCGCCTGCTAGATTATAAAAGCGGGAGGATGCAAGTCGGAAGACTTATTCAAAACTACCCTTAGGTCTGCATATGGAAAAAGAGGAACTCTCTGCGCATTCAAAAACAGTCGCCAAAGGTAGTTTCTGGGGGCTTGCCGGGACCGTATTCATCAAGCTGATCTCTTTCGTCTACCTGGTGGTTCTCGCACGGATGGCGGCCCAGGACGACGTCGGCGTTTTCCAACTGGCATTGAGGCTTGTATCGGTCATCTTTATCTTCAGCGATCTTGGCATATCCGGCGCCTTCATCCGTTATATCCCCTATTTCGAAGGCAAGGGAGAGAAAGGCAAGATAAGAAGCCTGATAAAAATCAGCTACACCTACCTGCTGCTGCTCTCCCTCCTGATAATGGCCGTTGTTTTCCTTGCAGCTGATTTTATCGGTGACCTATACCAGATGCCCAAGCTGCCCGAGGCCATACGCATCATGTCGGCCTATCTCATCCTCGGCGGGCTGTTCCGCCTCAATTATCTCTATCTCCAGGGAATGGCAGACATAGCCCGTTCCCAGTTCTTCCAGAACCTCCAAAATTTCCTCAAGCTCGTCTTTACCCTGGCCTTTTTCTACCTGCTCGGCGCATCGGTCTTCACAATCTCCATTGCATTCATCCTATCGGTCCTGGTCGCGCTGATTTTCTCTTCCCTGACCGTCTTTAGGGATGTACGTTCCATTCCGGCGACCACGCAGCAGCTTGGCCGGAAGGAACTTCTGGAGGAAGTCATTCCGCTTGGTGCCATGATAGCGGTGCTGCAGTATTTCTCCATCCTCATCTACTCTTCAGACAGCCTAATCCTCGGCTATCTGACAGACCCTTCAAAATCAGCCGAGATTGTCGCTGTTTATTCGATGGCCACAGCCTTCGGGGCAGTACTCATAGCTTTTCCAGTGGCAGTGGGTGGCATATTCCTACCTCTGATTTCACGTCTTGCTGGGAAAAATGACATGAATGGTGTGAGAGAAATCATTGGGACGACCCAACGATGGGCGATGTTCATCACGCTCCCGATAGGCATTGTGTTGATTGCTTTCTCTTCAGAGCTGATCCGCATATTCTTCGGTTCACAATATTCAAGTGGAAGCCTTGCCATGTCGATTTTTACCCTCGGCGTCCTTTGCAATGCAGTCACCTATATCATCTCCCTCACGCTCGCCGCACTCCGTCTTGTCCGGCTGGAACTATATGCCACTGCGGCAGGCGGCATCCTCAACGTCCTTTTTAGTTTCCTTCTTATTCCCCTACTTGGCATAGAGGGTGCAGCGATCGCCTCACTAATCGGTTTTGCAGTCACTTCCCTCTTCTTTATCCACTATGGGAAAAGCATATTGAACTTCAAGAATCCCCCTGAGACCTACACGCTTCTTATCGCCGCCTTCTTCACTCTTGTGCTCATAGCCATTCTTCAGCCTTATCTATCCTCCGTCGAGACTACCCTTCCTCAATTCGGAACAGGCGATTTTGCTTTCTACTCCTCCAAGGCGCTTTATCTCGCATATGTCGGCATCTTGGTGACACTGTCCTTCGTTCTCTTCCTGCTCTTTTCGCTTTTGCTCAAATGCTTCAGAACCGAGGATGTCTCTTTGATGAGACGAGCGCTGGAGCGGGCCAGGCTACCCGAAGCGCTCATCTCCTTTGCAGAGCGAATCGCTTCC
>Ga0315268_10002420_pt1 | contig 21035 bp, 11 predicted proteins | sample C1_top_MG_FD_204535 | JGI IMG/M metagenome (GOLD analysis project Ga0315268, IMG submission 204535) | Sediment microbial communities from Yellowstone Lake, YNP, Wyoming, USA - C1_top | ecosystem: Environmental > Aquatic > Freshwater > Lake > Sediment | place: USA: Wyoming | collected 2017-08-01
CGTGAAATCGGGGTCACTCGCGCCGGATGCCGTCCAGGCGGAGGCGGCAGTGTGCTCGTCGACCAGGCGGTACTGCCATTTGTAACTGCTGGCGTCGGCGAAGAGACCACAAGAACCGGTCGATGCCTCGCTGCCGCTGGCGACCAGCGCGCTCGAGCAGGTCGCGCTGTTGGTGAAAGCGCTGGCGTCGAGAACAACTTCGACTTGCAGCTGGTAGGTGTCGCCGTCGACATCGGTCGTATTCGCCTTGAAGACCACCGAAGCCTCGTTGCTGAAACCGCCCTGCGCGATCGCCGTGACGCCGCCGATCCGGTACTGGTCGATCGCGCTCGGCGCACCCGGCGGCGAGTTCGTGGTGTACGAGAAGGCATGGCTCGCTGCCATCGCGTTGCCGATCAGGTCCCTGACGCCGGTGGTGACCGTCACCGTGTAGAGCGTACCCGCCGATTGCCCGGCTGGCGTGAAGACCGCCTGGTTGCCACTGCACGAGGTGAGATTCCACGTCCCAGCAGGGGCGATGGTCACGGACGACGTGGTCACGGTCGAGCAATCGAGCCCCGCGCCGTCGGTCCAGTCGATCGTCACCGGGCTATCGACGGTGGCGTCCGCCGCGCCGTTGGCCGGAGCCGTCGACAAAACGGTCGGACCGGCGCTGTCGACGACGCGCGAGATCTCGGCGCCGACCGCGCTGTTGCCCGCACCGTCGACGCCGCGGACGTTGAGGTAGACGGTCGCACCGTCTGCAAATCCCGCCACGTTGGAGACCAGACAGCTGTAGCTGGGTGTGCTGCCGGCCACGCTGCCAGGGAGCCAGCTGTTGCACGGCGTCGTGGTCGACGCGCAGTAGTCGCACGCAGCCAGCGCCCTGCTCTCGGTGATGCTGGCTGAAAGATCAAAGACGCCATCGACGAGCGTGGCGGTGGTTACGTTGGATGGAGTGATCAGGCCAACACTCGGTGCCACGGTGTCGATCGAAAAATCCGGATCGCTGCCGCCAAAAACGGTCCATGGCCGCGCCGCATTGTGCTCGTCCACCAGGCGGTATTGCCACTTGTAGCCGTTGGGATTGGCGAAGGTGCCACACGATCCGGTGGACGCCTCGCTGCCGCTGGCAAGCAGTGCAGTCGAACAAGTCGGGCCGTTGGTGAAAACACCGGCGTTGAGCACAACCTCGACGTCTAGTTTGTACAGGTCGTTGTTGACGTCGGTGGCGGTCGCCTTGAAGACCACCGAGGCGTCGTTGGTGTAGCCACCCTGTGCGATCACCGTGATGCCGTCGATCTTGTACTGGTTGATCGCGCTCGGCGCATTCGGCGCGCTGTTGCCCGCGAAAAGCCAGTTGGGGACATGGCCACCGTCGACGTTGCTGGCCGCGCTTGCATTGATCTGGGCCCCGCCGCGCGCGTCCGAGTAAGAGACCGAGACATTGGTGATCGTTTGCGTGACGCCGGTCGGGTTGACGTTGAGCAGCCAGTATGAGGCCGGAGTGGTTGGAGCCAGGGTCAGCAAGTTGCCCGCAGCTCCGGTCAGCGTCAACGAACCATTGGCCGCGATGGTCTGCGCCACTCCGCTCTCGAACGCGACCGTGCGCGCGGTCGCGGCGGTGACCGCCAGACCGTACCAGGTGTTGGCGCTGTCTATCGTCTGCGCGCCGGTGCCGTTGAAGGTGACCGTGCCGGACCGCGGATTGAAGGTGCCGCTGCTGGACCAGTTGCCACGGACGCTCAACGGGAAGTTGGCGGCCGAGACGTCGAGTGTGGTGCCAGCGCCGATGGTGACGCTACCGCCGACATTCAGCGCAGTTGCCAGCGTCGCGCTGGCGGTCCCGCTCAAGGTCAGATCGCCATTGACCGTCGACACGCCGGCCAGTGTCTTGGCACCGCTGCCGCTCAGCGTCAGGTTGTTGTAGACCGTCGCCTTGACGATCTGCGCAGCGCCGCCATAGCTGACGGTGTTTGGATTCGCAGTGGCGGTCAACGTCGTGATGCCAGAGGTGCCGCCAAGCGTCAGCACGGCACCGGCGCCCTGCGTCAAGCCGCCGTTTCCCGAGAGCGCAGTGCCGACGGTCAGGCCCGCGCCCGAACTGATGTTGTTGGTGAGGGTGACGCCCTGCACCGTGAGGTCTGCAATGGCTGTGGCCGAGCCGCCGATGGCCTGGTTGTTTGCCACGAAGGTATAGATACCGGTTCCTGCATTGAAGGTGCCGTTGTTGGTGAGGCCTCCGCGGAAGTCGATGGCCTCGTTGGTCAGGTTGTTCCAGGTTGCGCCGCTGTTCACGGTCACCAGGCCGGTGAAAGTTTTTGCACCGGTCACCGACGAGAACACCAGCGAACCGCTCGCGCCGCCGCCGAGCGTGGTCGTCCCGCTGACCGTCAGATTGAAACCTGCTGCCGTGAAGGTCGTGCCATTTCCGATCACGAGGTTGCCGCCGACGGTCAGCGCATCCGCTGTGGTCGCAGTGGCAGTCCCGCCCAGCGTGAGGTTGCCCGCAATGGCGGCCGTGCCGACCTGCAAATTCTTGGCGCCGCTTCCCGACAACGTGACGTTTCCGGGATGGTTCGTGGCAAGCACGTCCTGCGCGCCGCCACCGTAGTTGATTGCTCCTGCGTTGAGCGAAACACTGCCGCTCGCCATCGGCGTCACCACGAGGTTGGCAGTTCCACTTGTCTTGTTGACGACGAAGTTTCTGAAACCGCTGCTCCCGTTGAACGTCTGGTCGGTCGTCCCGTCGAGGGTGAGCGACAATCTGCTGACGATGGCTCCGGCAAATGTCCAGTCTCCCCGCAGCACGATTCCTCGGGTTGCTCCGCCGTTCCCTCCGATCAAGGTCCCGGTTCCGGTCACATCGCCGTTGACGGTGAGAACAATATTGTTGTTGAAAGTCAGCGCCTGCGCAGCGTTGACGGTGAGGCCAGTGCACGCGGTATTCGCAATGACCGTCACCGGACCGGCGATGACCGCGCTGTCAGCAGCACCCGGCGCCAAACCACCGATCCAGGTCGACCCGGTGGCCCAGGTGCCACCCGCAGCCGTGCTCGTGATCGTCGCCGCCCACGCCTCGGCGGCGAATAGCAGCGAGATTGCCGTCGTCACGACCAGCAGCAATCGCTTGAGCCCGACGGTCTTCATCGAGGATCCTCCGTGCGCGAGTTGGAGTCCGCGCCGTGGACCCGATGGCAGGTCAGGCAGGTCACCAGCTGGTCGCTGGTGCCGTCGCTGTAGAGTCGCAGATCGTTGGTGGGGTTGGCATCGCCGCTGACGCCCTGCTCTCCTCCGTTGACGTCGAGCGGCGCGTGGATGGTCGGCGTGACGACCATGTTCATGCCGACCGGATGGCTGAACTCCTGCGTGCCGTCGGTGCTGTCGGGAAGACTGGCCTGGTTGCGGCTGCGGTGGCAGTCGACACACAGTTGTCCCCAGCGGTTGTCAGCGCGCAGGAAGGGATAGGTCACGTAGAACTTCCAGCGGTCGCCGACGACGTAGCGACCCGACGTGAACCTGACGTTGACGCGGTTGCCGTCGTTGAGGTCGACACCCGTGCTGCTGGTCAAGCGACCGTTGCTGCCGTTGTACGCAACCCAGGCGCCTGCCAAGTAGCCCAGCCAGCTGGCGCCGTTGTCGTTGGACAGCCGAAAGGTCGTCGTCCCTGGACCGCCGGCGGTGACGACGTCGATCAGATAGGCCATGGCAGCGGCGCCGGCAGAGACGGACTGGATTGCCAGGCTGCTGGACCCGGACATCGGCATCACTGCGCTGACGTGCTGCGTGCCGCCATACTCTGGCCGCGCCCGGTGCTGGTCGTGGCAGGTCGAGCACTGCAGTGCGGCACCGGGCGTGCGCAGCAGCATCTCTTTGTCGAGCGGTGGCGCCGCACCGTGGCCGCTGTTCGTGGTGCTGGCGCTCCAGTGGTGCGAGCTGCCGCTGACGCCAGGCACGGCCTGGTCGGCCGGGCCAAATGGAAACACCGTCTCGAGATGGCAGCTCTTGCACAGGTTGGCGTTGCCAGCCTGCGCCGTGATGGCCGCTCCCGGCGCATTGTGCTGCATGTGGCAATCGACACAGTTGGCGTCCCAGGCCACGCCGTGCGGCGCCTCGCCACCGCGCACGAGCGCGGGCAGCAGACACGCCGCGCCGATCGCGATCGTCCGCCAGCGGCTCATGGCGTCCCTCCGCGCGGCTGCACCTGCACCGACACCCGGACCGCCGTGCTGCGGGCGACCCCGTCGTCGACCTCGAGCTCGAAGACGTAGGCCCCGCGCAGGCGAGGCACGAAGCGCGGCGTGGCCGAGGTTGGGTCGTCCAGCGCGATCCAGGGCCCGGCCACTTGCGTCCAGCGGAAACCTACGGGCAGACCGCAATTGCCCTCAGCACTGCCGATCAGCGTCACCGGGTCAAAGACGGTGCTGGTCGCGACAGCAGCGACATGCGCCGCGGGCAGCGTGCAGCGACCGCTGCGGGCCACCACCACCACCTCGGCCGGGATGCCCTGCACGGCGCCTTCGCTGACGACCAGCTCAAAGATCTGTCGGCCCGGCGCAAACGGCACCACGGTCGCGCGTGCGCTGGCAGCATCGGTCAATCCGGCGGAGGGCCCGGCCAGCTGGCGCCACGAATAGTCGAGCGCGGCGCCGGTGTGAGCCGCGCAGCTGTCCGAGCCATCGAGCACGATCGGTTCGCCCACCGTGGCCTCGAGCGTCGCGGGCGCCACCGCCTCTGGCAACAATCCGTCGGCCTCTGCCACGTAGACGTCGACCCGCTGCGGCGGCGTCTCGAGCACGCCGTCGCTGACCGAAAACGCAAACGCATAGTGACCCGGCCCGGACGGCACGAACGACGGCGTGGCCGAGCCAGCGTTGTTGCAGCTGACCGCCGGTCCGGCCAACTGTTCCCAGACGTAGGTCGTCATCGGCTTGAGCAGCGGATCGACACTGGCCGCCAGTTGCAGCGGTTTGTAGGCGCCACCCACGACTGGCGTCACCACCGTGGTGGCCGGCAGCTCGCTGGTCGGGTTGACGACGACCACATCGGCGCTCGCGCTCGAATGGGCGTACTTGGAATCGGCGCCGGTCAACTCGAAGCGCAGCAGTCCTGGCTGCGCGGCCTGCAACTCGACCGGATCGGCTGTGTCCGCCGACAGCAGCGGAGAACCCAGGATCTGGTCCCAGCCGAGCCGCAGCGCGTCACCGTTGGGGTCCGATGACAGCGCGCCGTCGAGCACGAAGCGCTGGCCGATTGACGCCACCACCGGCCGACCGACATCAACCAGCGGCGCCACGTTGTTGATGGTCGCCTGCACCTCGGCCGGTGCGCTGATCGCACCCTGGCACGCTGCGATGCCGCGGAACCGATAGCTGCCAGCGACCCGGCCGACGAAGCTGGGCGACAGCGTCTGCGCCCCCCGCAGCGCCACGATGGGCCCGCTTGACTGGACCCAGCTGACCTGGCACGGGCGATCCGATTGCAGCGTCGACGAGAACTGCACCAGACCCGGGTTGCTCTGCTGCGCCGGGCCGGCGAGCAGGACTGGTCGGTGATCGGACACATTGAGGGGATCGAACCCCGCGGCCACCTCGATGCCATCAAGATAGCCGTCGCCGTCGGTGTCGGGATTGGTCGGGCTGGTGCCGTGCGCGATCTCCTCCAGCGCGGACAGTCCGTCGTGGTCCACGTCGGCCAGCGCATCGGTCGGCAGCGTCGGGTCGAGTCCGTGCGCGATCTCCACCGCGTCGGAGATGCCGTCGCAGTCGGTGTCGCCGGCGCAGATCGGTAACGGTGCGCCGACGCCGTAACGCTCGAGCCGGCCGCTGTTGAGACTGGCCACGATCAGGTCGCCGTTGCCCAGCCAGGCGAGCCCGGTCGGCACGTTGAGGGTGCCGACACGCGTGCCAAAGGTTCCGAGCTGACCCAGGCCGACGCCCAGCGCGTTGACGATCTGCACGCGCCCCTGGAACGCGTCAGCCAGATAGAGAGCGCCGGCGGTGTCCACGGTGAGCCCGCCCAATCGCGACACGGCGGACAGGTCGCTCGCGAGTAAAAGCGATCGCACGGGAGCACCATTCAGGGCAAAGCAGTGCAGCTGCCCGCTGGCAGATTTTTCGCGCAGCGCGACCCAGAACCGCTGCCCGGTTGCCTCGACAGCGACGTCGACCGGCCGCATCAGTGGTGCACCATTCGCTGCGCTGACGACGTATGCCGTGCTGCCATTCAGCCGAACTGCCCGCACCCGGTTCGCCTCACGCTCTGCGATCAGCAGCAGACCCGCGTCAACCGCGAAGGCGAGCCCGTCGGGAGTGACTGCCGGACCGTCGACCAGCGCGATCTCCCCCCGCACCGTGCCAGCGGTCGGGTCCAGTACGAGCAGACGCCCGCCCTCGGTGACGACGAAGAGCTGGTCCGCGCCCGCGGCAACAGCTGCGATGCGATCGAGCAGCGGCGCGCGGCCGCGCACCTCGCCGCGCGCGGTCAGCAGCCACAGCCGACCGGCGCGGGCATCGACCACGAACAACCTGCCGCTGCCGTCGACCGCGAGCCGGCGCGGCGCTTTCACGATTGCAACCAGGGCACCGGCGCCCTGCTTGGGCACCACTACGACCAGCGCGCTCGCCTGGGCGCTCTGCCCGACATCGTCGCTGACGACCAGCGCGACCGAGTAACTGCCGGCGACTGCTGGCGCGATCCAGTCCAGCGTCGGAGAATTGGCGCCGACAGCGATACCGCCGACGCTCCAGGCATAGCTCAGGGGCCGTTGATCGGAGCTGTGGGCGGTGGCGACGAACTGCACCGTTGCGCCCGGCAGCACCTCGTTCGACGACGCCTCGATGCTGTCGATGACCGGGGGCGTGGCTGTGGCGGTCACCGCGACCAGCGTCGAGAGCGGCGCGCTCTGAGTCGGCGTACCCAGCAGGCCGCCGTTGTCCCAGGCGATGCAGGTCAGCGTCACGCTGCCGACCACTGACGGCGCGCGCCACTGGACCGTGGCGCGAGCGCTCTGCGCCTGCGGTATGGCGGAGATCTGCAAGCTCGAACTGTTGCTGCCGACAAACGTTCCGGCGGAGCTGCTCAGCGTGAAACGCGTGATGACGCCGTTGGGGTCGTGGGCAGCGCAGGTGACCTCGAGCAGAGCGCCAGCCGTGGCCGGATTGGTCGACGCGCTGACCAGATCGACGATGCAGCACTGATTGCCCATGCCGCAGGCCGCGCGGGCCGTGCCGGGCAGCGCTGACAGCGCGAGTACACCGGCGAGCGCCACCTGCCAGGGTGTCAATCGCCTCACCATCCGCGAACACCCTCCCTCGGCGACGCGCGACGCGTATGTTTCAGGTCAGCGACGAACAACCGCTCCGACCATGACCACCACAGGTGTCTCGATCTCCTGCAGCCGCGCGCTCAGTCGCATGGTCAGCTCGTTGGTGCTGCAGAGCGCGCTCCCCTCCTCGTCGGCGACGCGATGAAAGAACTTGCAACTGGCACAGCGAGCAAGCTTGTCGCGGTGCGCGCTGGCAGTACCTGTGCCGCGATCACAGTTGGTATCGGGCAAGATCCAGCAGGCGCGACCGGCGTTGTGACCGTCGTGTACACCGTCGAGACGGCGTTCGGTCGCGGCCGGGCAGATACCATCCGCCGCGACCGCGTTGCCACCTGGCTCGCGGCCGCATTTGACGAATTCCCAGCAGTTGTACTTGACCAAGCAAACCCTCAGCATGAGCCGGTACCAAGGGCTACCTTATGTGCATAAAGGGTTCCTGCCAATAACCGCAGTGATTTCAACCATTGGAAGGACCTCGCTGGTGAGGTAGTGGGGCACCACGCGCAGCATTGGGTGATATGACCAACTGATCGCTGAACCGGCCCAACTGCCAGAGCAGTGGGTCTACGCGGCGAGAGACCGTGCTGACTCGACGATGCAGTCCGCCGTGTTGAGCGCGAGCGCAAGCAGCGTCAGCGTGGGCGGTCGGTCGAGGGCGCTCGGCATGAGCGAGCCGTCGGCGAGGTAGAGCCCGGGCACGCCGCGCAGCTGACCGCTCAGCTCGCACGGCGCGTGTCTGGGATCGCGACCCATGGCGCAGGTGCCAGCCTCATGCGTGAGCACGGGCGCGGTCAGCGGGTCGCGCACCGGGATCACGCGCGCGCCTGGCAACGCCAGCGCATCGCAGATCGCGATCGCGGTCTCGCACATGTCGCGTGCCATGCGCACGTCGTTGTCGTCGTTGCTCCAGTGGATCACCGGCACGGGCCGGCCCAGGCTGTCGCGTGCATCCGGGTTCAGCTCGACCCGCCGGCCCGGACCGGGTGCGGCCTCGCCCATGGCGTGGACCAGATAGCAGGACTGTTGCGCAGCATCCGCCGCGTCGATGCCGAGCGCGCGCAGCGCGTCGCCGCCCAGGCCAAGCAGTGGCTCGGGGCCGTGCAGCTCGAGCGAGAAGCCACCGATGTAGTCGCGCCGCTGCTTGCGACCGAGATTGACGAAGCGTGGGACAAAGGCCACCCGTTCAAGCGCACGCGCCGGCGTGACGTCGGATGCTGGCACCGGCAGCACCACGATGAAGCTCGCGATCAGGTGGTCGACCAGCCCCCGACCGACCAGGCCGTGTGCGCCGCCAGGACCGCCCGACGCGGTCTGCAGCAGCAGCCGCGTGGTCTCGATCGGCGAGCTGGCCAGCACCACAAACGGCGCGCGGACCGCGCGCGAGGTCCCGCTGACGACGTCGATGTACTCGACGCCGCGGGTCCGGCCGCGGCCATCCAGCAGCACGCGCAGCGCCACCGCGCCGGTGCGCAGCGTCGTGTTCGATGGCCGATCGAGCGCCAGAAAGGGGCAGCAACCACACGGCCGCAGTGCCGCGCGCTTGGCCACCACCCGCAGACCGAGCGCGGCGCCGACCTGCGCGAAGTGCGGCGGCAGCTCGGCCTCGCGCACCGCGAGCAGGCGCTCGACCCGGGTCAGATGCAGCTCGAGGTCGAGCGGCCGCAGTGGCCACGGCCGGCCAAAGGCGCGCGCATCGAGCAGCGACTGCGGATCGGGCCGCAAAGCCCAGCCGCCCCAGACCAGCGAGCGGCCGCCCAGCGCGCGCACGCGCGTCCAGTCGAGCGCCTCCGCGGTCGTGCCGAAGCGCCACTGTCCTTCGTCGACACCGAGCAGCGGAGCCGCTGCCTCGCGAAAGCCCTCGAGGTCGCATGCGGGCAACGGCGCTGCCGGGCCAGGACCGGCCTCGAGCACGCTGCACCTGAAGCGCTGGGCGGCGAGCCGTTCGGCCACCAGCAGCCCGGCCGGCCCGCCGCCCACGACGACGACGTCAAAGTCGTTGGTGTCGTCGATCGCTTTGCGATGAATCACGCTTCAGGTCCCCCCCCCTCCCCCCCACAAACGGGTACCGAACTACTTGCAGCACAGGGGCTGGGCCAGCGGACGCGGCAGTTCGACCGCGATCTTGACTGGCCGCTTGAACAACTTCTGCATGAGAAATCCTCCTTGATCTGCGGTTGCGTCGGCAACCTGGTTTACCCGCGGTTGTACGCAGACGCCCCTGGTCTGCGGCCGCAGTCGCGTCGCCACGGCACTCGAGGCGCCCGGGCAGACGTGGCCGGCTGCTACGTAGTCAGCGACCTTTCAGTAGCAAGCGATCGAATTACTTTTTGACGTCGTCACGACACGCTGAGTGGAGCAGGCGAAACGCACGGTGCTGCAGCGGGCACGCAGGTCGCGCTGAACTCGTTGATCTGTGCGAGCGCGGCGCGGCCCGGTTCGTGGAACACGGCAAAGGCATGCCAGACGTGGACCTGGTCGTCCCAGAGCGCCAGCCGGGCAGCCACGCCCGCAGCCACGGCGCGGCCGTGAAACCGCACGACGTCGTCACGAAAGAGTTCGGCGCCGCCGACCTGGATCAGCAGTGGCGGCAAGCCGCGCAGCTCGCCATAGGCCGGGGAAATGCGCGGGTCGCGGCGGTCCATGCTGCCGGCGTAAGAGCTGGCGACGACCTCGAGCAGGTCGGGCTGCAGATAGTCGTAGGGCGCGTTGGTCGTGATGCTGGCGCCGGGATGCGTCAGGTCGACCCAGGGCGAGATCAAGAATGCGCCGGCCGGCAACGGTAGCCCCTGGTCGCGCAACGAGATCAACAGCGCCGCGGCCAGGCCACCGCCGGCCGAGTCGCCGCCGACCACGAGGCGCTGCGGCGCGTGGCCGAGCGCGAGCAGGCCGCGGTACGCGGCCACCGCATCGTCGAGCGCGGCCGGAAACGGATGTTCGGGGGCCATGCGGTAGTCGGCCGAAAACACCCGCCAGCCGGCGCGCGCGATCGACAGCGTGACGCCCAGGTGCGAGCGCGACGAGCCGACGCGGTAGCCGCCGCCGTGCAGGTAGAGCACGCTGCGCGAAACGGGCGTCGCCGGCTCGGCCCACCGCCCCGGCACACCCGCCACTTGATCGCAGCGCACGCTGACGCCTTCAACGCGCGGCGTTGGCGACAGCGAATCCATCAGCGCGCGGCCGTGCAGCGGTGGTGCGTGCGCCGCCCAGTCGAACCAGATGCGCATGGTGGCGATGGCGTAGCGGTAGCGCAGCGACCAGCCGGGTCGCGCGCGGCCTGACTCGAGCAGCGCTGTCAGCGGAACCGCACAGGTGCGAGCGATCGGGGCCAGCATGGTCCGCTACGATAAACCATTTTCGAGGGGATGGTGGACTAGCAGAAGATCTGCGATGGGTCCGGGCACGGCTGGCAGCTATCGGCGCCAGCCAGAGCGAGTGCTGCGGCGACGAGGCAGATGATCAAGAAGATTCGTTTCATGCCGGTCTCCGTTTTGGTCGGCGCGACCTGTTGATCGATTGTAGCGCGAGCGGCGCAGGTTTGGCGGTCGTGGACACCCCTGGTGTCGTCGACGACACTGACGGACGCAGGACAGCGCACGGCGACAGCTGCTAGAATGCGTTTTCGTTCGCGCCGCAGCGCGGCCGGGGGCTCGATGCCACGATCACTGGTGCCAATCTGCTGCCTGCTACTGCTCGCCAACTGCGGCAATGACCCGCCCGCCGACATCATGCGCCTGACCCTTGACTCGGCCGAACTCTCTGACCCCGAGGTGACGGCTGGCGGGGTGGCCATCGACGGCATGCGCATCAGCGCGCACCTGCACGCGGTCGACACCGGTGGCGGCATTCACGACTTCACGGTCATCTTGTCGGGCGCCAGCCTGGGCGGCGTCGGCATCTGGTCGAGCGAGCTCGAGGACGGGACCCGGGACCTGCTCGGCATCGGTCTCGACGTCAGCGACGCCAAACACCTGGCAAGCGACGCCGGATACCAGGACGCCCAGACGGGCCTGGATGGCGCCAGCAGCGGCGGCGGTCCGCTCACCATCGGCGATCTGTTCGAGTCCTACAGCGGTGCCGGCTTTGGCATGCACATGGCCATCGGCGGTGCCATCTACTATTTCAAGAACGACCCCGGCGTCGTCATCTGGCTGGGCGGGCTGACCCCCGGCTTCGGCATCAACTGGGGGCTGCTGGCCGGACTGCGCATGGCTGTCGCCAACTGATGCCGCTGCGCACGATCGCGCCCTGCTGGAACATCGTGACCCCGGCCCAGCCGGCCGGCGCGGGCAAGCTCGCCATCGTCATCGAGCCCGGCACCAGCTTTGGCGACGGCGGCCATCCGACCACGCAGCTCTGCTTGCAGGCGATCGCAGCGCTGGCACCGCGCGCGCGCCAAGGCTGGCGCATGCTCGACTTTGGCAGCGGCTCCGGCATCCTGGCGATCGCTGCGGCCAGGCTCGGCGCGCAGGTCGATGCGATCGAGATCGATGCGGCCGCGGTTGCCGAGGCCGAGCGCAACGCACAGCTCAACGGTCTAAGCGACCGCATCTGCTACGCGCGCACGCTCGACGGCGTCATCGGCCCGCTCGAGCTGGTCGTGGCCAACATCCTGCAACCGGTGCTGCTCGAGTACGCAGTCGGGTTGACCGGTCGCCTGGCGGTCGCTGGCACGCTGGTCGTATCGGGACTGGTGGCGACGGACGTGCCAGCGATCAGCGCGCGTTATGCGCCGCTGCTGGGCGGGCGACGGCCCGAGATCTTCGAGCTGGACGAGTGGCGCGCGCTGCTGTGGCGCCGCACCTGAACCCGCGCCACTGCGTCAGGGCTGCGGCTTCTCCTTGATCAGCGGCCGGTTCTCTTTCTTGGGCAGCCGCACCAGCCAGCGCGGCGGGCCGCACAGATCCTTCTCGGTCTTGGGCACCGCCACCACCACGCCGTCGCTGCGCGTCGACTCGACTGGCCTGAGACAGCAGCGCGGCGGCCGCTGACACTTGTCGTCGCCGGGCAGCAACGCCAGCTTCTCCTCGTCGAACGAGATGCGGGTTGGCACGCCCTCGGCCCACTCGCCCAGCTCCTCGCGCGAATGAAAATATCCGACCACCGGCAGCGGCTTGTTCTCTGGTGGCTCGCCCGGCAGCGGCCGCACCTTGAACTGCGCGCCGCGCTCGGCCACGATGCGCCGGTACCAGGCCTCGGGATAGGGCGGGTGCAGCACCTCGCCCAGCTCGCTCTTGACGTTGCCGTCCATGTACTTGACGACGAGCTGCTCGCCCAGCGTGCGCCAGCGATCGACACCGCGCTGCGTCTGCGCCGTCGAGTAGTCGGTCAGGTAGCTGCGCGCCAGCTCGGGCGACTGACCGTGCAGCCGTGCCGCCGCGGCCTCGACCGTGGATTGCCGGGCCAGAAAATCGCCCTCGAGCTCGCGCTGCACCACCTGCACGTCGAGGATCATGTCCGAGTAGCGGCTGTAGGTGAAGTTGGCGACCCAGTTGAAGACCCAAAACGCCGAGTTCCAGCTGAACTGGCGCAGCGTAGCCACGCCCGGCGCCAGCGCCGGCGGTGCGCTGCGGATGCCGGCGTAGATCGGGAAGTAGACCGTGCTGTAGGTGTCATCGACGCCGAACCAGAGCAGGCCGCCGATCGGGTCAGGCAGCCGGCTGCGCGACTGCGACACGAACGAAAAGCCGGTCTGCTGCGTCGACACCGCGCGCTCGTTGACGTACTCGACGCCATCCACCTCCCAGCTCATCGGCCGCCAGCGGTAGGGCAGCGCATACGGTCCGGCGCCGACGTCGTTGCGCAGGTCGAACGGCGTGTCCTCGAAGTGGTCGCGCATCAGCGCCATCACGTCCTGCGCCGACAGTTTCTTGTCAGGCTTGATCCAGAGCGGCAGCGGCTTGGCGCTCAGATCGCCGTTGACCCAGTCGCTCTTGAGGTCGAGCGAGGGCGCGGCGCGGCGAAAGATGTTCCAGACCCGCGCCTCGCAGGCGCGCAGCGCGCCAAAAGTCAGCGGCGCATAGGTGTCGGCAAAGCTGAAGTCCTGGTCGCGACCCTTGAACCAGCCCTTGCTGCGCGCGAACGAGATGACGTCCTTGGCGTACAGCGCGTTGAGCGGGTCGTTCAGCGCAAACTGGCGGATGCGCGACTGGTTGGCGTGCGCCGTCAGCATGCCGTCCGGCACCCGCAGCGCGACCCAGAGCGCACCTTTGTTGCCCGGCCCCTTACCGATCATCTCGAGCAGCCAGGCCTCGCGCGGATCGCCGATCGAAAACGACTCGCCCTCGCTGGCGTATCCGTACTCGGCCACCAACTCGGTCATCACCCGGACCGCCTCGCGCGCCGTCTTGCTGCGCTTGAGTGCCTCGTAGATCAGCGTGCCGTAGTCGACGACGGCGGTCGGGTCGACCAGCTCCTCGCGGCCGCCGTAGGTGGTCTCGCTGATCACGACCTGGTACTCGTTCATGTTGCCGACCACCGCGTAGGTGACCGGCGCCGCCTTGATCTGACCCTTGAGCTTGCCGGTGTCCCAATCGTAGACATCGGCCATGGTGCCAAGCAGGTTGCGGCCGGCCGGTCGCAGCACCAGCTCGCCGTAGAGATGATGCGAGTCGGCGACGTAGGTGACCATGGTCGAGTCGTCGGTCGAGGCGCCGCGACTGACCAGGATGCTGGTGCAGGGACGAACCGGCGCGGACCACAGCAGCGACACGGCCAACGCGGAGAGCGCGGCATAACGGAATGGGTTCATCGGGACCTCGATCGCGGGGAGACTGACGACGTCGAGATTACTGGCAAACCGCGTCGGCGCCACTCTGGGTGGCCGTGCCGCTGGTGCCGCAGGTCACCTTGCATGCCGCCACATTGGTGGTGTCGCAGGCCTTGACGGTGCAGCCGGTGGCCGGACAAGTCGCCTGGCACACCTCGGCAGTCTCGCAGCCCACCTGGCACGAGGTGGCGCCATTGCACTCGACGTTGCAGTTGCCGCCGGCGCCGCAGGTGGCGTCGCAGGTCGGGGTGGTGCCGCACTCGACATTGCATTCGCCGCCGCCCTGGCAGGTGGTCTTGCACGACTTGGCGCCGCTGCAGACCATGTTGCAGCTCTCGGACTTGCTGCAGTCCAGCGTACAGTCGCTGTCGGCCGCGCAAACCGCGCTGCAGTCACCCGTCTCGCAGGTCATGGCGCAGGTCTCGCCTTTGGGACAGGTGCAGGTGTTGGAGACGCAATAATTGCCGCCCAACAGATCGCAGGCCCAGAGTCCCAGCGCCACCACGGCTATCGTCGCAACGATCACTTTCTTCATAGTCTTCTCCTTTGAATTGCGCGCATCGCGCGCAGTCTTCCGCCAGACAGCTTGTGGCACAGACTTAAGTGTTTCCGTTATTGCCTGTTTTTTGATCCGAGGGAAGCGCGCTTCACCACATTCACCGGTACGCTCGATCGACGTCGGCGAACATATCCTAGACTCGCCACCAGCGCGGTCGCCGCAAGCGGCAGCAGGGGCGTCTCCTGGCTACCTGCTCGACAGCCGCAACCCGACCCGATCGCCACTCCGCCGCCGTGCTCTGAGGCTGCACCATCGACGCCCCCGTGGTCGGCGACGCCGTTGTCGCGAACGGCGCGATCTGCGCCGCTGTCGCGCACCTGATCATCGCGGACCGTCGAACCTTGGTCCCGGCTGCGGCCATCGACCGCAGCGAATCGGTCCAGGCCAGCCTGGCTGTCCGCTCCCCCGTCGACGATCCGAGCGTCGGGCTGCAACACCGCATCGATCTGGTTGCTGTCGACTCGACCGTCGGCTGGGCCACCGTCGCTGATCGTCGATCCGCTGTCGCTGATGCCACCATCCGCTGGAGGCGTGCTGCCAAAGCCGACGCGCAGCTCGCCGCCGCCAACCAGGTCCAGACGGACACGGCCGCTGTTCTGCGCAAACGTCAGATCGACGCCGTCGAGCGTGACCTGCTCGGCAAATGCGCCAGCCGGCACGCGCAGCTCGAGCCAGCACACCGAATGCGGATCGATGACCTGACCGAAGTAGGCTTCGGCGCTGGCGACGTCGACCACCAGGGTCACGGCACAGCTCGACGTGAGCCACTCGCTGGCGCCCCAGGCGAGCCGCGTGCCGTTCTTGAGACCGAGGACCGCGAGCTGGCCGCCCGACTCACGCGCATAGGCATAGCTGGCGTCGGCGACCAGCGCGCCAACGCTCAGCGTGCCGCCCGTCAAGGCCAGACCGTGGGTGTCCGTGTGGCCTGCAAGAGCAAGCACCGCGCCCGCTGACGAGACGTCGTTGCCGCCCACGGCCAGCGCAGGCGCCGCCTCGGTCAGCGCCCGCGGCAGCAGCAGCACGAGAAAACTGACGTCGCCACCCGTGGCTCGAGCTTTGACGTAGGTGTGATCCTTGGTCTCGCCCCCGCGCCAGTTGGTGTAGCCCGTGTGCTGGCCCAGCGTCACCGCCGGATTGACGAACACCGCGTCCAGCTCGACGTCGGCGTTGTTCTCGTTCTTGGTGGTCCAGCGCAGCTCGTTGGCGCCCAGAAGGAGTTGCCCCTCGATGGCGGTCGCGCTCTCGTTGCCACCCAGGTGCCACACGCTGTCGTAGTCGTGGCTGCTGCTCGACTGCATCTGATCGAGCACCACCGCGTATTCGCGACCGGGGAAGAAGACGCTGCGCCGCGTGCTCACGTCGGGTGCATCGAAGTAGCTATCGATGCCGACCTCGACGTAGTCGAGCAGCGGACTGACAAAACCCGCGCGCACCGAGGCCGGGTCGCGCGGCGGCTCGGCATCGGACTCGTAGCGCCAGTTCTTGGACGGCGTGGCCGGTGCCGTCCCGATGGGACCCTCCATGCCGTCGACGATGACCAGGTTGTGCGCGACCGGGCTGTAGCGCAACCACTCGTGGCCGGCGGCCGAATAGTTGCGGCCGTCGCCCGGATCGATCAGCAGATAGGCGCGTCGAGCGTAGAGCATCAGGCTGGTCTGGTCGGGCTGGTCGTGGGTCGAGCGTGACGCCTCGTCGTCGGAGTCGACCATCAACCAGGTCGCGTCCGCGCTCCAGTCGCTGCGAAACACGGCCGCATTGTCGAGGATGATCGAGCTCGAAGTAGGTGGTCTTTTCGCTGCATCGAACGCAGCGTCATAGAAAACGATGGCCAGATTCGGTCGCTGGATGATGCGGCCAGCCTGGTCGAAGTACCACATCTGCTCGGCGCCGTCGGTCAGCTGGCCCGCCACCAGCTCGTGATACGACGAGCGCCCCTGCCAGCCGGTGTTGAGCGTGGGCGCACCGCGGTTGGGCATCATCAGCGCAGCGTTGGAGGCAAACATGCGGGCGAGCCGATCGTCGTAGCCGGGCGGGCTGGTCAGCAGGTTGGTTCCGGTCACGTGGTGATAGGCGAGCAAGAAAGGCAGCAGCGCGCCAAAGCTGTCCTCCTGGTAGCTGTTGCCCTCCTTGTAGATGCCGTCGCGGCCGACCACCGCGCTCAACTGGCGCGGGATCTGGTGGGTGCTACCAAAAAGATCGTCGACGACTTCGCCAAGGCGCGTGCTCGCACCGCCGTAGCTCGCTTGCGCCAGCGCGACCAGGCCCAGCCCGCCTGCCACGCGCAGACGAACGTTGGTGTAGTACTTGTCGGCGCCGCTGGTGGGCGGCACCATGAAAAAGGTGAAGGTCTTGGCCGACGCCGCCTCGAGCTTGGCCAGGATCGCGGTTTCCTCGTCGACGCTGAGCGCGGGTTGGATCCAGTCATAGGCCAGACCGTAGTCGACCAGGTCGCCGCCCCAGGTCCAGCCAAAGGTGTTCCAGTCGGTGTCGTCGTCGCCGACCGTGGCGAGAAAGGCCGCGGTCTGGTCGCGATAGGCGCTGCCGCCCTCGATCAGATGCACGAAGGCCATGGCCGCGGCATAGCGAGAGCGCAGCGCCTCGTCGGTGCCGCGGTAGGCCAGGCCAGCCTGCGCCGTTGATTTGACCGAGGCGTACCAGCTGCTCTGCGGACTTTGCGTCACCCGCGCCTGCAGCGTGGCGACGTCGCCAGGACCAAACACAAGCAGGGGATGCGGGTCTGCCGCGGCCGGGACCGCCAGGATCAGGGCGAGCCACACTGCGAACGACTGCTTGAACCGGGTCATCGGGGCTCCGGCCGCATCCGGAATGATCAGACCAACACCGAGGGTAGTTTGGAACAGCGCAGTCGAGCGGACAAGTGCGCGTCGACTCGTTATAGCGACTTTACTTGACCACTGACGAGCACAAAGAGCCTCACCACGCACGCATGAGGGAGAACCGATGGCAATGACGTACGCAATTGGCCGCACCATGGTTTCCTGGCGACGCACTTTCTTCACCGGCGCAGGTTTGCTGATTCTGCTGAGCGCCTGCCAATGCGGCCCGGAACCGGCCACGGACGCAGGATCGGATCAGGATGGCGCGACTGCGCACGACGCGGGCACGACCCACGACTCGAGCACCGCCCACGACTCGAGCACCGCCCACGACTCGAGCACCGCCCACGACTCGAGCACCGCCCACGACTCGAGCACCGCGCAGGACGCCGTCGTCGGCAATGATTCCAGCGTCGGCAACGACGCCGCTGGCCACGATTCGAGCGTCGCCAACGACTCGAGTGTGCAGCAGGATGCCTGGGAGCCGGTCGACGCCGGCCACGAGGCACCAGCCATCTCGCTGCAGCCGGTCAATGCCGCGATCGACTTTGGCACAACGAACACATTCACCAGCGGCGCAACGGGCGTGCCGTCGCCGACCCTGCAATGGCAGCGTTCGGACGACCACGGCACGACCTGGAACGACGTCAGCACCGGCACCGGCGGCGCCACCGCCAGCTACACCACCGCGCCGGCCGCGCTGAGCGACGACGGCGCGCAACTCAGGATGGTCGCCAGCAACGGCTCGGGCAGTGCGACCAGCAACGCCGCGGTGCTCAGCATCAATCCGATGGCCCCCGCGATCACCCTTGATCCAGCCGACCAGACCGTGACCGAGCCGCAACCCGCCACCTTTGTCGCCGCGGCGATCGGAAAACCGGCGCCGGCCTACCAGTGGCAGCAATCGACCGACAGCGTCACCTGGACCGATATCACCGGCGCCACTGGCGCGTCCTACACGACGCCAGCAACCTCGGTGGCCGACAACGGGCTGCGTTTCAGAATCGTCGCGAGCAACGGGGTCGGCAGCGCCGCGACCAGTGCTGCAGCCACGCTGACGGTCTCGTACCCCACGCTGATCGAGACCGAACCGCAAGACCAGAGCGTCATCGCTCCGACCACCGCCAGCTTTGTCGTCGTCACGTCGGGCAATCCGCAAGCCAACTACCAGTGGCAGCGGTCGGACGATGCAGGCGCCACCTGGGACGACATCGCCGGTGCGACCGGTGCAAGCTACACCACCGGCGCCACCTCGGCCTTAGACGATGGCGCCCAGTTCCGCGTCGAGACCGGCAACGGCATCGGCTCGATCGTCACCAGCGTGACGGCGACCTTGACCGTCCACGTGGCGCCCGCCATCGCCACCCAGCCGGCCAACGCCAGCGTATACTGCAGCGAGGCGGCCACCTTCACGGTCGTTGCCAACGGGCTCCCCGCGCCAACTTACCAGTGGCGTCGCTCGGACGATCATGGCAGCAGCTGGACCGACGTGGCCGATGGCAGCGGTGGCACCACGGTGAGCTACACCACCGCGCCGACCAGCAGAGCCGACAATGACGCGATGTTCAGCGTTGTCGTCGACAATGGCATCGGCGCTGCGGTCTACAGCGACGGCGCAGTGCTCACCATCAGCGGGGTCGATCCCAGCATCACCCTGCAGCCGCTGCCGCAGTTTGTCGCCGAGCCGCAGAGCGCGACCTTCGTGGCAGCCGCCAGCGGCGTCCCCGCGCCAACCTACCAGTGGCAACGGTCGACCAATGGCGGCGGCAGCTGGGACGACGTCCCGGGCGCGACCGCTGCCTCGTACCCGACCGGCGCCACGACGACCGCCGACAGCGGCACGCTGGTCCGGGTGGTCGCGAGCAATGGCGCCTGCAACCCGGCGACCAGCAACTCTGCGGTGCTCACCGTCAACGGGCCGGCGCCGGTCATCGTGACCCAACCCGTCAACGCCAGCGTGGTTGCGCCTGCCAGCGCCACCTTCACGGTCGTTGCGACGGGCGAGCCGGTGCCGACCTACCAGTGGCAAGTGTCGACCGACCGCGGCGCAACGTGGAACGACGTCACCACGGGCACTGGCGAGACCAGTGCGAGCTACACCACGGCTGCGACGACCCGCACTGACAATCTGACGCAGTATCGGGTCAATGTTCACAACTCGGCGGGCGACGCCGTCAGCTCGACGGCAACGCTGTTGCTCAACCTGCATGTCCTGACCAGCGGAGGATCCAACAACGGCAATCTAGACGCGGTGGTGGACGCCGACAGCAAGCTTCACGTCGTCTACGAGCGCGCCGGGCAGATCTACTACCGCCAGGGGCTGCAGGACGAGGAGAGCATCGGGGCCGGCTCGTTCCCGGCCATCGCCGTTGGCCCGAACAGTGCGCCACAAGTGGCCTATCTCGACGGGATCGGCGGTATCGGCTTCACGGTCAAGTCTGGCAGCGTTTGGAGCGCACCGACGACAATCGCCGCCGGGACCAATACAAACTGGATCTCGATCGCCTCGGGAACGGACAGCGCCGTGCACCTGGCCATCTCGGCCAACTACGACGGCGACAGCTACAACGAGATCTATTACACCAACAACGTCACCGCGACCTTCGAGCACTGGGAGACGATCGCCGACGGCTGGTACGACTCGGGGTGTCGCTGCGGCAACTACTTCTATTATCCTTCAATCGAGGTGGACGCTGCCGGCTACTGGCACGTCGACGTCATCTCCATGAACTGGCAGGGGCGGGCATCGTGGAGCGATGAGACCGTCGCGCTCTGGACCAACGACCCATCCGGGATCTCGAATTCGGCCGGTAGCTATGGTTGGTATGCGCTCGGTCTCGGACGCCGGTCGCAGGTCAGCGACGACGACGGCAACTTCCACGTCGTGTTCAACGACGGCGGCACGATGATCTACGGTGTGGTCGACCCGATTGGCTGGACCAACACGACCGTGGGCGTCGGCAGCCAGCCAGAGCTCGCGGGCAATGGCGCCACGACAGGCCTGGTCTACAACGACAACAGCAACACCCTGCTCTACGTCGAGGACGGCGGCAGCGGCTTTGGTGCACCGCTCGGCGTTGGCGTCGGCTACTGGCCGGCACCCGCACTCGCGCCCGGCGGCGAACTCAGCGTCTACTATCTACAGTCGATCGCCGGCGTCGATCAGGTCGCACTTTACACCGAGCTGGCAAACCCGTAGCCGACCGTCGCCACGACGTCACACTCCGGTCAACTCGTGGCTGATGGCCACCACTTTCGCGGTGACCACAGGGTCGAGAGCCAGCGGCTGCGACCGATCGATATGACCGGGCTTGCCCCAGTACTGTCCGCTGCGCCACTCGTCGTGGGTCGTCAACCAGACCGCGTTGGCGGCGGCGCGTGCGACCGGGATCGTGAACAGCGGGCCGGCGACGGTGAACGCCGCGCGCATCAGCAACGGCATGGCGCGCATGATGCCGGTCCTCACCAGCCCGACATTGATCACCGCTGCGCGGATGTTGGGTTCGGCCGTGGCGAGGTGAGTGACGTAGTGGTGGTTGGCGATCTGGATACCCGATAGTCCGGACA
>Ga0315268_10002421_pt1 | contig 21033 bp, 10 predicted proteins | sample C1_top_MG_FD_204535 | JGI IMG/M metagenome (GOLD analysis project Ga0315268, IMG submission 204535) | Sediment microbial communities from Yellowstone Lake, YNP, Wyoming, USA - C1_top | ecosystem: Environmental > Aquatic > Freshwater > Lake > Sediment | place: USA: Wyoming | collected 2017-08-01
ACGGCGCGGTCGGTGATGCCTTTGCGATCAAGCAGAAATTCGCTGAAATTGATGTGGCCCATCGCTTCCACAAGGATTTCAAGCACGGGGTTTTCAACGTCTGACTTCGGGAGTGCAATCTGGTCGTGCCCCAGGCGGCGGTCGAGTGTGCCGATGAACTTCCCGTTCAAGAAGACGAGTGCGTAGTCGTTCAGATCGCGAAGAATCAATGGCCCGCTTTTGTGGCCGATGAGCCTCGTCCGGTAAAGCATCAAGCCTTGGAATTGCCCGAGCATCTCGAACGGCTTTGGCTGGACCAGCTTCACCGGCTTTGGCAAATGGTCCCATAAGGTGGTCCAGCGCTGCAGCGTGATGTCCGGAATCGCCATGGCCGGAATCGGCTCAGGAACATCTGGCAAGGGCTTGTCCTTCGGAGGATAGGAGCCAATCAGATTGCGCAGCGCAGTGTATTTGGGTGTGGCGCGCCCTTGCTCCGTGACGGGGGCATCGAAGTCATAGCTGGTGACGGCGGGCATGAAGCTGCTGGCGAGGCCGTTAGTGGAGGCGGTCAGGCGATCGGCGTTGGCCCCGGCCATGAAGCCAAAGCTTGTTCCGCCATGAAACATATAAAGGCTGAAGGACTTCTGGTTCTCCAAAAGGAATGTCACATTCTTGCAAATGGTTTCAGTGGTCACGCGCGCCCACGGCTCGCCCCAATGCGTTAGCCAGCCGGGGTAGGTTTCGCTGCTGAAGACCGGGACGCCCGGATTCATTCGGCGGGCGAGGTCCCAATGACTGAGTTCGGAGCCGGGATCAAGTCCAACGGCGCAACCCGGCAGCGAACCGGCTTCAAGCATGTGCGGCGTGGCACCGTCACCGGTGGAGAAAGGTATGGTGATTCCGAGTTTCCGCCACAGGTCGTGAAGCCACTGTAGATAGGCACGGTCGTTGGCATAACTCCCGTACTCGTTCTCCACCTGAAGCAAAATGATGGGACCACCTTCGGTCACCTGCAACGGACGGATTACCCTGGCCAAGGCCTTGCAATAACGCTCCGCCGCTGCCGTGTATCGCGAGTCCATGCAACGAACTTTCAGGTCGGGGTAACGCAGGAGGTAGGGTGGGATGCCACCGAAATCATACTCGGCGCAGGAGTAGGGACCGGGCCGGAGGAACAGCCACATGCCCTCCTCCTGCACAAGCCGGCAGAATTCGGTAAGGTCGCGATTGCCGGTTTTGAAATCAAACCGCCCCTCTTCCACCTCGTGATAGCTCCAGAAAACGTACGCTGCAAGGGTGTTCAAACCCATGGCTTTGGCCATACGGATGCGATGTCGCCAGTATTCACGTGGAATCCGGTTGGGATGGATCTCGCCGGAGCGCATCTGAAAAGCCCTGCCGTCGAGCAAGAAGTCATTCGTTCCCAGCACAAACGTGTGCGGTGGCGGTTTGGCTGAAGCAATCGGAGCAGCACCGAAGGCCAGGAGGCAGGCCAGAGCAGGGATGAATCGGTTTTTCATGAATCAAGTTTCGGAGCGCAACCCAGCGACAGGGCAGCATTTAATAATAAGTTGCATGCAATGCTCCTGGTTTTCATTCAACGGAAAATGAGGTAAAGCACGATAAACACGGCCAGCACCACGCCCGCAAACACGCGGTAATTTCCCAGCCCGCGCCCGCCCGCGTCGCCGCGTAGCGGCGCGCGCCAGTCTTCCCAGACCAGCAGCCTGGCTTCGGCTTTGAGCGTTTCCGGAAAGAGGAACGTGGTCACGACCATGATGATCACGCACGCGACGAGCAGCAAGAATGCGATCAGCATGAAGTCGCCGCGGTAAATGTTGTTCCAGTCGAGGAAGCACACCACCGCGCCGAGCAGCATGCCGCCGATCAACGTGATGAATGCCGATTTGCCGGAAGCGCGTTTCCAAAACACGCCGAGCAGGAAAACGGTGGTGATCGGTGGGGCGACGTAGGAGATGAGTTTGTTCATGCCCTCGAAGATCGTTGTGTAGTGCCCGAACAACGGCGAGCAGACGATGGCGAGGAGGGTGCCGACCACGGTGGTGACTTTGCCGATGGTGACGAGTTTGTGGTCACTGATCGCCGGGTTGTGGCGCTTGAACAAATCGTAGGCGACGAGCGTGGCGGTGGAATTGAGCGCGGCGGAACAGGTTTGCATCGCCGCCGCCAGCATCGCGGCCACCACGAGGCCCTTAAGCCCGGCGGGCAGCAGATGCGTGATCAGGAACGTGTACGTATCGGCGGAGGCTTGCGGGGCCTCACCGCCAAAGGCGTTTTGTTGAACGAGTGCGACGCAGATGACGCCGGGCAGGACGAAGAAAAAGACCGGCAGAATTTTCAGGAGCGCGCAAAACAGCGGGCCGAGGCGCGCGTGCCTTTCGTCCTTGGCGGCGAGCACGCGCTGCACAATCGTCTGGTCACAGCACCAATACCAGATGCCGAGCACGGGATAACCGAGCAGGATGGAATACCACGCCAGGCCCGACGGATCGCTGGCGGTTCGCGCCATGTGGAGGAAGTTGCCGGTGCCCCAGGTGACTTTGCTGGCGGCGACGCTGGCGAGCGGATGCGGATTCGACGCCAGGGTGTGCGCCAGTTCCGACCATCCGCCAACTTTCAGATAGCCAACCACCGTGATGACCACCGCGCCGACCAGCAGCAGGACGGCTTGCACGCTTTCGGTCCACACCACCGCGAGCAGTCCGCCGATCATGGTGTAAATACCCGTTAGCACGCCCAGGCCGACGATAAAAACCACCAGCGCATCAAACCCCAGGATGGTTGCTCCCGGCGCCAGTCCGAGAATCCCGCGCAGCACCCACGCCGCCGTGTAGAGCGCCACGCCCATGTGGATGACGATGGCCGAGAAGAGCGAAACCACGGATAGCACATCGCGACAGTGACGGTTGAAGCGGCGTTCGAGAAAGTCGGGCAACGTGGCGACCCGCGAGCGCAGATAGAGCGGCGCAAAAAACAGGGACAACAGAATAAGCGTGAACCCCGCCATCCATTCGAAGTTGCCGAAGACGAGGCCAAACTTGTAAGCCGCCTCGGCGAGACTGACGAGGTGAACGGTTGAGATATTCGCCGCGAACATCGCTAGGCCGACGATCGGCCACGCGAGCGTGTTGCCGGCGAGAAAATAGTGACCGCCTTCGCCGCCGCGTTCACCCTGGCGGCGCAGAAAGCCCGCCGCCACACCAAGCCCCACCACGGCCACCATGTAGATCGCAATGATGCCCCAGTCCAATCCGTTCATTCGTGTTCCCATGTTTGCTCCTATTTCTCGAACCGTTCGGTTTCCACGTCGGTGGGTTCTTCGCTGGCGTCGGGGATGTTCATAATTCAGTCAGCCGTTCCGAAGGTCTAAGCCAACGGCGGCAGTCCGCCGGCATGAGCCAGTTTATCAAACTCGTTTGCCAGGGCAGCCGGTAGCGGAATGCCTTCACGGAGGCGCAGTTGTTTGCTGAGTTCCTCCGGTTCGCCGGGATAAATCACCTTGCCGCCTGGCTCAACCGGCGGCAGCGCTCCCCAACGGGTGAGTAGTTCCGAGACGCGAGTCTGGACCTGGTTGAGGGGCATGAAACGAGCGATGTCTATCGCGCCCACCAAGCCGCCAAGCTGTCGCCGCTGCGTCAAGTCGCCATACATCTTGGGGACATCGGGACCGGAGGGCGCGCCCCCCAGCATTGTGCAGAGGATGTCAATGGCGAGTCCGAGTCCCGACCCTTTATAGCTGCCAAAGGGATAGAGCGCGGTCACCTTAGTCGGGTCCGTCGTGTCATGGCCACTGGCATCAACGGCCAAGCCGGGGGGAATGGATTTCCCTTCCATCGCGGCGTTGGAAACTTGGTTCCAAGGCACGATACTCGTCGCCATGTCCAGGCAGAAGGTCTGTCCCCGTTCACCCGGCGCGGTGATGCAGATGGGGTTGGTGCCGCAGAAGGGTTGTTTGGCGCCATGCGGGAGAACCATCGGGTCCACATGCGTGAAGACGAAGCCGATCATGCCCGCGCGCGCGATTTGCAGGCCATAATAATCGAGCGCCCCGCAGTGGGAAGAATTACAAACGGATACCCAGGCGGCGCCCGCCTCGCGGGCCAAAGCGATGGCTTCCTGCGCGGCCCGATGCATCACGAGTTGCCCCAGGCCGTGGTCGCCGTCGAGTCGTCCCGCCGCGGAGCCGAGCTTCACGAAATTCATCGCCGGTCGCGGGTTGATGCTCCCCTGGGCGAGACGTCGCAGGTAATGCGGCAGGCGGGCGACGCCATGCGTGTCAATGCCGCGCAGGTTGGCTTCGACGAGCGAGTCGGCGACCAGTTCCGCGTCGGCGGGCGACAGTCCGGCGGCGGTCAGCAGGCTTCGACAGAACGGCTTCAGCGCCTCGGCGGTGATAAAAGACGGGTCTTGATTCATACGTTCATTTTTACTTTTCGTCAGCGGAGTAGGCCGTCAGCCGGCACATCTGTGGGATCGCGTCGGCTCGGGTAACGCGGAAACGGAGTTTGGCCGTGCGCACCGGCGCAAATTTTTCGATGCGCTTGCGACCAACGGTCGAACCGCTGGCCACCAGTTTCCAACCGGACGCCGTTTGCGCTTCGATTTCATATGCGCGGATGCGTTGGCCGGAATGGAGGTCTTCTTCGATGACGAGATGATCCACGGCGTGCTCGCCGTTCAGATCAAGTTCGCGCGCGTGCTCGGCGGTCCAGCGCTCCGGCTGGACGAGTTCCGCGACGGGATGGGAGAAACGTCGCTGGATTTCCGCGCCGAATTCCGCCAGCCGTTTCACTTCCGCCTCGGGAATTCGCCCGGTCGGATCCGGCGTCATGTTCACGAGCAGGTTCGCGCCACGACCAATGGAATCGTAATAGACCTGCACCAAACCATCCACGGACTTAAGGGTGGAGTCGCTGTTCGTGCTCCAGAACCAGGTTGAGCGCGTGTGGAGGACGGCTTCCGGAATGAACCAACCTTCGGCTTCGGGCGAAATCCAGTTGGCCAGGCCGGTGCCTTTGGCGACCGCGTTGAACAAGGGATACGCGGCCCAACCTTCCTCGCTGCCGGACCAGCGGACATCCGGCAAAAATCCGCCGAAGATCACCGTGTCGGACTGAAGCGCGTGAACATAAGCGTAAATGGCGCGCGCGTGCTCGGAGCCAATCACCCGACCCGTGGCGCTGTCCATCACGTCCCAGCCGAAGGGATCGTAGGCCCCGTCAATCCACAGCGCGCAAAGATCGCCGTACTGGGTGAGCAGCTCTTTTACCTGTTGCAGGTAGGTGTGGAAGTAGGTCGCGCGGTCGCCGTGCAGTTTGCGTTTGCCCAAAGGATCGGGCGTGGACCAGCAAGGAAAATGTTTGTCGCCGGCGGAGAGATAGAGGCCCGGCGACAACCCGTGGCGGCGGCAGGCGGCGACGAACTCGCGCACCACGTCGCCCTGGCCGTTCTGCCACGGGCTGGACTTGACGGAGTAATCGGTGGTAGTCGTCGGCCAGAGGCAAAAGCCGTTGTGGTGTTTGGTGGTGAGGATGACGTGTTTGGCGCCGAACGATTTGGCGGCGCGCACCCATTGGTCGGCGTCGAGTTGCGTGGGGTTGAAGACGCTCGCCGGCGGCAAGCCTAGAAAGTCGCTGTTAAGGTACGTCGCCGGGCCAAAGTGAATGAACGCACCGAGCTGAGACTCCTGATACTTGAGCTGGCGCGGCGAAGGTTTGACGGCGGCGGAGTCGGTGATGGTTGCCGCCGTTGCGTTGGTTTCTCCTTTGCCTTTGACGAGCACCGGATACCAATCGCCGCCATGCTCCGGGGTGATGGAGTCCGCGCCGTCTTCCAGCTTGAAGAAATATTCAAACAACTCGCGCGGGGTGCCGTTGAACTCGGCGGTTTGGAGATCGCCGGCCAGTTGTTGGTCGCTGCCCGTGAAATAGACGAGCGTCTTACCTTTCCAATAAACTACCTCGGCATCCGAGGCGTTTTGCTCATGAAGGTTTGGCGGCCGCAGCGGCAAGGTCGTGTTGTTGGTGTTGAACGTCACGAACGGCCGGCCCGCCGGCGCGTCCTGCCAGCGGAGCAAATCGCGGGAGCGCGTGATGCGGGTTTCGTATTGGCCGCGACCAAGGCTTTCGAGATAGAGCGTGTAGAACCAGTCGCCCTCAAAATAGAGCGCCGGACCCCCGACGTATTTGTCGCGCCCGTAAATCGCGTCCGGCACCGGCGTCCAGTGCGTGAGATCAGCGGAAGTGAAATACTTGAAAGTGAACGGCGGCCACTTGGGGTCGTTCGATTCCACCAGCAGCACGAACGTGTCGCGTCCGCGACAGACGGAGACGTTGAAAAACTTCTCCTGCGGCTCGGCGCGCAGCACGACGACCGGTTTCGTCCAGTTCACGAGATCGTCGGACGAAGTCATTTCGATTTCGGTGATCTGCCATTTCTTTTCGTGGCCCCAGTTGCCGGCAAAGATATAAACGCGGCCTTGCCACACGAACGCCATGCCCAGCCCGTGACCGTGGAGCGGGGTGGCGACAATGCGGTCTTGCTCAACGTCGCGGAGGCGCACTTCGTCTTCCTGAAAGCGACTGCCTTCGGGAACGCCGGGGAACTCCCATTGCTTCTGCCAGTTTTCGAGGAGGTAAAGCCGTTCCTTGAAGACAAACGGCGTCACTTCGACCAGTGGGGAGTTGAGCTTGCGTTTGTGGGTGAGCGGATGCGTCCAAGGGCGGGCCGCATCAGCACCGAGAGAATGGCCGCAAAGAAGACTGGTGGCCAGCGCGAGGACGGATAAGCGTAACGGCAGGTTCATGGTTGGTAGGAACGGATCGGAATTGGTTTTCTTACACGGTGCGGTTTTAACGGCGCGGGAGTCATAAAAGCTGGAAGTGCGCGCGACGCTATTTCGTGGCTGGCAAGGGATGAAGTTCAACGCGGCGGAAGAAAATCTCGGCGCCCTCGGATTGCAAGATGATCCGGCCCGATTTTTGGCTGATCTGTGTGGCTTGGTTCACCCGTTTGCCGTTGACGAAATAATCGAGCGTGTCGCCGGCGCACACGGCTTCGATGTGCGTCCACTCTCCGCCGGGACTTTCCACGTCCTGCCGGCCATGGAAACCGAGTTTGTCGGCCCAGTCCGGGTCGCGCCCCCACCAGTTGATGCGGCCCCAGTTGACAAATTCGAGCTCGAACACTTTGGGCGTGCCTTTGGCGTCCCAGCACCACTGCCCGTCGCGCCCCGGCACCACGGTGGCGGTCGCGGAGTATTTTAGGATGCTGCCGTCCGGTTCGTAGCCGGCGAGCACGAGCAGGTCGCCGACGCCCCCTTGGATGATTTGAAATTCGTAGCAACGCATCCAGGGGCCGTTGAAGTCCTTGGCATATAAATTTCCGTCGCGCCCCGAGCAATGCAGCAGCACACCGCTGTCCTTGGCCATGTTGGCGCGTTTGCCCCAAGTAGCGACGCCCCAGCGGAATTCGGCCACGAGCCGGTAGTTCGCGAACCGCTGCTTCGTAGTCAGCCCGCCGAAATGTTGTCCGCTGATGCGGATGGCCGGCGCGCCGTCCACCTGGTCCACAACCGAAAAAACCCGGTGCGGATCCTCACGGTGAAAATTCACGAGCCACGTGTAGAACGATGAAAGATCGCGACCGTTGAAAAGTTGGATGACTTCGTGCGGGACGATCACTTCGCTGTCGGCGTTGGTGGCGGTTGGCGACGAGTCGGCGGCCAGGATTACAACCGTGGTCGGCAGAGTGAGGCACAAGAGAGTTAGTAGTTTTCGCATATATGATCTGAGTGGGGGTTCATAGTCGTTTGGTTGTTGGTCTGGCGCTGGGATTTGGCAAGAAATTCTCCCGCTACGAAGCTGCTACGAGGTCTGCGGCCATTTCCTCTGGCGTCACGAGCCTCGCCGAAAAAATGCTGACCGCCTGAATGATTGATTTCATAGTCGGGTTGTTTGCGTTCATTTTCCCGCGTCGGTCCGTTTGTAGGTGATGACGGTGGCAGCCGGCTTTTCGGTCACGGCCACGGGCAGACCTTTTTCCATCAGTTCCCGTCCGGCGAATTCCTTCGGCTCCGGCGCATCCAGGTTAACCACCGCATAACGGGCGTTCGCGTCCAGCCCGCGCAACGGAAACCGGGCCGACTCGTAAACGCTGTTCTCGCGGCGGAACACCTGGACCAGCCCTTCGCCGGTTTCCGGTCGGTCGAACTGCCAGGCCATCCATGAGGTTTCGTCGCGGGTCCACGCCGTGAGCGGATAATAGTCGCCGTAGTAATTGGGGATGATTTGCCGCCACTGGCCAATGAGGCGGCGGAGCGTGGTGTAGTCGAGCTCCTTGACGCGCATGTCAAATCCGGTGCAGAGGCCGGGTGTCACGTTGCTCCAAAAGGCATAGGGTTCGACCGGGGTCAACCCGCTGCCGTAGTACGACGCGTTGCGCGCGGCCACTGTGCCCGTGCCGAAATACGGAAGCCACAGCGAAAGGCCGTGCGTCATGCACTGGCTGGCGACGGCGAAATAGGCGTGGTCGCTTCGCCACAGCGGAACGGCGCGGCGCATGGTCTCCAGATCGTTTCGCCGGCCGCCGGACGCGCAGGAATCAATCAGCATGTTCGGATGCCGACGGCGCAACTCGTCCCAGTAGGCGAGGTAGCCGGTGATGTGTCTGATCTCCGTGATGCCCTGACGATCGGGCGCGTCGTTCTTCCGCCAAAAATCGAGCGGATCCATGTTGAAATCCTGGCGGTAGAGGTCAATGCCTTGTTCGTTCAGGATCCGGTCCACGTGCTCGGTGAGCCACTGTCGGGCTTCATCGTTGCCGAGATTCAGCAGACCGCCTTTGGCGCCGCCGAGAATCCACTCCGGATGATTCTTCGTCAGCCAGGTTTCGGCGGTGACGCGCTCCGGCTCGAACCAGACGAGAATCTTCACGTCCTTTTTGTGCGCGTAGTCGGAGATGGCGCGCAGACCGCGCGGAAAGCGGTTCGTATCCACCTCCCAAGTGCCGACGCGCGGCCAGCCGCCGCCGTGATGGACATACCAGCCCGCGTCCATCCACCAGTAATCGAGCTTCAAGCCTTCTTCGAGGTAGCGGTTGATGAACATGATCTGGTTCTCCTCGCTGGCTCCGATCATTTCGCCGTACTGGCGCCCACTGAAGGCGAGCAACTGCGCTGGCGGCAACTTCCCGCCGGGCCGCGGCATCGAGTGGGCCATCATCCAGCGCCGCCAGACGTTCTGCGCGCGAAGCCAGTCGCCTTTCCAAAACTGCAACACGATCAACGGGCCGCGCACTTCCTCCCCGGGCAACAGCTTGAAGTGCGTCAACTCCTGGCCGGCGCGGATTTGCAGGCCGCGCTTCTGGTTGCGCGTAAAATCCGCGGCCCACTGGCCCGGCCAGCCGACGACGGCGATCAGTCCTTCGCCCGGCCATTCCAGATTGAAATAGGACCAGTCGGAATTGGTCGGACGGCCCCCGGCGGCGGCGATGCGTTTGGTGGCGCCCGGCTTGAGCGCGGTTTCAATCGGCCGATAATCGTTGCCGTCGGCGGGCGAACCGACGGCGTGGTGCAGCAGGAATTCGCCGGTGGCGCCGCGGTCCAGTTGAACGTCCAACGCCTGGATGTTTTCGAGGATGGGTGTGTCATTCGAGCCGGTGTTCTTGAAGTAAACCGTCCATTCCACCGTGGGGAAGTCGTGGTATTCGATGGCGACGCAGCGCAACACCAAAGCGGTTTGCGGGTCCGTGTAAGTCAGCGTGTGCTCGGTGCGCTGGTCGTCGAGTTTGCGGGATTGGCGTTTCAGTGCCCAGGTCTTCAGCAACTCGGCGGAGGGTTTGCCGCCGTAAGTGAAAGAAAACGGCGCTTCGGCGGCAAAGAGTCTTCGAGATTCCTCGTCCTTGAAAGGCAGGTCCGCCAGCCAAATCTCTCGGCCATCATTCAGCGTCACTTTCGCCTCGGCCCAATCCGCCTGGTCACCCTCGCTGCCGTCGGGCGTCTCCTCCACTTGCATGATGAACTCCGTCGCTCCGCCGAGGTCCACTGTCACGGGCTGGCCCGGCATCCCTTCCCGCATCACTCCGGAACGGAACTTCTCCGTGCCGCCCACGCTCACCACGAAAGCCACACTGCCCCGTCCGCCGCCGGTTTGCTCGTTGCTATCCACCCCGGCGAGCGCGGTGAGCGTCCCGCCCGGACCCGACAGCCGCACGATGATTTTGCTGGGCGCGTGGCAGTAAAGGCCGCGGGTGAATTCGGCGTTGACGATCTTCATCGGCTTGCCGTTCCGGCCGTTCTTCTGCACGGCGTCCTGGTTGGCGGAGACGACGAGAGTGGGCTCAGTCGGCTTCGCCAACTGCGGGTCTTCAAATCTGGAGGTGGCCCACTGGCGGGCGTCGGCCAGTTCCTCCGGCGTCGGCGTCACTCCTTGGGCGGTTTGCGTGGTCAGCGCCAGGAGGCCGACGCCAGTGAGAATGAAGAAGGTCGCGGGGTTCATCATGATTTTGCTGTCAGCAGGTGAATGCTCCAGGCTTTGAGTTCGGGCGTTTTGATCCGGCGGCTTTGGCTTTGCGGGACGGGTGCGGATTTCAACCGGACCGACTTTCCGTCAATCGTAAACCAATTGAACTTCTGGAAAGGTCCGTTGACTCGCAGGGTGACGCTGGGTTGCGGATCGAGGGAGGCATTGAGCAGCACGCAAGCGAGTTGACCCGGCGCCGGTTCGCGAATCCAGAGTTGGACCCGGGCGAACGACTCGAGGACGACCGGTTGCTGATCGCGCGCGAGCCATTCACAAACGGCCTTCATCTGGGAGGATTTCGCCAGGTGGTGCATCTGTGACCACGGATAATACCCCATGACGCAGACTCGGCCGCCCAGGTCGTTTTCAAAGGCCGTCATCGCGGGCCCGAGATCGCGGTCCGAATAATCGGTGAGCCGGGCGAGCGTTTCCACGCGGGAGGATCGCGGCTCAAGCATGTAGGCATCCTCGGGCCAGAACGATTGCCGGCAATCGCGCGATCGTCCCGCAAATTTTCCGTTGAGCGGGTGATCGGCCAGCACTTCGAGGGTGTCGCGCACGCGCTTTTGGCCTGGTCGCACGCCGGTCCAATCCGCCAATCCCAAACGATCCAGCGCGTGCCAGGCCGTTACATCCATCAGCACGCCGCCGGAAAAAATCCGCTGCAACTCCGCCCGGCTGAACGCGAACACCGACGTGCCGGCCAGAGTGGTCGCGACCGCCCGTTCCGGTCCGTAGCAGAGTGGAATTCCAATCTCCCCCAGCACATAACCTTTGCCCCGGAGGTCCCCCACCGCGTCGTAGTTGGGCCAGCCGCCATCAACGTTGCCCGCGATCGAAAGGTCGCGATTCCAGGCGGGCCAAAGCCCCACCACCGGACTGCGGCCCAGTTCTTTTTGCAGGGTCGCATAAAAGTCTTTGGCCTGATGAATTCGCCGCAGCATGGGTTCATGCTCGTCCAGCGGATCGGGCCGTTGCGAAAGGACGTTGAACGCCGAGCCGGTGGTGCCCGCCGCCATGTCGGTCGCCGCCTCGAGCACGGTCGTTTCTGCGCTCTTCCGCAACAGGTCGTAAGGGAAGTTCTCGATTTCCGACTGGATCACTTTGATTTCCGCCGGCAGTTGGGAAACCTGGCGACCGATGTCGTGCGCCTTTTCAATCAGCCCCGCCAAAGAAATCTCGGAGTAAAATCCGCCGCCCGGACGCCAGCGCACCGGGCTGTGATTCGGACCGGCGAGCGTCCGGGCCCAGTTCGCAAAATCGTAACCCTCGTAGAATCGGTCGCCCGTCATGAAACCCAGCGGCAGACCAGGCTTCAACTGGTGGACGGTCTGCTCAATGACGCGAAAGAGATTGTTGATCATCGCCCGATTGTGTTCCAGCCACGCACGGCGACACGCGAGACGATCCTCCAGCGACCCGGAACTGAAGGCGCTCACCAGCGTTTCACGGGTGAAGGTCCGCTGCATTTGCGCGGAGAATCGGCCCACGCACGCTTCGCAAAAGCAGGTGTAGGCCACCGGCAGGTGTCCGAGGAGACGCACGTCATCGTCAATCCAGATGAAGTCCGGTGAAGCGCCGGCCAAAGCGGTGTAAACCTTTTCCACGTAAGCGAGAAATTCAACTCCCCCCGGGCAAAAACTTCCTTTCGATTCCCTCCCCTGCGGATCAACGACGCGCTGCCACGGCTCGTTCAACGATGATTCAAGGTTTTCCTCGTGATGCCCCATCGTCGTCAGAATGTTGATGCCGGCGGCCATCCCCGCTTTCCGCACCTGCGGCATCAACTTTCCCAACCGTACCGCGCGTTTCTGCATTTCCGCCAAAGGCAGGGGCGCATGGGTGCCCGAAGTGAAGAAGACCAGTTCATCGGCGGTGTCCGGATATTTTCCAAAGAAGCCCAGCATGGCGCGGAAGCGATCGTCGGTGAGCCATTGTCCCGGCAAGATTCGGAAAGCCACCAGCCCTGCGGTTTTGGATCGTGCGCCGGCGGCCAGCGGCTCCGCGGCGAGCACGCTTGGAAGTAAAGCCAGCGACCCGGCACCAAGGGCGGTTCTTTGGATGAAATTTCGGCGGTTCAATTCTTCACTCATAACAGTTTTGCAGGCTCATTTTTCCAACGGAATTAAAAACAGGTCGCGCGTTTGCGATCATTGATCTTCCCTAAAGATTCTCAATTCATAGTCGTTCCGCACAGTGCGGTTCATTGCGCGTCAATTGGCAGTGGTGGCATTGTCGCCGGTTCTTCAAAATGGAGGTAAGCATAATTCTGTTCCACAGCCCACTGCTTACTTCTTGGGCAAGTGAACGCGAACGCGATCACCGAATACTGCTTCTCGAATCAGCATGGCGTGCAGGAAAGCCCAATTGTAAACCAAATGACCTTCGTAGCCGGCAGGATTGCCATTCCAATCAAAGACTTCGGCCCCAGCGCCCATGCGATCAACAAAACCGTTCTGAAACCCGCCACCGTTTGAAAAACAACCGTCCCTCTGGCGTTCCAACATTTTTTCCAGAATCATGTCAGCCTGTTGCCTCATCCCGACAACAGACAACGCTTCCAGCAGATACGATGTGCTACTCACGGTACACCCGCCGTTCAGAAAATGCTGAAAATCAGTGTAGTACTCCATCTCTTCGCGGGGAACCGGTTGAAGATTCAAAGGAACGCCCAGATCAAAGCGTTTGAAGCCGGTTTTCTCCAGAGCTTGCCAATATCGTTGGAGCATTTTCCTCCCCTTGGCCTTGTCAATGACGCCGTAGGTGATTGCGAAACTCGTGGGTACGTCGGAGTGAATATCATGGAGCTTTCCGTCCTGGCTTCGCCACCATCCAAGCCAGCCGGTTTCCGGGTTGTAGAACGTCTTGAGAAAAACGGTTTTCAGCCGGTCAGTCATCTGGCGATATCGCTGTTTCTGTTCGTCCCGTCCCAACTGTCCCTCAAGTTCTGCCAGTCCCTGCCAAGCCCGATAAGCCAAGACATTCACGTACGCATTCTTGTGACCACTGACGTAGCAATCCCAGGCACTGTCGGGGTCGCGAGACGCAATTGACCTTGATCCGCTATTCCCGCTTTGTTTTGACTCAATTAATCCGTCCCCGTCCACATCCCGCTTTTCCATGTATTGCGAAAGAAACTCCAGACTCCCGATCCGCCGCTTAAGCCACTCCATGTCGCCAGAAGCCTTGACATAACACCATGCGCCGATCAGGACAGCCGAATTGGCGTCCATCACGTTCTGCTTCGATCCGTCTCCCGCCCCGCCGGCGGTGTAGGCAACCAGCCCATCCTGGTCGGTCTTCAAATCAATCCAGTAATCTACCGTGCGTCGCAAGATTGGGATCATGGAAACGCCAGCAGCCAACTCCGGTACCAGGATCGTCGCATCGCCCAGCATATACACAAGACTGCTCACAGGATCACTGAGCGCATTGTTCGCCCACACGCCGAGGACATTCCTGCCTCCCCCGGATGCTCCGACGCTTTGTTGGATAAAATTGAACCAACCCCGCCGGGCAGCCTTCCAACGCTTCTCATTCTTAAACCCGGCCGGCATGGGCAACACCACCGGCGAGAACTCCAGGTTGATCGCCGCGCCTGGACCGGGAATCGCCAGTTCGAGCGTTGTGGTGAGCCATTTTTTACCACGATTGCCTTCAGTCCGGCCTGTGACTTTCGATTGTCCGGCGCACTTGACCAACATCTGCCCCAAATCTGGAGCGCTGATGATGGCGGGGATTTGGAACCTGCCATCATCCGTCCAATTGCTGCTGATGACCGAGGTCAGCGCGGTCTTCGGTTCAAATGGGAAAATCAATTCCACTTTGTCCACCCCGACCGAGATATCCTCACGACACGACACCTGCATCCGCAGTCCGTCGGGATGCGCGGCGATTTCCCATGTTAACTGTTTGCCGTCCGCCAACCCGAAGTTATATCTTATCATCCGGGTACCCAGAGCTTCGAAGCGGACCGGCGGCGTCAATACCTGGCCCTGCTTGCTCAGTCGCAGCTCGACCGGCGATTTAAGGAGATTGATCGTGGCCCGACCGGTTACTTCCGTGTCCCAACCTAGTCTGGTCAGGCGCGCAGACTTGGTATCCGCTTCCAGCTGCAATTGCAGAGCAGGTGATGAGATGGTCAGGGAGACCGTCCCTTCGGTTTTCGGCAGCGCGCCCGCAGTGAACTGCTCAACGGCGGAAACTTTTCGCAGCAAAGCCAGCGATCCGGCACAGAGGGCGGTTTTTTGGATGAAAGTTCGGCGGTTGAATTCTTCACGCATAACAGTTTCGCAGGCTCATTTTCCAACGAAGATCAAAATAGATCGCGCGTTTGCGGTCAACGACCCTCCTTTGAGATTCTCAGTTCATAGTCTTTCCCAACCTTGGTCTGAAATTCCATCACCCCGTTCGGGCGCGTCTGGAACGGCACTGGTCGTCCGCCGCTGCGGAGCGAAATCGCGCCCCGAAGGGGACCGACTTTCAGCCGGCACGCTTGGCCCAGACGCGAATGAATCTCGATCCGATCAGCGTGGCCCTGACTCCAAGCGATGCCGATGACAAAGCCGCCGCGAGCCACCAGCCCGTCAACCCGACCGGCCGGCCAGCGGGCGGGCAGCGCGGGCAAAATGCGAATGCACCCGCCATGACTCTGCATCAACATTTCGGCCATGGCGGCAGGAGTGGCCAAACCGGCTTCGATCTGGAAGACCTTTTTGCCACCAAACCAGTTGACCGTCAGGCCCTGCCCGCGCCAGTCGGTAATCAAGGTCAACAGGTTTTCATTTACGCACGAGCGCGCCAGATCGTCCAATTGCCCCAGCGCCTGGTCCCCTTCGCCCAACCGCGCAAAGAGCGCCGCGCGCCAGGGATAGGACCAGCCATTGGCCGAACCGCTGCCGAATTGGAGCCGATACTCCAGTAATTTTCGCGCCGCTTCCATCCATTGCGGTGAGTCAGAAACGGAGATGAGATCACCGGGAAACAGCCCATACAACGGAGAGAGATGCCGGTGGGCGGGATCGTCCGCTTCGACCGGCTCCGACCACTCCAGGAGACGGCCTTGTTCATTGATAACCGGCATTGGCAAATGTTCCAGCACCTCGCGCCAGCGGGTTGCCTGGTCCGGGTCCGCCTTCAGAATTTCACTGGCACATACTAGGTGAGTGAAAACTTCGCGGGCGATTTCGAGGTCAATGGTCGAGGAAACCGTGGTGAAGTGCGTCCAGCCAGCTCGACCTTTGATTCCGTTTTCAGGGGACACGGAGGGCAAAATGACAGAATTCCCCTGAGCATCCTTTGTTAAATAATCCAGGTAAAAAGCCGCCACCTCTTTCAGGAACGGATAAGCACGGCGCGCCAAGAAATCGCGATCGCCGCAAAATTCCCAGTGCCGCCAAAAATGTTGTGCGATCCAGCCCACGGCGCCCGGAAAGCTATAGGTGAGGTTGTCCGAATTGCCCAGTCCGGTGGCATCCGCGACAATCGGGAAGTAAATGCCACGGCAACCATAAAGCTCGCGCGCCTGCCTGCGGCCATCAGGAATCCGTGCCTCCGCCCAATCGAACAGCGGCTGGTGCAGTTCGGACAGGTTGCACACTTCGGCCGACCAGTAATTGAATTCCAGGTTGAGGTCCATGTGATAGTCGCAGTCCCAAGGCGGCCGGTTCTGATCGTTCCAAATGCCCTGCAGGTTCATCGGCAATCCCCCGGGACGCGATCCGCTGATGAGCAGGTAGCGGCCAAAGTCAAACAACCGCTGGCATAAAGCGGGCGAAGCGTGCTTCGACCGGAGTGCCTCCTCAATGAGCTGGTCGGTGGGCCGCTCCGGCTGGGGATCGTTCAGTGACAAGTGGACGCGGCGAAACAGTTGTTGATAATCTTTCACGTGTCGCCGGCGCAGCGTCTCAAACGGGGAATGCAATGCCGCCAGACGGTCTGTGCACCAAGCCACTGGCTCGGGCGATTCATGGCCCGTGGCCATGGCCACGACGATCAAAACTTCGCGGGCGTCCCGGATGGTCAGGGCCGCACCGGTTGCGCTTTGGTCGCCGCCCTGCTGGGGGGAAATGGTGCCGCCTTTGCTCGTGACTCTGGCGACGGCCCCAAACGGAAAACCCTCTGGTAAAGCTGCCGCCAGGATCAGCAGGTTGCCGGACACCTCATTCGTAACCGGGCAATTCGGAGACTGAATGCTCTCGTGCGTCCGAAAGTCGTCCGCCCGTTCGGTTCGGTTCAGGCGGATCTGTCCGGAAATGCGGCCTGATCCTTCCGCCGTGATCCGAACCACCATGACGTTGTCCGCCGGTGTCGCCATGAAATACTCACGACGAAATCGCGTCTGACCGACTCGATAAGTGACCTCCACGATCCCCGAATCCATATCCAGCCGCCGCTGATAATCCGTCACTTCACCGGGGGAAGAAAAATCCAACAGGAGGTCACCCAATGACTGATACGGGTTGACGTAAGGATACATCTTTCCTCCCGACAGCATGACATCCTTTTCCATGAGCCGCCCGGCTTCCTGGAATTGGCCGGCTAAAAAAAGCCGGCGGAATTCCGGCAGCTTGTCGGCGACCTGGAATTTATGGCGCTCCACCGACTGCCGCCAGAGCCGGCCATGATTCAGAGCCACGCGTTCGTTGGTAATGCCACCCAAAACCATGGCCCCCAGCATCCCATTTCCCAACGGGTAACCGTCCACCCATTCTTTGGCTGGTTGCAGGTGGTAGAGGCAAGAGTGGTCGGGCGGATTCGAAACTGGCGCAGGCGTGCTTGGGGGGTTGGCCTGTTCCGCGCCAAACACATGCGTTGGCCCAAGGTTGGCGCCGCCAATCCAGCTCGCAAGAACGACCAGCGCAGTCTTAAGTGATTTTTTCATTAGTAACCGCCGTCCTTACGGCTCCACCGAGCGGGGCGGGGGACGTCTGTGCCGCTCATTCACATCAGTCGAGAAGTAACCCATGCGCGCCGACCACGAGGGCAGCTCGATGTTAAGTTTGAACTGGCCGTCTCGCACCACGCCAAGTTGGTCCTGGCTGAAATACGTGCGCTTCGGGTCCACACCAAGTTTGCCGAGTCCCACGCCGCCGATGAGCGTGCGCGGCTGGTCGGAGAGATTGAACACGTTCACGACGAAGGCATTTTCGGAGGGCAACACGTGCAGGTGGATTTCTTCGCCCAGGCCGTAGAATTCGCCGCGTTTGTAGAAGCGGTCGAGGGCGCGATACTTTTGCATCGCACGCTTCTGCGCCGCGACCACCGCCGGGTTGGCGTGCGTGCCGCCGATGCCCAGATGCCGGCAGGTGGAGGCATACCACCAGAGTACCACGCATTCCTCGTTGTCCTTGCGCAGATCAATGTGGAGATAGACCGGCACGTTGCAGCCGAGGTTGTAGTAGTAGAGCGCACGGGCACGGCCCTGCTTCAAATCGTCCATCGGATTCCACATCAGCTCGAAGCCCCAGTTCTCATCGTAGCTGCCGGGCAGGCCGTATTTGTAGTAAACCGGCGTCACGCGGGCCGGACTGCCGCCGGCGATGGTGTCGTGCATTTCGATCAGCACCTTGGGATATTTCGCGTGGACGCGTTGCGCCAAGTCGAGGTTGGCGCGAATGTGGTCCTCCCAGCGGTACGGCACGGGATGGCCATGGTCCGGGCTCACGCAGCCACCGTTCCACCAGTTGCCGTCGAACATGAGGAACACCGCGCCGTCGGCGCAGTTGGCCAGCAGGCGCTTCTCGGCTTCATCGAGATACTGCCTGGCCCCGAGGCAAAGGCGTGAGCCGGAAACTTGCGGGGCGGGCTCCGGTCCGCGCCGCGCATTCTTCGCGAAGGTTTCGCCAATGGCAGCGGCAGGCGCCTCGGCGTCGTAGATTTCAATTTCGTCCAAGCGGGGCAGGTCTCCTTTGCTCTGGAGGATTTCCACCCGCACCCAGCGCGCTTGGACCGGCGCGAAGGAATAGATCTTCTCCGTCAGCAGCGGCTGGCCGTCGTGTTCGGCCACCGTCTGCCACGAGGGCGCGCTCGAATCGGCCGTGTAGTTTGTGGCGACCAGGATGCGTAGTTGGGTGGCGGCGCGGTCCGAATACTCCGCCGCGTGGTCGTTGCCTAGGCGAACTTCAGCGATGCGATAAACGCCGCCGAGATCAATCTCCGCCCACGCGGGCAGCTTCCCCGCAATCCAACTGGCGCGGTTGCCAAGCCAGCCGTCGTTGAGGTGCTCGACTTTGTGGAAAGCGTAACCCGTCAGCGCCGATGATGCTTTGGCCCTGGCTTCGGGTAGCAGGGCGAGGTTGCGCCGGCCGCCGCGCAGAGCGGGCGCCTGCAAGTTCAGCACGCGTAGTTCTTCCTCCGCTGGCGGTGGTGAGCGCCAACTTTCCCGGGGCCAGCTTTCCCATCCGGGCGGCCCCATGGTCCATAAACCAACCCACGTCGCCAGTGGGCAATGCAGCGCCACCTGCAAACCAAACTTTGACCGCATCTCCTCGATGAACTGGCGGCGCGGCCCCAGCCACTCCTCTCCCCAGAGGAAGGTGCCGAACGCGGTGTCCCAGCCCGGGTCGAGGTAGAGCGCCTCGCAACTGTAAGCGACGCCTTTCTGCGCCTCACTTTCGACGATGGCCTTGGTGTATTTGTGCAGGCGGTCGTCCCAAGCGCCCTCCATGTCGTAAAGCTGCTCCCAGTGGATCGGCGGATTGTACTTCTTTGGAAAACGACAGCCTTTCTCGTCCAGCATGGCGCGGAACGCGTAGGCCGTCTCGACGTAACCGCCGGCGATGGCTTGGTAGCGGACGGTGCCCAAGTCAACAGTCTCGCCCGGTGCGATGCGCCCCAGCGCGCTCGGCTCGCCGGAAATCATGCACGCGCCGCCAAAGCGCAAGGAGTCGCCTGCCTTGCCGCGTTGCGCGGAAACGACGCTAAAGAGCATGTTGGTTTGGTTGAAGGTAAAGATGCCGAGCGCGCGATCGCCGTGAACCCACGCCCAGCCTTCGGACGCGCGGTGCGGCGAAGGCACCTGCGTATATTCCACGCGCCCGCTTACGCGCGGTTCATAGCCGGGCTGCGTCACGAGGTTGCTGATCGTGAAATCATCCACATGCCCTTTGGGATCGGTCGCACGCGACCGGAAGGGAACCGCCACCCAGCGGTCCTGGGCCAACTCTGCCAGCACGTGGCCGTTTGTGTCGGCGACCTGGCGTTGGAAGCCCGCTTCAAAGTCGCGCAATTGGATGACTGCGCCCGATGGATTGCGGAGGCGGAGACGCTCTTCCACGAAAGGTTTGTCTCGTGGCGCCGTGAAGGTGTGTTCGACCTCCAGCCCGGCCAGGGTGCCGCGAACCGTGAGCGAATTCCGGGTGGTTGCCACGGTGGCGTTTTGGAGACCGCGCTGCACCGTTGAACCTTGCGGTCCCACCCGCTCCACGCGGTAAAGGTACGGCCCATCCACCGCGCGCAGTCCAGCCTGCCGCATTAAGAGGCCAGCCTGCACCGTGTCGCCTTCGATTTTCACCGTGAGTTGGAAAGCGGCGTTGGCCAATTCGTGCGTCTTGGCGGGCGCCGACAGTCCAGGACGGATGGCTGCAAAGAGACACACCACCGCCAGCGCGGATATTCCACAAACGGTCGGCTGGGGCTGGGCTCGGTTCCCGCCGAGTGTGTGAAGATCACTTCCGAAAACCACTTTTCGGAGTTGGGTTGTTCGTGGTCGTTCGATTTTCGGTGTGAATGGATTCATGGCAACTCCTTCCGTTTGTATTCTCAGGACTTTTGAACCATCGCGGTTGCTTGGTTTTTGGTCGTTTCTGGATTAATAAAGGCGCTCGCGCCCAAGGATCGCCTCTTTGAGACGACGCGGCTCCGCGCGTGGCAGGGGCGTATCCTTCACGACGTTCCAGTGTTCGAGCGTCGCCTCATTTCGCAGGAGGAGATAACGATGGCCGGCGACCGTTTCCCAGCGCAGCACCCGATCAGGTCCGACTGATTCTTCGGCCAGCGTCACGCGCTTCGGTCCGTTCCCGGTCACCATGTCCAGGCAAACGATCGGCTCGGCGGCTGGCCAGGGACGGATCAACTGGCATGGGCCGCCGAGCTGGCTTTCCACCGAGGCCCATGAGACGCGTCCTTGATTGAGTTCGGCGTTCACCCGGAAACCACCTTGCGCGACCAGATCGAATCGCACATTCCAAGTGGGCGGAACGGCGGGGCCTACCCGGATGGTTCCGTCGTAGCTTTGCAGCAGCATTTCGTTGATCGCGCAGGCAGCAATGTCGCTGGGCTCAAAGCTGGAGTGGCGGAAGGGCCAGGTCGGGAAGGGAAACTTGCGCTTCGAGTCGTCGGCGTCGCTTACCAAATTCTGCCCCCACCGGTTGTCTTGCTCGCGTTGGTAATTATGGGACCATTGGCCGAAGCCTTGCGGATAGATCTGGAAGCTTGATACGAAGTTGGTCAGTGCGGACGCCACTTCCTCGGCCAGACCCAATCGCGCCAGGGCGATGGGATAGGGACACCA
>Ga0315268_10002422_pt1 | contig 21024 bp, 19 predicted proteins | sample C1_top_MG_FD_204535 | JGI IMG/M metagenome (GOLD analysis project Ga0315268, IMG submission 204535) | Sediment microbial communities from Yellowstone Lake, YNP, Wyoming, USA - C1_top | ecosystem: Environmental > Aquatic > Freshwater > Lake > Sediment | place: USA: Wyoming | collected 2017-08-01
TTGGACTGCCCGGGGCGTAAGAAAGCGGGAGCAAGCTCCCGCACTCCAAACGCTTCGCGCCAGGCAACCGCCGCCGATCGCATTTGCATCGCTTGTGGCGCCACCCGGCGTGGCATCTCGCCTGAAAGAGAATCGCCGTGCAACGCCCGCCGAAAGGGGCACCGCCATCAGGTCCGGAGTTGGTGGGCGATGCAGGATTCGAACCTGCGACCTACTGCGTGTAAAGCAGACGCGCTAGCCGCTGCGCCAATCGCCCAACCCGGCTGACTATACCCGAACCTGCGCGCTTTGGCAACGCCCGACAAGCCGGTCCGCACTTCCGAATCAGCCTCTTGGCCGGCGCGTTCGCGCTTTGTGCGTTTCCTCGCTTGGTATGAACGGACGATGCGGAGGCGGGTCCTGCTTGACGCATTACTGAAGTGGGGCGGATCGACCAGATGGTCAGTCCTCGTGCCGCGCGCGGCACGGCACACGATGAAATTGGGATGGGTGGGCGGCTGGCGCGAAGCGTCTTGGAGTGCGCCAGTCCCCTGGCGCTTTCGCTGGCGCACCGGTGGCAAAAGCGGCAGCGCCGGCAAGCCGGTTCGCTCCAAACGCTTCGCGCCGTTGGGGGCGGTCAGCATTTTCGGCTCGTGTGCAAACCGTGCCTAGGCGGGGCCGGGGCGGGCAAGCGGCTCAAGAGTTTCCTTTTGCTCCGGCGTGCAGTCAATCCCGCCAGCAACCTCACAAGCTGCTTCTCACACTTTGCAAAGTGTGGAATAGGGGCCTGCCTGGAGCCAACCCCCCGCGCAGGCTCAGAGGCCGTTGAATCCGCTCTCCTTTTGTCGCCCGCGCAGCACGCCACTGATGGTCTCAAGCTCTAGTTCAGCGGCAGGTTGCGGCGGATGTAGGTGGGCAGGTCCAGGTCGGCGCCGCGGTGCACCGTCGGCTCGCTCCGCGCAAAGCGGCCTTTGGATACGATCTCCAGCGGCAAGATGCCCTGCTGGAGCTTGCGCGCCTTTTTCTGCCGCGCCCCGGCCGCGCCGGCCTGCTCGGCCAGCAGTTGGGCGGTCTGCTCCGCCGTCAACTCTGGGGCCGGGGGCACAGGCTCTGAGCCGCCTGTTTCGGGCGCCGGACGGCTCCGGTGCTCGGTGTCCAACTCCAGGGCCGAAGCCGGCAGTTCACTCCGCAGCGGCTCAGGCCCGGCATGGGCCTTCGGGGCGGTCGCCGTCTTTTGGGCGTTGGGCGCGTTGCGCTTGGCGGCTACCAAGGTGACTGCCAGGCGCTGGTCGAACGCGGCGTCCACGGCGGCGCCCACGACCAGTTGCGCGTTTTCACACCGCCGCTTGATCTGGTCCATGAGTTGGTTGACTTCTTTAAGGGTGAGGTCCAACCCGCCGGTGACGCTCACCAGCACCGCGTCGGCCTCGGCCAGCAACCGGCCGCCGTCGAGCATTGGGCTGGCCAGCAATTGGGCGAGCACCTCGCGGGCCCGGCCTTCGCCTTGTGCCTGGGCGGCAGCGAAGCAACTCTCCGCCTGGCGCCCGCGCACCACGCGGCACAGGTCGGCAAAGTCCACGTTGATGAGTCCGTGGCGCTGCAGCAGGCGCCAGAGACCGCCGACGCCTTGGGCGAGCAACTGGTTGGCAATCTTGAAGGCATCGAAGAGGGTCGTGTGTTCGTCTATCAACTGGGCCACCTTTTGGTTAGGCAGGCAGATCACGGCGTCGGCGGCGGTCTTGAGCCGGCGGAAGGCGTCCTGGGCCTGTTGCTGGCGGCGGCTGCCCTCAAACTCAAAAGGCAGCACCACCAGCGCCAGCACGAGCATTCCCTGCTCGCGCGCCAGTCGGGCCAGGACTGGCGCCACCCCCGAGCCGGTGCCGCCCCCCAGCCCCGCCACGATGATGACCAGGTCCGCCCCGGCGCAGGTGTCGCGCAGTTTGCCGGCGTCGGCCTCGGCAGCGGCCCGGCCCAGCTCAGGGTCGCCGCCGGCGCTGAGGCCGCGCAAACGCTCCGCCCCCAAGAGCAGTTTCTCGCTGATGGACGACTGCGCCAGGCGCCGGGCATCGGTGTGGATGGCGGCATAGCCGAGGCCGGCATAACCGCTCTGGGCAATCTGCTCCAGGGCCTCCAGGCCGGCTCCGCCCACGCCGATGACCTTGATGGCAGGCGATTCGTTGGGCGGAGGAGCGTCGGCAGTGGAATCGGTCGGATTGGTCATAAGGAGAGGCGAATTGAAAATTGAAAATCTCAAATTGAGCTCTGCCCAGCCCATGCACTGCTATATGTCGAACTCACTCACTCTCGCGAGGATTTGGGAGTTAGGAACCCACGAGCTCAAGAACGGTTCTTTTCCAGATTTCCTGACTTCCTAATTCATCTTCGTGGCTTTCGCGTATTTCGTGGTTATTCCCCGTTTCCAGCTTCAGCTCAACTGGAGCACGTGCGAGAGGGTGGCCCGCAAGCGGGAACCCAGCGACAGCCGCTCCGACCGCAGCTCCTGCTGGTAAGAGCCGAATTTGACCAAGCCGATGCCCGTGGCGAACTCCGGCTGGTCGAGCGCGGAGACCAGGCCGCTGATGGATTGGGTGCGCGCAATGGTGACGGGCAGGCCAAGAATCCGGCCGGCCAGTTTGTCAATCTCCGGCGTGCGCGCGCCCCCGCCGCACAGAAACACGCCGGCCCGCAGGTCTTGGAGCGCGCCCGCCGCGTCGAGCTCCTCGGCAATGATCTGAAAGGCTTCTTCAAGGCGGACGGACATGATGCGGCGCAGATGCTCCAGGTTGACCGAGCGCTCCGGCAAGCCGAGCTGGTTGACCAGGTTCACGGTCTGGCCCTTCACCGAACTGTCCACCAGCGCCGAGCCATGCTGGATTTTAAGTTCTTCGGCCCGGCCCATCGGGACTTTGAGGCCGCAGGCCAAATCGTTGGTCACATGATCGCCGCCCACGGCCAGGACGCCGGTGTGCTGGACAATGCCGCCGGCATAGACCACGTAGTCGGTGACCCCGGCGCCAAGGTCAATCACCAAGGCGCCCAGCTCCTTGTCCTGCGGCGTGAGCACGGCCAGCGCCGAGGCAATGCCGTTGAACACGATGGCCGGCACGTCCAGTTGGAGCGCCCGCACGGCCCGGATCGGATTCTGGAGACGGTTATAGAGGCCATAGACAACGTGCACGTCCACTTCCAATTGCGCGCCCAACATCCCCACCGGGTTCAAAACGCCATCCTGGTCGTCCACCAAGAAGTGCTGGCGCACGACGTGGATGGCGTGGTGGTGAGCGGGCAGGTTGACGGCCTTGGCATTGCGCACGACGGCTTGCGCATCGGCTTCGCTGATGCCGCGGTCAGGCGGCACGATGTTGTGCCGGCCCCGGTTGTTGAAGCCCCGGATGTGCGCTCCGGTGACGCCCAGGTACACGGCGTTGACCTCCACGTTAGCCATTTGCTCCGCCTCGGCGATGGCGTCACGAATGTCCTCGCTGGCCGCAATGGCGTCCACGACCTCCCCCTTGCGCACGCCGCGCGAGCGGGCCTGGCCCACGCCGATGATGCTCAGGCCCCCCTCGGCGTTCAACTCGCCCACGACGGCGCAGACCTTGGAGGTGCCGACTTCCAGGCCGACGAGGATCAGAGACGGTGAGTCAGTCATAGCGTTTGCGGTAAGGGGGCTATTTGGCGGGTCTGAGTTTGGGCAAAGGCGCAGGGCTGGCGGCGATCCACAAGACAGGGCAATTGTTGGAGACCGAAAGGTCGAGCGCGGCCACGGCCTTGCCCATGCCTTGGCCGGCGGCCTGCACTTGGCGCCAGCGAGCCAACTGCAGGCTCAGGTCTTTCAGCCCAAAAGTCACCTCGGCACCTTGGTCCGTCACGGCTTGGAGGACTTCCCCGGCGGCCACGTCCACGCTGTTCAGCTCGACTTGGTCGGCCATGGGCGAACGGTCGAACTCCACCAGCAATTGCAGCGCCGCCTGGACGCCGGCAAGTTTGATCTGCCGGCCAGGGCGCAGTTCAGCGCGGCTGACGCCGCGAATCAGCGGCAGGGTCTGGAGCCTGGCGGCCAAGGCGGGCGGCGCCCCGGCCAAGGGCGGCATGACGAACCCGGCCTCGTCGAGGTAGAACGCGGCTGGCGTCAGGCCGCCGCCGGCCTGGGGTTCCAGGCTCTGGACCCGGGCCACCGGCCTCCGCTCGGTCAACGTCAGCCGCAAGAGATGAGGCAGGACCCGCTCGACCGAGGCCGACTCGACCTGTGGGACCAGTTCGAGGTCGCGCCTGATGCGCGCCAGGTCCAGACTCAGCAGGTTGTCGCCCAGCTTCACGCCGGCCCATTCCCGCACCTGGTCGGCGCTGATCCAGCCGTCGGTGCGGATCTCAATGGTGTTCAAAGCAAAGGCCTGGTTGCTGAAAATGAGATCGTGGAGCCGCCGCTGGAGGCGGGGCCCAAGCCAGCCGAGCAGGGGGCCAGCCGCGAGGGCCAGACACGCCAGGGCCGCCAACCAGCGCCGCCAAGGTTGCGGCGGCTTGGTGGGCAGGCTGACCTCTAGCACTTCATGCCGTTCCAGACGCCGGTTTTGGGGTCTTGTTCGCAAGGACATGGTGGTTTGGTCATCGGATGTCTAAGGGCCATTTCAACCATTTGCTGGCACAGGGCGGCGAAATCGAGACCCGCGGCCGCGGCGGCCTTGGGCAGCAAACTCAATTCCGTCATCCCCGGCAGGGTGTTCACCTCCAATACCGCCGGCTGCCCCTCGGGGCTGACCATCAAGTCCACGCGGGCGTAGTCGCGTCCGCCAATGGCCCGAAAAGCCCCCAGCGCCGCCGTCTGGATGCGCGCCAGGACCCGGGCGGCGAAGCGGGCGGGGCAGAAAAACTCCGCGGCCCCGGCGGTGTACTTGGTGGCGTAGTCCAGCCGGCCAGTCTTGGGGCAGACTTCGATCACCGGCAGCGCGGCGTCGCCCAGAATCCCCACCGTGGCCTCGCGGCCGGCGATCTTTTCCTCCATCAACACTTCGTGGTCGTAACCCAGCGCCCGCTCGAGGGCGGCGCCCAAGTCCTCGGCCCGCTCGACGAACTGCAGGCCGACGCTGGAGCCCTGGCGCACCGGCTTGAGCACCACCGGCGGCTGCCAGTCCGGCGGCCAGTCTGTGTTGGCGGCGCTCAGCACGGTGAACCTGGCGGTGGGAACGCCCGCCGCCACAAAGCGCTGCTTGGCCAGGACCTTGTCGAAGCCCAGCCGGCTGGCTTCGGCATCGCAGCCGGTGTAGGGCATCCCCAGCGCCTCCAAGCGCCGCTGCACCGTGCCGTCCTCGCCGTAGGTGCCATGCAGGGCCAGAAACACGGCGTCGGTGCCTGGGGGCAGGCCCCAGGAATCGTCTTGCGGGTCCAGTTCGTGCACGGTGTGGCCCAGCGAGCGGAGGGCGCGCGCCACGGCGGCCCCCGAGCGCAAGGAGACCTCGCGCTCCGCCGAAGGCCCGCCCAGCATCACCGTGATGGTCAGTCGCTTGTTCATGTAACGCTTCACCGCTTTACCCGCCCGCTAATCCTCGCCAACGACCTCCACTTCCATTTCCAGTTCCGCGCCGCGCGCGGCCCGGACCCGTTCTTGGATCAAGCCAATCAACGCCAGCACGTCGCGCGCCGTGGCCGCGCCGTCGTTGACGATGAAATTGGCGTGCACCGGCGAAACCATCGCCCCGCCCACGCGCGTTCCCTTCAGGCCCAGTTGATCAATGAGCCTGCCCGCCGGGAGCTCTGGCGGGTTCTTGAACACGCAGCCGGCGCTGGGCTGAGGCGGTTGAATTGCCCGGCGTTTCTCGTTGAAGGCCGCCATACAACGCTGAATTTCCTCCCGGGGCGCCGGGCAGCCGCGCAAGACGGCCCCCAGGGCGATGTGCTCCCGGAAGAAGGCGCAGCCACGATAGCCGGCTTTCACCTCCGCCCCGTTGCGTTCTTCCACCCTGCCGTGGTAATCCATGAACCGGACTTGCTCGACCACGTCAAACATCCGGCGGCGCATGGCGCCGGCGTTCATGCGCAAGGCGCCGCCCACGCTGCCAGGGATGCCCTCCAGGAACTCCAGGCCGCCCAGCCCGGCGTGGCAGGCCGCAACGGCGACCTGCTTGAGCCGCGCCCCCGCGCCACATCGCAGCCGCTCGCCCTCCACCGCCACGCTGCCAAAAGCGGGATGCGCCAGGCACACGACCGCCCCGCGAACGCCGCCGTCGCGGACCAGCAAGTTCGACCCGCGCCCCAGCAGGCAGACCGGCAGCCCTAGCTCCGCGCAGAAGCCCAGCACGGCCGCCAAGTCCGACTCGGAGGCCGGTTCCACGTACAAGTCGGCCTTGCCGCCCACGCGCAGGGTGGTGCGCGGCGCCAGCGGCTCGTCGCAGCGGACCACCGCCTCGGCTGAGAGCCGGGTGGCCACCGCGCCGGCCACGGTGCGGGGCGGATTGGGATCGGATTCGGACTTCGAGAATGTCATGGGAATGTCTCGCGGTCCAGGGAACCCATCCCGAAGGGATGGAGCCTGAATAGCCGCAGGCGCCAGCCTGCGGAACACCGCCAGTCTAGGCGCCGACCCCGAAGGGGTCGCACCACTTCCCGCCTTCCCACAGGCTGACGCCTGCGGCTATTCAGGCCAGGCCGCATGTGCCCCAAATCAGGCACTCCACAAACTGCGAAAACGCAGTGGGGGGCTGGGCGGCGCGAAGCGTCTTGGACTGCGGCAGTCCTCTGCCGCTTTCCCACCGCGCGTCCACAAAGCGCCAGAGGACTGGCGCACTCCAAAAGCTTCGCTCGGTCCGGCCCCGCCGCCATTTTCTGGTCGGACCTCATGCCGCACGCGGCGCCACAAGCGATGAAAATGAAAATCGGGTTCCATCGGGCGCGAAGCGTCTGGAGTGCGGGAGCTTGCGCCCGCTTTCTTACGCCGCGGACCGTCCAAAAGCGCCGGCAAGCCGCCGCGCTCCAAACGCTTCGCGCAGCGGGGCCGATCAGCACTTTCTGGTCAGGCCCCTCCGGGGCAGGCAGCTCCGCGCGCCGCAAGAATAATTCTGGCATAAGCGGTTTTCCCGTGCTCATCCGCGTCAATCCGTGGCCAACACTTCTTCTCTGCTCCCCGAGGGCGCCGGGGTCATCGCCGCCAGCACCAGGTCCGCAATCTGCTCGGCCGCCCCGGGGAAATCCCATCGCGCCAGCGCGGTCCGCAGGTCCTCGCGCGCAGCCTCGTCCCTGAGCAACCGGCTGATTTCCGCGGCCATCAGCTCAGGCGTGGACTTGGTTTGTTCCAGGAGGCGCGCCGCGCCGGTCTCGGCGAAAGCGCGGGCATTGTGGAACTGGTGGTTGTCGGCAGCCGTGGGGAGCGGCACCAGGATGGCGGGCACCCGCATCGCGGCCAGCTCAGCCAGGAACGAACCCCCGGCTCGGCTGACCGCCAGCGTAGCGGCGCCCAGCGCCAGTTCCATTTCGGTCAGGAACGGGCGCACCAGGGCCTTGCGCTGGCCCGCCGCATAAGCCTCGCGCACGCGCTCCAGGTCGTTGGGCCCGGTCAGGTGGATGAACTGCAGCGCCGGCTCAGCGGCGGCCAGCGCCGGCAGCGCGCGCAGGACCAGCTCGTTAAGGCCGGTCGCGCCCTGGCTGCCGCCACTCGCCAACAACACTGGCCGCTCGGCGTCAAGTCCCAATGCCAAACGGCAGCCGGCGGCCTCCCGGGGTTGAAACTGGCGGCGCACGGGCATGCCCGTGACCAGCGCGCGCCGGCGGCCCAGGCGCTCGGCGGCCTGGGGAAAATACACAAAGGCCTGATCCGCCAGGTGAATCAGCCAGCGATTGGCCCGCCCGGGGACGGCGTTGGCTTCGTGCAGGAAGACGGCCGCGCGCTGGGCCTTGGCCGCCAGCACCGGCGGGGCGGCCGTAAACCCGCCCATGGCCAACACCGCCGCCGGCGGGCGCTCAGCAAACAGTCTCCTGGCCGCCAGGAAGGCCCGCCAGGCGCCGCGCGCGAAAGCCGCCCAGCGTCCCGCTTCCAGCCCGACTGCCGGCAGCGTCGCCACCGGCAGGTTGGCCGCCGAGCCGGCGGCCTGTTGGTCCACTTGCTTGGGCGAGATCAGCAGCAAGAGGTCGCAGCCGCGCGCTTGCATGGCTTGCGCGACGGCCAGGCCCGGGAACAAATGCCCCCCGCTGCCACCACAAGCGATGGCTGCCAACGGTGTCTGGGCCGCAACTGGCTTCAAGCCAACCGAGTCAGGGGCGTCTCCAGCCTCCCCAGCGGCGCCAGCTCGGCCGGCTCAGGCTCCGTCGAGCCGCGCGCGACGCTCAGCAAAACGCCGATGCACAAGAGCATGGCAATCAAGTCCGTCCCGCCGTAGCTGACGAAGGGCAAGGCCAGGCCCTTGTTGGGGAGCGCGCCGGAGACGACGCCGATGTTGATGAAGGCCTGCAGGCCGATCAGGAAGCTGATGCCAGTGCCCAGCAGCAGGCCAAAGCGGTCCGGCGCGCGCCAGGCGATGACCAAACCACAGATGAACACGCCCAGAAAAGCCGCCATCACGGCCAGCGAGCCCGCATAGCCAAACTCCTCGCCCACGATGGCCGCCAGGAAGTCGGTCCGATGCTCCGGCACGAAAAGCTTCTGCGTGCTGGTGTTCAAGCCCGTGCCGGTACGGCCGCCTTTGCCCAGCGCGACTTGAGCCTGGTACACCTGGTAGCCGGTGCCGTCTTTGGTCTCCTCCAAGTGCAGCCAACTGTAAACGCGGTCGCTGCGCTCCGGGTTGAAGTAGAGCAGCACGCCCAGGGCCAGCGCCCCCAGCGCCACTGGCCCCAACACGTAAGGCCAGCGCACGCCTGCCACCAGCAGGACTGTCGCGCTGACGGCCCCCAGGAGCAAAGCCGTGCCCCAATCCGGTTCCAGAAAGATCAACCCCGTCACTGCCCCAACCAGTCCCACTGGCGCCAGCACCCCGAGCTTGAAAGTGCCCATTTGCCGCTGCCAACGTTCCCCATAGTGCGCCAAGGCGATCATCAGGGCCAGCTTGGCAAAATCCGACGGCTGGAATTGGAGCGCGCCGAGCCTGAACCACCGCCGGGCGCCGTTGGCGCGGTGGCCCAGCCCAGGCACCAGCACTGCCAGGAGCATGAGCAGCGCGAGCACGAACAGGAGCGTGGATACCCGCTTGAGGTCGCGGTAGTTCAGGCGCACCGCCAGCGCCCCAGCCACCGTCAGCCCAATCGCCCCGGCGACCAACTGCCGGGCCACGAAGCGGGTGCTCTCCTGGAGCGGGCTGACGCTATAGACCATCACCAGCCCCAAGGCCAGCAGGCCCAACACGCAGATCACCAGGACCGTCGTGGCCAGTTTCGTCATACGCCCCCGTCAAACTCGGGTTCGCGCCGTGCGCCGTGCCCGCCGGGGCGCGCCCCGGCATTGCGCGCCCAAATGCCCCAGCCGGGCGGCGCGTCAGGACTCCACCACTGCTTGGCGCGACTAGTTATTGGCGGTTACCAGGTTAGGAGGGACGCCTGCGGCCGGCTGCTCAGCCGTCCCTTTTTGCTCGGCGGCGGGAAGCTTCAACTCCTGCCCCACCACGATGCGGTCGGTCTTCAGGCTGTTGGCCGCGCGCAGCGCCTTCACGGTCGTCCCATGCTCCTTGGCAATCTTGGTCAGGTTGTCACCGCGCTTGACGACATAGACATTGCCGGTCTCGCCAGGGGGTACGCCTACGGCCGGCGCACTCGTGGCCGGTGCCGCCGCGGCGGGGATCACCAGCTTTTGGCCGATCTTGAGTCTGAGCGGCTGCACACCCGGATTGGCCGCCTCCAGGGCCTTTCGCGTGATCCCCTGCTGTTTGGCGATCTTGACAAGTGTGTCACCTTTGACCACGACGTATTCCTTGCCGACACCCGCCGCCGGCGCCGCCGCTTCGGCGCCTGCTGGAGGCGTTGGCGCTGGCGTAGGCGTGAGGGCAGCCTCTGCTGGCGTAGTGGCGGTCGGCGGTGGCGCGGTGGGCGCGGGGGCCGGCGTGGCCGGAGTCGGGACACCCGCGACCTGCTGCGTGGCCGTGCCCGGAGCCGGGGCGGTGGGTTCGGCGTAAGCGGGCGTGGTGATTGGACCAAACTCGTTGGTGTTGGTGGCGCCGCCGGCGGCGGTCTCAGTCTTTTGGCGGCAACCTTGTTGCAGCAGACCTGCAAAAACGACAAGGTGCAACGCCACGATTACGAACACGGCAAGCCGTAAGTTCGATTTGCGTTTCGCGGGCACTTGAGCCGTGCCCAGCGGTGGGTATGAGTTGGGCGTGATCATGGCCTTGGGTTCAATCAGTTTTGTTGTTTATGGTTCTGAGGAGGGGTTGATTCCTGGGCAACGCCGGTTTGCTCCTCAAGACCGCCGGCGTCCCAATCGCTTCGTTTCCAGGTTGGCCGCGGCAAAAAGAAACCCGCCGCCCGCCCGCGGCGGGCGGGCGCCAACTGCTGGCGCCGCGCCCGGCGGCTGGCTCTGCGTGTCTCGCCGCCAAGCCAAACACCACAACCTCTCGCTGGTGGTTCGGAAACATCATCCACTTCGCGCAAACCGGCGCGGGCGCGATGGCCGCGCCGGGCACAGCGTTCTGCGCTGCAACGAAAGTCGTTCTTAGCACCGATTGCAAACCGCCGCAAGGAACAAGAGGGCTCATCGGAGCTTCAAAGTTGCCAGCGCCATCACGGCGCAGAGGATGCACAGAATGTAGAAACGCATCACGATCTTCGACTCGGCCCAGCCAAGGCACTCAAAGTGATGATGGAGCGGCGTCATCAGGAACACGCGCCGGTCAATGCCGCCAAAACGCCGGTAGTACCGGTGGCAGGCGACCTGGAGGATCACCGAGCCGGCCTCGGCCACGAACACCCCGCCGGCAATCAGCAGCACCAGGGGCTGATGAATGAGGACGGCGATCACACCCAGGACCCCGCCCAGGGCCAGTGAACCGGTGTCGCCCATGAACACCGTGGCGGGCGGCGCGTTGAACCACAGGAACCCGAGTCCGGCGCCGAAGATCGCCGCGCACAAGACCGTCAACTCACCCGCGCCGGGGACCAGCGGCACGTTCAGGTAACCGGCAAACACCGCGTGGCCGGCCACGTAAGTCATGATCACAAAGGCCGTCGTCACAATGAGCGTGCAGCCAATCGCCAGCCCGTCCAGGCCGTCGGTCAGGTTCACCGCGTTGGAGCTGCCCACGACCGTCAGCACCGTCAGCACGATGCCCAGCACGGTGGCGTCGGTCAACACCGCCCGTTTGTAGAACGGCACCATGATTTCGGTAACCAGCTTGTTGGTGTCAGGGTTGATCCACAGGTAACACGCCACGAAGAGCGCCAGCCCCGTCTGCACCAAGAGCTTGAGCCGCGCGGCGGCGCCGCGGCTGCTCTGCCGGGCAATCTTGGCGTAGTCATCATAAAAGCCCAAGCCCGCCAGCCCGACCAGGGAGACCAGGCTCAGAATCACCAGCGGATTCCAGCGCGCCCAGGCCACGACCGTCACGTCTATCACCAGCACGATCAGCAGGCCGCCCATGGTGGGCACGCCGCGTTTGTCGCCCCGGCCCTCAAGCCTGGCGCTCTCCTCGGCCTTGTCGCGGTAGGCCTGGCCGAATCTGAGTTCTTTTAGCCAGGCGATGACCTTCGGTCCCAGCCACAGGCTCAAGAGCAGCGCCGTGACCGCCGCGCCCGCGGTGCGGAAAGTGATATAGCGGAACAGCCGCAAGGGCGAGAGCATGACCCCCCATTCGGTGCCGGCCAGTGCCTCCAGGAGGCGTTGACTCAGGTAAGGTAACATGCGAGCCCCGCCATTTTTTGTCCGCCGCCGATTTCCAACCGATCGTTCACGTTCAAAAGCCACGCCCCGCGTCTGACTGGCCGCCGGTCAGAGACAGCGCTTCAACTCTTCGACGAGCCGCTCCAGCCGCGCCACGCGCGAGGCTTTCACCAGCACCAAGTCGCCGGGCAACGCCAGGCGCTTGACGGCCGCCGCCGCGCACTCCCAGTCCGGGCACTCGCGCGCGTGGGCCAAGCCGGCGGCGCGCGCGGCCTCCACGACCGCGCGCGCCGTCCCCCCCACGGCCAGCAAATGGTCCACGCCCAGCCGCGCTGCCTCTTGGCCCAACTCGGCGTGCGCTGCGGCGCTCTTTTCTCCCAGCTCGGCCATCTCACCCAACACGGCGATGCAGCGCCCGCCGTTGGCTAATTCCCGCGTCACCTGGAGCGCCGCCCGCATCGAGTCCGGATTTGCGTTGTAGCTGTCGTCCAAAAGCCGCACCCCGTTTACGCGCCAGAGCTGCAGGCGCATCTTGGGGGGGGCGCAAGCGGCCAAGCCCGCCCGCAATTGAGCGCGATCCAGGCCGAATTCGGCCCCGACCGCCAGCGCCAGGAGGGCGTTGGTGACCTGGTGGCGCCCCAGCAGCCCCGTCTGATACTCCCCGGACCACTCGGCCTTGGGAGCTTCTGCGCTGAACCAGGTGCCGGCCTCGCTCACCAGCGCGGTTCGTGCGCGCCAGTCGCTGCCCGCCTCCCAGCCGGCGCGGACCACGCGGGCGCGGGTGCGTTTGACCACCGCGGCGGCCCCCGGGGTGTCGCCGTTGATGAAGAGCGTGCCGCTGGCCGGCAGCAACTCGGCCAGCCAGCCTTTTTCCTCGGCCACGCCCGCCAGATCGCGGAAATACTCTTGGTGCGCCCGGCCCAGGCTGGTGATCAGGCCCATTTGCGGCGCCACCAACCGCACCAGCGGCGCCAACTCGCCTGGCTGGCTCGTCCCGACCTCCACTACCGCCGCCTGGTGGCGCCGTTCGAGCTGCAAGAGGGTCAGCGGCACCCCGATGGCGTTGTTGTAGTTGCCCTCAGTGGCCAGCGTCGTCAAGCGTTGTCCGAGCACGGCGCCCACCGCGTCTTTGCAACTGGTTTTGCCCGCCGAACCGGTTATCGCGACGATTGGCAGGCTGAACTCGCGCCGGTAGCTGGCGGCCAACTCAAGCAGCGCCTGGCGCGTGTCGCTGACCGCGATCACCGCGCACGGGGGCAGCGGCCCGCGCAGCTTCGCCTGCTCGACGATGACCGCGGCGGCGCCCCGCTCCGCCGCCTTCATCAGGAAGTCGTGCCCGTCGGAGTGCTCGCCCGCCAAAGCCACGAAGGCCTGGCCCGCCTGCACTTGGCGCGAATCGGTGCCCACCCCGCAGACCATTTCCTGCGGGCCGCCCCTCAGCAGCTCGCCGCCGCAACGCCGGGCCATCGTATTGACCGAACAAGGTTCCATCGGCCGGATGCTCTGGCTAACCAGACCGCCACTTGGCGGGTCTGGCGCCGGGGCCGTTCATCGCGCTCTGCGCGATCTTTGAATACCTGCGTGGTAACATGCTGCAAATCCTGGTTTGCGCAAGCTTGCCTTAGTCGGAGGCCTGCCGCCCCGTAGCCAAAGCCGCCGGGTCCTGCTGCTCTCTGGCCGCGTAGGCGTTGCGGCGGGTCAGTTCCGGCAGCGGCTCTTCACGCGGCTGGAGTTGCGGTTCAGGCGGCGGTTCGGGCGGCAGTTCCGGCGGCAGCCGCAGGTAGTTGGCGATCTGCTCAGCCATCGCCTTGAAAATCGGCCCCGCAATCTCACCGCCGTAATAGCCCCGCTTTGGGTCCGGATCGTCCAGCACGATGCCCAGGCACAGTTCGGGGCGATCCGCCGGGAAGAAGCCCACGAACGACGACACGTACCGGCCAGAGTCATAGGCGCCGTTGATGAACTTTTGCGCCGTGCCGGTCTTGCCGGCGACGGTGAAACGCTCCAGCTTCGCCTTGGGCGCCGTGCCCTCGCGCGTAGCCACCGTCTTCATCGCGGTGACCGCTTGCCGCGCCGCCGCCGGCGAGATCGCCTGCCGGACAAACGTCGGCTGGTTCTTCCAGACGACCCGGCCTTCCTCGTCTTGGAGCCGATCCACCAGCAAGGGCAGCATCAAACGGCCTTCGTTGGCGATGGCCGCCACGGCCATCACCATTTGCAGCGGCGTTACCAACACCTCGTGGCCCATCGAAAGGCGCGTGACCGAGAGCGTTTCCCAGCGCGCTACGGGGCGGATGACGCCGCGCGATTCGCCCGGCAGCAGAATGCCGCTGGGCGCGCCAAAGCCGAAGCTGGTGATGTAATGATAGAGCCGCTCGGGACCCAGTTTCAGGCCCACCTTCGCCGCCCCGATGTTGCTGCTCTTGTAGAGCACCTCCGCCACCGTCAACCGGTCGTAAGCCGCGTGGTCGTGCAACACCCGCCCGCCATACAGAAACCGTCCGTGCTCACAGTCAACCCCGTCGTCCAGGGTGACTAAGCCGGCATCCAACGCTCCCGAGACGACCACCACCTTGAAAGTGCTGCCTGGCTCAACCGGGTCCGAAATCGCCCGGTTGCGCCGGTTGAAGTCAGGATAGGCCGCCGGCCGGTTGGGATCGAAGCCCGGGGCCACCGCCAGCCCCAGCACCTCGCCGGTCGCCGGGCGGACCAGGATGGCCACCGCGCTGGCCGGGCTGTGGTCGCGGAGCGCGTTGTCCAACTCGTTCTCCAGGATGTTTTGCACGCCGGCCTCAAGGGCGAGCACGACGTTGAGTCCCGTGCGCGGCGCGATGTCTTCGCCCCGCCGCCGCCAGCCGGCCGTGCCCGCCAATTGTTTGTCGAAGACCAGCTCCACGCCGTCCCAGCCGCGCAACTCCCGAAACTGGCCGCAGTCGGTCTCGCCGTCTTGCGCCGCGACGTAGCCCAGCACGTGAGCGGCTAGGCGGCCGTTGGGGTAGCGCCGCACGAAACTGTCCTCGGCAAAGACTGACCGGTGGCGCAGGGCTTTCAGGGCTTGGCGCCGCCGCAACGGCAAACCCTCGGCGTTGACTCCGGGATAAAGCTGCGCCATCGCCTGGGCGACCTGCTGCCATTGGGGCAGCGGCACTTTGCGCCTGAGCACCACATAGGCATTGGTGACCACCTTGCGGTTCGCGTTGGTTGCGAGCCGCGGCCGAAGCTGCGCCTGCAATTCCGCTTCCTTGAGCTGCAGCAACGGCGCCAGCGTGCGCGCTACCAGCGGATACTGCCCGCCCATCAGCGACGGGTCCGCGCAGACGGTCTTGGTGGGCTCGCTGGTGGCCAAGGGGTTGCCGCGGCCGTCCAGGATGTTACCCCGCCGTGGCGGCCGTGAGAGCTTCTGCTCCAGATTCGCTTCGGCGATCTTAGTGAAGCGTTCGTGCTGCTGGAGCTGCAGGCGGCCGAGCCAGCCGCCCAGCCCGGCAAACCCCAGCGCCAGCAACGCGCCCAACTCGAGCAACCGCCGGTATGACCCTGCGTCGTCCATCTTGCCGGCCATCCTGTTTTCTCGATTTCCAAGCGTCTGTTTTCGCCAGCCAACGCGCGGCTGCCGGCCCCGCCCTGCCCATGAGCGGGGCCGGCGCCTGCCTGCTCCTCATTTGGCCGTCTGGGCCGTAAAGCGCGCCGGCTCGGAACCCGCTGGCGGGGGCGGCGGCGAGCCCGCCCTGGGGTTGGCCGGCAACCGGAGAATCTGTTCGGGCTGGGGCAGCACCAGCCCCAGGTTCAATTCCTGCACTCGCCGCAGCAAATAGGGATGCGAGCGCAAGACTTCCAACTGCCGCTCCAGGGCCTGGTTCTGAAGGCGCAAAGCCTCCAGTTGCGCCCGCTTCTGCGCCACCTGCCGGCTCAGTTGCGCGTTGCGATTGCGGTGCCAAATGTAGCCCAGACCGGCGCCACTGGCGAAAAGGAACGCCAGCACCAGGCCGAACAACGGCCCGAAACGAACCGGTCTTTGCCCGTTTTTCCGATTTGCCGTCATGGCCTCGTTCCGCCCGGCGCCAACTTCTCCACCAAGCGCAGTTGAGCGCTCCGCGCGCGCGGATTGGCCGCCACCTCCGCCGCCCCGGGGCGGACGGCCCGGCGCGCCAGCAGCCGCGCCTGCGGCGGGCGCGGCCGGCGCAGGGCCGGCACGTCCACCTCGCCCAGGACCTCGTAATCGCGAGCCAGCCTCGCGGCGAATTCCTTCACCACCCGGTGCTCGCCCGAATGAAAACTGATGACCGCCAGGCGGCCGCCCGGCTTGAGCAGCGTCCAGGCCGCCGCCAGGCCCCGCTTGAGCGCGCTGATTTCCGAGTTTATGTGCATCCTGGTGGCCAAAAAAACGCGCGTGGCCGGGTGGATGGCCTGTGCCCCGCGGGGCGCCACCCGCTCCACCAAGCCGGCCAGTTGGCGCGTCCGCGTGATCGGCCGCTGCTGCCGTTCGCGCACGATGGCCCGCGCCAGCCGCCGCGCGGCCGGCTCGTCGCCCAGCTCCCAAAAGACTCGCGCCAATTCATCTGCACTCGCCTCGTTCAACCACTGCGCCGCCGTCAACGACTGGCTTGGGTCGAGCCTCATATCCAACTCGCTGTCGAGCTGGAAACTGAATCCCTCGCCCCCGGCAAGCTGATCCGAACTCAGGCCCAGGTCCAGCAGCGCCCCGTCCACGCTGGCCGGCGGCAGCCAGTCCGCCAGGTCTGCGTAGTTGCCCTGCCGCAGCTCGAAACGCCCCGCGAACTCCGCCAGGCGTGCCGTTGCGGCCCGGATCGCCTGGCTGTCCCGGTCGCAGCCAAACAACCGGCCCGAGGGGGAACTCTGCCGCAGGATTGCCGCCGCGTGTCCGCCCTGCCCAACCGTGCCATCCACGTAAAAACCGCCGGCAACCGGACCAAGCCCCGCCAGCACTTCGGCCACAAGCACGGGCTGATGTTTGCTGCATCGCTCCACGCATGACCTCGCTCAAAGTGCGGCCCTTTGCCGCGCGTGGGCTGGAGCCCGCGTTCACCGCTGCCACTTAGCGCGCGCCGCCTCGGCTCCAAGGCCCGGTGGCTGCTGGCCCGCTGCCACGCCGCGCCTGGCGCCGGCGGCGGCCTCCGCCGCTCCACCGTCTCTTGCGCCCATCGCCGGCGCCGGCCCGCCGGCCTGATGTCCCGCAAAACGCGGGAAAAAGCGGCGCGCCATAATGAAAGGCCGCGGCTCGTCCGGCACCGTCATGAAGGTCTCCCCCAGCGCCAAAAGCCACGTCGCGCTCATAACATGTAATTCTTGGCGGCCTTGGCGGCGACCCGGCGGTCGTTCCGGCTCCGGGCCTTCAGCCGCCCCGGTTCCCACAACTCAATCACGTCGAATCGCCCGACAAAACGCCCGGCCTCGGTGATCCCGGCGCGCCGGGCCAGGTCTTCTGGCAGGCAAAACCGCCCGAATCTGTCAAGTGTTAATTTCACCGTGTCTCCGGCAATCACCCTTTCGATGGACGCCGCGTCCTCATCCGAAAGCGAGCGCGAAAGCAGGTGCTCCACCAGGGCGGCGTAACGCGCCGGCGGCAGCACCAGCAGATAGCGGTCGGCGCCAATGGGCCAGGGGATGAACGAAAAAGGCTGCCGCCATTTGCCCGGCTCCCAGGCCTTCGGGAACATGATGCGCCGGCTGGAGTCCAAGCCGTAGGAGTAGGACCCCACAAACTCGTCGTTCGCTCTGACAACCGCCGCGCGCATCCCGAATCTTGCTGGAATTTACCGTTCCGACCCTTTTTCTACCGTTTTTTACCTGCCGTCAACAAAAAAATGCACTTTTTTTCAGCCTTCCAGGCGCGCCCCGCCGAGCCAGCGCGACACCCATCCCGCCCGTTTGGCGGGCGCGGGCGGCGGGAAGACGCCCTTGTCCAGCCGCGCCCCGCCCCGCCGCTGGACCAGGGCCAGATCGGCGAGCGTCAAGTCGTTCCGCGCCACTTTGACCTGGCTCAACAAAGGCCGCGGCTGCCTGGCGCGGCGGCCGTGGCCGGCTTCCAACCGCATGAGTTTTCTGATAGTGACCATGGCTAGACTCCCAGTTCGCTCAGCGCCGCCGCCGGGTCCGCAACCGCCGGCGGGGGCGAGACTTTGTAGTTCTCCGCGCTCCAGATCTGAAAATACTCCGTCATGCCGCGCAGGACCGCCTGGCGGGTAATGCCGGCCGCGGCGGCGAGCGGTTGCGGCAGGCATATTCTGCCAGCATTGTCAAGGTCCACCACGTCGCAATTCTCCGCCACCCAGCTCCGCACCGCCTCGGCTTTCGGGTCGGAGAAGGCCCGGGCGGCCAGCTTGTCGCGCAACTGCCGCCATTTGTCGGGGGGCAACCCCAGCAGGCAGGGCGCCGGCTGGCCAACCGGTTTCCACAACAGCAGGCGGAATCTGAAGTCCCGTTGACCGCGTGGCGGGCGCCACTTGGCCGGAATCTGCACGCGCCGTTTCTCGTCCACCCCGTGGGTATAGACGAACAGGTAGTCAGCCGGTTCTTTGGACGCTTCGGCGTGCATGTCTAAAAAGGGCCAGGGATAGCAAGGGCGTATCGGCGACCCATTTCGCAACACTTCTTATCCACTATCCCCCACTAATGCAACAAAAAAAAGTCAGCCCGCGCTTCCTTCCAAATTTGCCTTATTCTGCTGTTGTTTCCGATCTCGCGATCTATCAAGCACTACCGCATTGGCGGCTCGGTGAATAACCTGTGAATAAGTTTTTCTCTTTTTCTTTCTCGTCAACTCATTGCTCCAGCGACCCCTCCACGGCAGGTGCCCCTCACTCACCCCAACTCGCTTCATCCTGGGCTGAAGGCACTCCTTTGTCAACACCCCTGGGCATCTTTTCTGGCGGGCGATAAGAACCGGGGCCAGGCGCGGCCTGTCGGCGCGGGCAAGCAGGATTCGCGCACCGCTTTAGTAGTCTTCGGCCAAGGCCTGTCGAATCGTGCCCAACGGCAGGAACAGTTGGAGCGGTTTGTCTGGCAGGCGCTCAAAGCCGAAACGCTGGCAGTAGGCTCGGGCGGCCTCGTCTTTCGCGTCCACAAACAAGCCAATCCCGCCGACTGCCTCGAAGACTTCGAGGACCATGCGCATCGCAGCCACGAGGAGGATTCGCCCAAGGCCCTGTCGCTGGCGGCCTCTGGCGACGGCCAAACGACCGAGCTTGATCCCGGAGACTTCGCGCGGCAGGCGCTTGGCCCACGGTTGCGGCATGGCCTCCCCTTTCAGTTGGCAGATGTTCAAGGGGAAGAAACCAAGGATAGGCCGCGGCTCAGGGCCGTCCTCTTCGACCAGGACGAAGGTGCGCGAGATGCCGCTCTCGGTGTGCTGGCGCGCCGTTTGCCGGAGATAGCTATTCAGGGCCTCGTTGCCGCAGTCAAAGGCTTCTCGGTCGTGGTGACGACCAATGAGTTCAAGCCTATACATGCACCAACTCGCGGTAGGCCCCAACCGCTTCCCGGAGGCGCGAATTGGGTTTGGGCGGCTTTTCCAGCCAGGCGAATAGGCGGGCAGCATCTGCCCGCGAGAGTCGAATTACTGTCTCTCGTTCAAGGATGCGCTGGGCTTCCTGGAGAGCGCTTTGCACGACGAACTGGTTCACGGTGGCACCCTGGAGTTGCGCCGCTTGCTCCAGTGCCGATCTCAGCCCAGGAGGAACCCGTGCGGTTATCCTAACCTTTGACTCTGCAAGCGTAGGCATATCGCGGAATAAGGTGCCATTTTGACACCGGGACCGCAAATCCTTTTTCCGGCCGTTCCTGCCTCCAGCCCGCTCACTCGCTCTTCGCCGTTTGGCTTTGAAAAGAGCCGTGGGTGCGTTAGAATGGCGGGCGCATGTGGCAGTTATTGCGCGAGTTTCTGCAATTCCTGCGCCAGGAAAAGAAATGGTGGCTGGTGCCGCTGGTGGTCGTGTTGGTGGCGCTGGGCGCTCTGCTGGTCTTCAGCTCGACTTCGGGCATCGCCTGGGCGCTTTACCCGTTTATGTGAGCCATGCCCGCCCCGCCCCATATCCTGGGAATCTCAGCCTATTACCATGACGCGGCGGCGGCCTTGTTGCGCGGCCCAGTCATCCTCGCCGCCGCCCAGGAGGAACGGTTTTCGCGCCGCAAAAACGACGAGCGCTTCCCCGCCCAGGCCATCGCCTTCTGCTTGCGGCACGCCGGCTTGGCCGCCGGGCAGCTTGACGCCGTGGTCTTCTACGACAAGCCGATCACCAAATTTGCCCGCTTGCTGGAGAGCTACCTGGCGGTCGCGCCGGGGGGCTGGCGGACGTTCCCGCGCGTGCTGCCAAGTTGGCTGGGGGAGAAGCTGAACCTGCGCGCAACCATCCGCGATGAACTGCCCGAGTTGCGGCCGGACTGTCCGATTCTGTTTACCGCGCACCACCAGGCCCATGCCGCCAGCGCGTTTTATCCGTCGCCCTTCGCCGAAGCGGCCATTCTGACGGTGGACGGCGTGGGCGAATGGACCACGACCGCGATTGGGCAGGGGTGCGGCCACGAAATTGCGCTGCTCAAAGAACTGCGGTTCCCGCATTCATTGGGGCTGCTCTACTCGGCTTTCACGGCTTATTGCGGGTTCCGGATCAACTCCGGCGAATATAAACTGATGGGCCTGGCCCCGTACGGCGAGCCCAAGTACGTGGAGGCGATTTACCGGGAATTGCTCGATCTCAAGCCCGACGGCTCGTTCTGGCTGAACCTGGATTATTTCAACTTCTTGCGAGGCTTCACGATGGCTAATGAGCGGTTCCATCGCCTCTTTGGCGGACCGCCCCGCGCCCCAGAGAGCCGGATCGAGCCGCGGCACGCCGACGTGGCGCGTTCGGCGCAAGTGGTGGCGGAGGAAGTGATGTTGCGCCTGGACCGGCACGCGCGGGAACTTACCGGCTTGCCCAACCTTTGTCTGGCCGGCGGCGTGGCCCTCAATTGCGTCGCCAACGGACGGATTCTGCGGGAGGGCCTCTTCGAGCGGTTATGGATTCAGCCGGCGGCCAGTGACGCCGGCGGGGCGCTGGGCGCGGCGTTGGCGGCCTGGCACACCCGCTGGGCAATCGAGGCTGAAGCAACGGCAACCGAGCCGGCCGCGATGGCCGGCAGCCCCAACCAAGACCGGACCGACACCATGCAATCGGCCCTGCTTGGGCCAGGGTATTCGGACGCGGAAATCGAAGCGGTGCTCCGCGCCCATGGCGCCGTGTACCAGCGGTTTGAGCGGG
>Ga0315268_10002423_pt1 | contig 21023 bp, 16 predicted proteins | sample C1_top_MG_FD_204535 | JGI IMG/M metagenome (GOLD analysis project Ga0315268, IMG submission 204535) | Sediment microbial communities from Yellowstone Lake, YNP, Wyoming, USA - C1_top | ecosystem: Environmental > Aquatic > Freshwater > Lake > Sediment | place: USA: Wyoming | collected 2017-08-01
AATTGAATCGCCATAGGGTGCGTAGCGGCTTCGTTCTTCATGCTTCAATCTGCAATTGCTCCAATACCGAAAACTTCATTCACTTTTGTTCTCTGCAACTTCAGATTGAAGCTTAACCGAAGTCAACGACCTCTCTGACACGGTCCGATAGGTCAAGTCCTATCTTTCTCATATAATGTTTCTGTTTCGTTTGTCATTTCCGCTTATCGGAATCTTTCTTCGGAAGGATTCTGGACAAGCCCGCCTCGGGCGGACAAGCCAGAATGACAGACTGGACACTGCGCCGCTCAACTACAAGGAAGTTTATTTCACTCAGGATGTTTTTGCTGTTTCTATCCTCGGGAAAAGGGACTTGCCTTTTTTTATTTTTGTCCCAGGTTTAAGCATACCCCATTTCCCTTTTTCATCAAGTCTTATATCTTCCAATTTTTCTTCAATGTTCAACTGTCTCCATATCTCTTCTGATGCTGACGGTATAAAGGGGAAGAGATAGATAGCTATAATTCTCAGTGTCTCAGCAAGTGTATAAATCACACCTGAGAGCTTCTCTATATTTTTTGTCTTCCACAAATTCCACGGGGCTTCGTCTTCGATTAATTTGTTTGCATCATTAATTACGAACCGGATTTTGTCAAGAGCGTGACCGAAATATAATTTTTCCATGAGTAAATCAAAATCCGGCCTGATCGTTTCTACGGAATTTTTAAGTTGAATTTCTCTGAGCATATCAGCTGTTCCGCTAATATCATCTAATCCTCCCTCACCCCTCTTTAATTCCCCCCTTGGTAAGGGGGGATACAGAGGGGTCAAAGGGGGGTAGGGGGGGATTTCTCCTCCAAAATACTTTTCAATCATTGCCAATGTCCTACTTAAAAGATTTCCAAGGTCATTTGCAAGGTCAGTGTTGTTACGCTTTATCAGGGCCTGTTCGGAAAAATCGCCATCAAGACCAAAGGGGACCTCACGGAAGAGAAAGTACCGGAAGGCATCAACGCCGTAGGTATCAACCATTACATTAGGGTCAATCATATTGCCAAAAGATTTGGACATCTTTCTGCCTTCGACAGTCCACCATCCGTGGGCAAAAATATTCTTAGGGAGGTCCATTCTAAGAGCCATCAGCATTGTTGACCAGTAAATAGCATGGGTCGTAAGGATATCCTTTCCTATCAGGTGGTGATCGGGAGGCCACCAATCCTCCGGTGATGAGTGACGAGTGGCGAGTGACGAGTGACTGACTGCTGACGTGTCATACACTTTTTGGACCCCTCTGTGTCCCCCCTTAGTAAGGGGGGAATTAAAGGGGGGTGCGAGGTACCTTATTGCTGAGTAATAATTCAGAAGCGCATCAAACCATACGTAGGTTACATAATTGTCATCAAAGGGGAGTGTTATTCCCCATGAGAGCCTTTCTTTTGGTCTTGATATGCAAAGGTCACCGAGCGCATGATTTTTTAAGAAACCGAGAACCTCGTTTTTTCTCGTCTCAGGGAGGATATAATTCGGATTTTCCGTAATGTACTGCATGAGTTCCGGCTGGTATTTTGACATGAGAAAAAAATAGTTCTCTTCAGAAATGTTCTCTACAGGTCTTTTACATTCAGGGCAGTTGCCGTTTATCAGGTCTTTTTCTGTCCAGAAACGCTCATCGGGTATGCAGTACCATCCTGAGTAAAGCCTTTTTTCTATCTCACCATTTTCATATAACCACTGAAGCAAGGACTGAACGGCCGTTACGTGTTCTCTATCTGTAGTCCTAATGAAGGCATCGTACTTGATGTTTAATTTCGTCCAGAGGTTCTTGAAATTCATGACCATCAGGTCAGCATGTTCTTTTGGGGTCCTGCCTTTTTCTTGTGCTGCTTTTTCTACCTTCTGGCCATGTTCATCAGTACCCGTTAGAAAAAATACTTCTCTTCCCCTCAGCTTGTTATATCGTGCAAGGATGTCTGCTGCCAGAGTTGTATATGCATGGCCAATGTGGGGGATATCATTTACATAATATATCGGCGTGGTAACGTAGAAATTTCCGCTCACTTTTTATGAGGCCTTTTCCTGCGTTTTTTCCTGCGTCCTATTGGCTTCCTGAAGCTTTCCTTATGTTCTTGTGCTTTATTTTGTGGAGACGGGGGGGGCTTGGGTCCTTCTGTTTCTGCTAATAGATCGCCCGAAGTTATAATCGTTTCAAACTCCTCTGTATTCTCCGAAAAAGGGGAATCTTCTTCTGTTAGAACAACATCCCCGGTAGATGCCTCGTCATACTCATAGCCCAGGCAGCACATGAGCCTTCCACAGAGACCGGTTAGCTTACTTGTGTTAAGTATAAGTTCCTGCCTCTTAGCCATCTTTATAGAGATAGGCTCAAAGAAGGTGAGGAATTTTGTGCAGCATAGTTCCCTACCACATATTCCCATGCCACCTAATGTCCTTGCCTCATCCCTAACGCCTATCTGTCTCATCTCTATCCGAGTCTTGAATCTTGCTGCAAGATCCTTTACAAGCTCTCTAAAGTCAATCCTTTTCTCAGCGGTGAAATAAATGATAATACGTTTTCTATCGAGGGTAACTTCTGTAGATACAGGCTTCATCGTAAGCCCCCTCGCCATTATTCTCTCTAAGCAATAGTCCCGCGCTTCAGCTTCAAGTTTACTGTTTTCCTGTCTCTGCAGCAAGTCCTCTTCAGTAGCTTTACGAATCACCTGTTTTAACTCCTGTTCAGGAACTTCTAATATGTGGCGTTCTATGACAACGTGACCTATAGCGAGGCCAAATTCAGATTCTGCAACTACAAGATCACCTTTATTTACATCTATACCGTTAACCTCGAAGTCGTATATCTTTCCGCAGCATTTAAAACGTACTCCTACTACTTTAGGCATATTATTACCTCATAAAATTTCTTGCTCTATACTCTTAGTTTTTAGTTACTAAACCCCTTAAAATAGAGCCTGTATAGTTCCAGGTAAGGGACTTGTTTAAATTAAAATTCAGATATCCTCTCAAGGTATTAAGTTTCTGATAATTATCTATTATAATTGCTAAATCCAAAGGACTGCTAAACTTATTTATATAATCTTTAAGGTCTAAGTTAATAAGATTTTTTTCATCCTGGGTTATCTTTATTACGGCCACATCCCTAAGAAAGGTTAATATTAGGTTGAACCATTTTTCCATCTCCTCTTTTAACGTCCATCTGTCCTTTTCTGCCTTTAGCATGTCCTGAAGAAGCTCCAGAAACCATGCCCTTTCTTCAATGAGATCTGCCGAAGTTGCAAGGCCTGGCCTACCCATGCAAAGTCTGACGATGGTTAAAAGTCTGGAGTCGATTGTCGAGGATCGCGAGTTACTAATTCCCCCATGCCTTCCTTTACCCCTCTCTTGTTCCTGCCCGACGGATGGCAGGCGGGCCCCCTTAGTAGGGGGGGCATAAGGGGGTAAGGGGGGATTTGACCTTTGACTAACGACTGTTTCTATGACTTTTCTACATGCTTCATGGGAGAGAGGTGTAAAGTTCACTCTTGAGCACCTTGACCTTATTGTATCAGGCAGGCGGTCAGAATTTGATGATACAAGGATAATGAGGCTATCCTGTGGAGGTTCCTCGAGAGTCTTCAGAAAGGCATTTGCGGCATAGGAGTTCATCGTATCAGCATCATCTACAATCACGACTTTCAATCTTCCCTCAAAGGGTTTAAATGAGAGCATGTCATCTATAGCCCGTATTTCCTCTATCCTGATTTGGCCACCCTCAGGTGAAATAAGCAGAAAGTCTGGGTGCACACCTGAATCTATCTTTTTGCAGGAAGAACATTCATCACAACAGTCAAATAATGACCAATTATCAATAATCCCCCCATGCCCCCTTTTGACCCCTCTGTGTCCCCCCTTAGTAAGGGGGGAATTGAAGGTGGGTGAGGGGGGCTTGGCGAGTTTATTATGTATCTCTCTGCTCTCTGCCCTCTGCTCTCTGCTCTGACAGTTGAGAGCCTTTGCAAGATTTAAGGCAGTAAATTTTTTGCCTATGCCTGATTCCCCCGCAAATAGATATGAAGATGGTATTCTTCCCCTCTGAATGGTTCTAAGGAGTATATTTACAGGCTTTTCTTGTCCGATAACGTCTCTCAGTGCCATTTTAAAAACTTTCCTGAAATAGAGATATAATCTTTAAATACAGTAGACAAACAATCTCGAGAGGAAGGGCTGGTGAAGAATTTTTATACGACACCTTAAAGTAAAACCTTTTGAGGCGTAAACGAATAAACCTTAAATCTGTAAGGTACTTGCGTCTGCCATACAAATAATCTGTCGATTATAAAAATTCTGAGGCAGCCTTTCCTATCCAGACCCCTTAACGCTCCTTTTGGTTGCTATAAAATCCTCCACTACGCTAACTATTTTATTATGTAACTGCTCTATACTCCTTGAGGCATCTATTAATTTTATTCTTTCTGGCTCTTTTGCTGCAATGGCAAGATAGCCCCCTTTTACCCTCTTATGAAATTCTACGTCTTCAAGTTCTAAGCGGTCTGTTTTATTGATATTCCTGTTTCTCATTAACCCGGTCTCTACGTCAAGGTCAAGGAGGATAGTTATGTTAGTACTTAACCCTTCTGTTACAATTTTCTCAATAAAATCTATAAGCCTTAAATCTATTCCTCTCCCAAAACCCTGATAAGCTACTGTCGAGTCACTGAACCTATCAGTTATTACAATAGAACCGCCCTTCAGTGCAGGGAGAATAACCTCCTTTATATGCTGAGCACGTGAGGCATTATAAAGCAGAAGTTCGGTAACAGGAGTTATTTCCCTATTTTCTGCAGAGAGGAGTAAGTCTCTGAGCTTTAATCCAATACGGGTGCCTCCAGGCTCCTCTGTGAGAATGACTTTATAGCCTTTTTTTGTGAGATATTCACAAAGGAGCTTTGCTTGAATTGTCTTGCCTGTACCTTCAATTCCCTCAAAAGATATAAATATACCTTTCTTAGAAGCCGTGAACCGTGAGCCGTGAGTCGTGAGTAGATTTTCCATTTACGAAACTGCCTCTTTTAGACTTATGAGCAATTGGTATACCTTCAATGTCTCTTCTATGCTCCTTGAACCTGTCCCACAAGAAGGGGTAAGGAGTATACGGGATCGTAAGAGATCTGCGGGTATTGATTTTGATAACATTCCTAATCCTTCATGAAACCGTTTTCTTATAGAATCAGTATTTTCATCTCTTATTAACTCTGTTGTCGGCACTATTCCCCAAGCAAGATATCCACCTCTCTTAAGAAATTCCGTGAATTCTGCTGGGTATATTGAAATTGTTTCAATATACCCATAGGCATCAAAGCTGATTATATCTGTGCCAATCTTTATCACCATTGACCAATCGGCATTACCACAACAATGAATTCCCGAAATACCTCCAGCATGCCTAATGGTATTAGCAGTTCCTTTCAGTAATCTCAGGGCTTCTTCGGATTCAACGCCCATATAACTCGTGCTGCCTAAAGCGGAGAGAATAGGCTCATCTATGAAGAGGACTATATTTTCAGCGTAAGGTCTCAATGTCTCCATCTGCCATCTAATCTTCGCTTTAAGGAGCATAAGAGATATCTCACGTAGTTCTTCATCAAAATAAATAGGTCTTCCTTCTGAGTCCTTTAGTCCGAGGGTAAAGGTCAGGGGACCTGTAACCTGTCCTTTAATGGCATTGAACTCCCTATCTCCTAAAAGTCTTATAAATGTATAAAGACCTTTTGCATAATCTTCAGAGATTACAGATCTCCAATCTTCTGAATAGGTTTCGTAGAAGCCTATAAGATCATCAAGACGACTTTTTTCTACCCACATACGTTCACCTTGTTCATCACTCTTTATTAAAGGCATGCCTTCTGAGAACTGGGGTATCATTGATTCATGGAAGGATAATTTTGGTAGCTGAGGCCAAAAGGGTATATCAAATGTATCAAGCACGAGCTTGCATGCCTCTTTAGGGTCTGTATGGGGAAGACTTCCGATACCTGTAGTCGTAAATGGCTTAAACATCTAAAATGATACTCTATTCATATGTTTGTTAGTCAATAGCGAAAGGTTCAAGGGGTTATAATAGATAATGCTAAGAATATTTTTTATAATTGCCTTTTTATCTATTCCTATCGTTTCCCATGCTTTTATCTCAGATGATAAAATCGCATTATTTCAGAGGGAGCTTGAAGGAAAGCCTATTGGAGAACGCATTGTATTCTGGGCAGAAAAGTTTGTCGGTACCCCCTATGATTCTGATCCGATTGGAGAGTATGTAACAAAGAAAACAATTGTTGCTGATGAGCGTGTTGATTGCATGTATCTGAGTTTTAGGACTATTGAATTGAGTCTTAGCAGAACGCCATCAGAGGCAATTATGATTGCACTGGATAAAAGATTTATTGGTAAAGGTAGGATTGTGGCTGGTAAGGTTGTAAATTATGATGATAGGTTTCAAGCTGGTGAAGACATGCTCGATAGCGGAAAATGGGGTAGGGAGGTTACGAAAGAATTAGGTCCAACGGTAGAGGTGAAGGGTTCAAAAGGAAAGGATAAGGTAAAAATTCTCTCCAAAGAGGTTATAAAAGACCTGCTTAAAACATCAGCTAAGGCATTAGCTTTCCGCAATGGTGACATGTTTTTTTTCATCAAATCTCCTGATAAGAGAGTTTCGGAAGAGATTGTAGGACATATAGGATTTATAAAAGAGGAGGGTGGTATTTTATATCTTATTCATGCCAGAGGTACCAAAAGAAAGGGAGGAGTAGTAGAAAAAGTTTTACTCACTGACTACATCAGGTCAATGCCCTTTATCGGTATAAGAGTAAGTAGGTTTGATTGAGTTTAGCCCGTAGGAATGTCCCGTGGCTTGCCAGGGGGATGATGAACCCGTTGATGATATCTACGGGGTAAATTAAAAAATCTTCCGCTTTTGCACACGGGGTCCGATGCTCCATGTACGATTCCAACGGGGTTTACTTCCTCCTCTGGAATTTTGTTTTCTTCCTCAGCTTACTGTGCTTATGTTTGCTCATCTTCTTCTTCCGCCATTTTACAACACTACCCACTCTCTTACCCTCCTTCTTTCAGAAATATGCTTAACCCAAATAATGCAGACATTGTTCAAAAATTTATTTAACTCGATAAATTTATTGGGGATATCTTTATTGGTTATATCCATAAAAATATTTCTTAAACCATCAGTTAAAGGTACACTAAGGTATCGAAAAATAAATTTTTTCACAACATCTGCATTAGGTAAATACATTTTTCGGGTTAATATCTTTCTCTTTTCTTATATTCCCTGTTTCACTGTATCAGTATTTATGCCGGGATATTATACTGACAGGCTTGGTCCATAAACGCCTCAAGCTGTATCTCTACTGTTGGTGATTCTGTCCCGTCATAAGGTATACTGATACAGGGGATGCCGTAATCCTTACTGATTCCTCTCAGTAAAGCAGTAACGATGGTCCCCGGCATGCAGCCAAAAGGCATAGCATTTATAATACCAGATGCCCCTCTCTCTAAGAGATCAACACCCTTCCCAATACTTAAAATTGCTTCACCTTCAAAGGAGTTATGTAGATAGGGTGATGCCTTTTTGAGAGTCTGTTTCGTACTTGGTTCCTTCAATGTCTTCAAAAATCCCTTGAAATATTTTGCAAGTCTATGCTCAACCCTCTTTTGGTAAAACCTCTTCAGAAGGAAGCTTATGATAGCTGATCTCTCCTTTTTTATCCATGCCTTTCTGAGACCCATAAGATTTACATAGTAAATCCATTCCTCTACAGGTGCAAGCCACACCTCTCCATCAAGGGCCTCAACCCTTTTTATGAGATTCTCGTTAGAAAACCGGTGAGATCTGACAAATATTTCTCCAATGATTCCTATGAGGGGTTTTTTCTCTCTATTGACTGGAAGATTCTCAAAATCTCTTCTCATATCCTTAAGGATATCCTCTAAATCACCATTTCTTTTCCTCAAGGAGAAATATAACCTCCTTCTGTATTCTTCATATAATTCATCTGCTGACCCTTTGTATTTTTCGTAAGGTCTTGTCTCATGGAGGCATTTATTCAGAAGTTCATATGTAATGATACCTGTCCATGCTCGCTTTGTGAAATCACTGCCAACAATTCCAAGGTCACTGTAAAAAGAGGTGTCCTGAGTTGGCGCAAATATAGGAACGTCCTCATAGCCCAGTTTGTCGAGAACAAGCCTGTGAAAGACATTATACTGACCGAATCTGCAAGGTCCTGTAGCAGAGGGCATGAAGAAGGCACTTTTGGAAGGCACAAAACCGGGTTCCAATATCTTTTTTAACATGTCACCGGTTGTGACTGTGCATGGATAACATTCTCTGCCAGAGACATATTTTTTTCCAAGGTCGGCAGATTTTTTATCAGACTCGGGAAGAACCTCAGACTCTATACCGCAGTTCTCAAATGCAGCCGCGAGGGCAAAGGCATGATCCGCCATGCGGGGAATGTAAATAGTACGTTTTGAGTGATGAGTGACAGATGATGGGTGATAAGATGTCTTTCTTTTGTCTTTACTCATAATTCTTAACTCATCACTCATAACTTTATTCTGAATGCTGTCAATAAAGGCTTCACATCTTGTTATAGCTCCTGCAGCAGCACTGTGTTCATCTATCTCAATGAAGAGATATGGTTTCCCTTTCATCTCAGCATCAAAATATTTGAGGATAAAAGAATCAGGGCCACATGAAAAATTTCCTATGTAGATTGCATAGAGGTTAGGATGGTTTCTTATCAGCCTTGCAGTTTTGAGTATCCTCTGGCCAGATCTCCAGTACATATTCGGCCAATCATTATGAATATTTATTTCATTGATGGGAAGAAAATCCATAGGCATAGAATGGATGCAGAGGTCAGCAAGTTTTTTGGGAATTTCAAGATTCATGCCTTTGTCGAAGGCATTATAAGCCCTGCCGACTATTACAATGGTCCTGTCCTTTATGGAAGAGAGGAATTCTTTCCCTTTTGATTTTATCTCATCGAGGAACTCTTTCTGTTTTCTTTCCGCTATCTCTAAGGCTCTTGATACATCTTTTGAACGTATGCCGAAAGGCCTGAATATGCGTTTAACCTCATTTTCAAGAAAATCCTTCTCCCTCCTCAGATTAACGACCGGAGTTAATAGTGTCATGCCATCAAAGGCAAGCTTTGATACATAGGGAATTGTCTGTGTATAGGGGCAGGCATATCCCCTCTCCAAAGGATTCTCAGGTGTATTGAGGTTAATAAAGCTCGGCAGGAGTATGGCATCTACATTTTTATCAAGCAAATGTCTGATATGACCATGAGCAACCTTAATAGGAAAGCAAGTTTCTGCACGGACACTCTCAAGCCCTAAGTTTATAATCTGCCTGTTAGTCTTTGGCGATACCTCTACATCAAAGCCGAGCTCCCACAAGAGGGAGCTCCAGAAAGGAAGATAATCGTGGAAAAAGAAGACGTAGGGGATGCCTATCTTAACTTGACTCGGAGACTTGGGGACTTGGGGACTTGGGGACTTGTCTTTGGTTCTTCCCCCATTCACCGTTTCACCGTCTCTTTCCTTCATTCTAAGCATGTGCTCCTTCCATAGCATTTCATCTCTGAATGAAAAAAAGTCTTCGATAACAGGTTGCGAACCAACCTGTTTCTTATTTCTCTTTACATCATATTTTTCGCACCTTCCACCATAGAAAAGAAAGTCTTCTTCCCCGATGATCTTTACCCTGTTTATCTCGCAGGTATTCGGACAGCCTTTACATTCAAAAGAGGATATCTCATATGGCCTCTTCGAAAGCTCGAATCCCTTAAAAGAAGTGACACGATGGTGCGGTGACGCGGTGAAGTGATTTATCGTTGTTTCTGTTTCACCGAGTCTCCGTCTCTCCGATTCCCCATTTCTCATGTACCCCATTGCAATGAGGGCCATGCCTATCGCGCCAGCAACTTCATGGTGAAGTGGGACAGTTATCTTTTTACCAAGATATTTCTCGAATGCCGCAACAACAGCCTTATTAAAGGCGACTCCCCCCAGGAATTGTATATTCTCCCCTATAGGTTTTCCCACAACAACCCTGTTTATATAATTTTGGACAATAGAGTATGAAAGTCCTGCAAGCAGGTCATCCTTCTCAATACCCTTTTGAAGGTTAGCCATCAGGGAGTTCTCCATGAAGACCGTACATCTTTCGCCGAGTCTGCAAGGATTTTTAGAGGAGAGTGCAGACCCGGAAAATTCTTCCTTTATTGAGATATTCAGTTTTTCTGCCTGTTCTTCGAGGAAAGAGCCAGTTCCTGCTGCACATGCCTTATTCATTTCAAAATCAACTACAACTCCATCTTTAAGAGATATGTATTTTGAGTCCTGTCCACCTATTTCAAAGACTGTATCGACCGTCCTGTCAAAAAATACAGCTATCGTTGCATGGGCGGTTATCTCATTTTTTACTATGTCTGCCCCAACATAGTCAGCAATCATATATCTTCCTGAGCCGGTCGTCCCAACACCCATAATCTCAATCTCATTTCCCACCTCCTCACCTACCTCTGCAAGCCCCTGTTTAACTGCCTCTATAGGCCTACCTGCTGTCATAAGGTATCGTTTCGAAAGAAGATTTCCATGTTCATCTATCACAGCAAGATTAGTACTTATAGATCCAATATCAATACCGAGATAAGCCTTTGTTTTGGGTAATGAGTGATGGGTGATGAGTGACAAGTTAATCCTCCCCTGCCCCCCTTTTACAAATCCCCCCTCACCCCCCTTTTCTAAAGGGGGGATGGGGGGATTATTGGTGGATGAAGGAGGATTTTGAAGAGAGTTAATAGCTGATAGCTGAAAATTATTCAGAGGCGGATGTCCTGCCTCGATGGGTTTTTCAGATATCAAGAAGTCTTCAAGGTTTGAAAGGTCAAAATGTTGTATAGCACCTTCATCCATATTTTTTAGTACCGCACCAATTGCTCCCATGAGTGCATGATCTTCAGGGATAAAGAGTTCATCAAGCTCGAAGATTTCCTTAAAGGCCCTGATCATCCCTTTATTTGCTGCAACTCCTCCCTGAAATGATACGGGGGGTTTTATTTTTCTGCCCCTTGATATAGAGCCTTTGAAGTTCCTCGCAACAGCAAAACAGAGACCAGCTACTATATCTTCAACAGGTGTTGCTATCTGCTGGAGATGTATCATGTCGGATTTTGCAAACACGCTACATCTCCCTGCAATCCTCGAAGGTTTTTTTGATCTCAGTGTAAACTCACTGAACTCTTCAATTGTAAGCCTCAGCCTTTCTGCCTGCTGATCGAGGAAGGAACCTGTGCCAGCAGCACAAACAGAATTCATAGAAAAATCTTTTACAGTGCTACCGTCTTTTCCCAAGATTATAAGTTTTGAGTCTTCTCCTCCCATCTCGATTATCGTTTTTATATGGGGAAAGAGCTTATGTGTAGAATATGCCTGAGCTACAATCTCGTTAACAGGTTCTATACCAAAGACAGAAGCAATCAGTCGACCTACTGAACCAGTAACAGATAAAGAGAAGTTACGGGGGGTGGAAGTGACAGAGTGATGGAGGGACTCTTTGACTTCATGACTTCCTGACCCGGTGACTCTTCTTAGAAGTTTAAAGGTAACACTAAAGGGATGCCCTTTATGCCTTTCATAATGACTGTAAAGCCTATTTGCCTTTTCCTCAAAGACTACAAGCTTTACACTCACAGAACCTGCATCGAGGCCGATAAATCTCATCTCGGATCCAACTTTTAAGAATTATACCATAGAGCAACTTTTCCCGAATGGGAAACATTTTAAGATTGCCGGTTGAACTGCTATTCCAAATTAGTTTTCAAATTTGGAGGCAAAAGATGGTTTGATATTATATTCTTTTTCAAAAGAATAAGCCATGACTACAGCCTTATCTATTTCTTCGTAAGGGAAAGTGGGAGTATCTAAGACAAGGTGAGGGGCTTTATCGTCAAATTTAAGGCCAAATTTTTGGCTCTCTTGGTAAAGAGCTGTACCAGGAAGGACATGAAGAATACTGAAAATAATAGTTGAGGGTTTCATATCTATTAATGTCTTGACTGATTTTATGAATTTAAAAAAGTTATCGCCAGGTAGTCCAATGATTAAATCAGTTAGTACCTCTATCCCGTTGTCTTCAAGAAGTCTTACACCCCTTTTAAATTTTTCTTCATCGTAATATCGATTGACGTTTTTCAGTGTTTCCTTGTTCACTGTCTGAGGACCTGTCTCAACGCTTTTAACATTCGCCTTCTTAAAAAGGTCAACTGTTTCTTCATCAACAAATTCTGCTATAATTTCTATTGTGCGTAATTCCATACCATAGCGATTAGCTGCAGAGATTATCTCTACTATTTTTTCTAATCTCTCCTTTTTAAGATTAAAAATAGAGTCAACAAAGTGAAAACTTTTGATCTCTGGTTTGCTCATAATAAATTCTATTTCCATTCTGTTTCGATCTTCAGGGAAAAAACGGGGCCTCGGAAAATTCTTTCCCTCAAAACAGTATCCACATCTAAAAATACAACCACGAAAAGTCTCAATATAAGTTACTCCATCTCTTGGCACTAAGATTCCTTCAAGATAAGGTGAGGGAATTGCGCCAAGGTCTTCAATCAGCGGTCTGTCTGGATTTTCTAAAATTTGTCTGTCAACTCTATAGCTAATGCCTTTTATTTCTTCTAAGCGGCCTTTTCCCAGGTAATGAGTTAGAAGTTCAGCAAAGGTAGCCTCGCCTTCTCCTTTTACAACCACATCAATAAAAGGATTTTCTTCCAGATACTTGGTGGAAACTGGTCCAACCTCCGGTCCACCAAGGATAATCTTTATCTCAGGAAATATTGTTTTAACTAACCTTGCAGTTTCCAGAACTTTATTGATATTCCAACAAAAGCAAGAAAAACCAATGATGTGTGGTTTATTCTGGGAAAGAAAATAAACCACTTGCCGTACGTCGAGTGTTTCAGTACCAAAGTCAATAATCTCTATCTCAGTATTTTTAAGGATAAATTTATCTTTTTGGGCATAAGCCTTGAGATAACCTAAAGCAAGAGAAAAGTGGTTGGCCCAATTAAAGGAAATGAGAATGACTCTTTTTTTATTCATACAAAGGCCTAATGTCTTGGGAATATTTGCTTACCTTTACTGGAGAAAATTCTGCATCACCAAATCTGGTTAGATATTCCACTTCAATGCCACGGCATGTTTCTCGGTATATACAATCTTGGCATCGTTTATGGTGCTTATAACTCTTAAGATTAATAGTATTTCCATATCCATAATAAATTTCACCTATATGGTGTTCAAGACCCTGCATAACACAGAAAGGGAGACCTTCGGTCAAAATCCAGACACGATTCAGGATGCTTATATTAATCGCAAATTTTATATGAGGAAGGAGATCTTTGAATCTTAGATTTTGGTCTTGAAGGGATAAAACAACCCGATTTATGCCGAGATTTATACCCGTGGTGCTTGCGCTTATAATGTCTGCATAATTTTGGTTACAAATAGGTATACGTAGACAGATAAATTTATCACAAGAAAGTCTTTGTAAATTTTTAAGACCTTGTATTGTTTGCCAGAAACTGCCTGAGGTCTGAGTTAGATAATCATGGAGATCAGGATTTGATCCCCATAATTTTATCTCAAATAAATAGCAACCTGCATTCACTATCTGATGCAGAGTTTGTTCATCGGAAAATGCCTGTCCATTAGTTATTAACTTTATTCTCCTATAACCAATTTTTTTAGCGGTATGGATAATATCTAACAAATCATTTCGTAGCGTTGGCTCTCCCCCGTAAAAGGCAATGCTGTCTTCTTCTCCGCGTTTCAAGCCTGTAGTCAGGGTGTTAAAATCGGGCTCTAAGAGATCACTGCGCCTATAAAGGCAATAGAGGCATTTATTGTTACAGCGATTACCTAAAAATATTTCTTTGTATCGGAGCATAAATCCTCTTTGAAATTGTTTAGTAAGATATTTGCTTAGTTTAACGCAACCTTGAAACCGCCATCCTTATATCATTTTAAGGAGCTGCCTGAAATTATAGATATCTGTTAGGTCCTTGACTACAAAGTCAGCACCTGCCTCGATGAGTTCATCAATAGAGTAGGGACCGGTCTCAACACCTATACACATTGCTCCATATATTTTTGCGCAATAGACATCACGTGGTGTATCACCTACCACTATACATTCGTCGATTCCTATCATTCTCTGGCATAATTCCTCAAATCTCCTTACTGCAATAGGTAAAAGTTTGTTCCTGTCTTCGTCATCACTGCCAAAGGCACCTGTTGGGAAGTATTCGTTAAGCTTGAAGGGTCCGAGTTTTATCCTTGCACCAAGCTCAATATTTCCTGTGAGAAGTCCTAACCGTATATCTGTTATGTGGCTAAATTCTTCTAATAATTCATAAATACCTGGTTTTATGTGCCTCATGTTGTTACTTATCTCCATCTGCAGATGTTTTAGATAGATACTTATAACAACATCGAGATTTCCGTTTACCGACATACTATGCTTCAGCAAGCCTTCTTTTATTATCTGCGTATCTGTTTTACCAGCCATGCTTATATCTTGAAAGGCATTCATAATAGAAAACAATTCCTTGAATGCAAGGTTTAGGGAGCGAGTTCCAGCTCCCCCTGAATCTATCAGCGTGCCGTCAATATCAAACAGTATCAAACGCATAGTTAATTTTAACTCACATCATTTATTTAGATTAGAGAAATATTCTAAGAATTGATAGTCCTTTATGTCAGGCTTAGGTAGTTTCTTTTTCTCTAATTTCTCTTCGTATAACTTTATTGCCACTTCTAAATCCTTTGTCCCTTCTACAAGAAGAAATCTCAAGTATCCTTCACCCTTTTGTGGAATGATACTATGGAAACGCTCTTTTAGGGTAAGAAAATAACAATAGTTGAATAAGTCTTCGCTGGCCTGATATCCCTTTAACATGATAGCATCCCTTGCCTTTCTCAGGAAAAAAAGTTTTTCTGAATGACTCAAGTCCTGTATAAATTTTTCCTTTAGCTCTTTCCTCAAGGAAATGTTAGGCAAGTCATCTCCCAGAACCAGATCTATATAATATAGATATATTTTATTATATTTTCTAAAAGATTTCAGGCACTGATATTGAGCTTTCTGAAGCCATCTATAGCCAGCAGATTAAGGGTTAAGGCATAGTTTGTTTGATAATTAATACACCCTGCGGTCTCTGCCGCAGGGTTCTTCACAATAGTATTAAGCAGAATCTGTCTTAATATTTGAGATCTGCTTTTTTCTGGTTTGCCACAATCACAAGTACATAATTCTCAGGGTCAATGTATTTTTTTGCCACTCTGAGAACGTCTTCTTTTGTTATTGAATTTATATAGCCCGAATATTTTTCAACATAGTCAAGACCAAGATTATAAAATTCAACAGATGCAAGAAAATCAGCAATTTTTCTATTTGTATCAAGTTTTCTTCGGAAACTACCTGTCAGATATGATTTTGCGTCAGACAATTCATCGTCAGAGACACATTCTTCTCTGAACCGTCCTATTTGTTTCAATATCTCAGATATCACTAAATCTGCCGACTCATTCTTAGTCTGAACCTCTATTTGAAATAAACCTTTCTCTTTATTCAAGGTGAAAAAGCTTTCCACGTCGTATGCGAGCCCCATCTTATCCCTTATAGACTGCATGAGTCTTGACGAGAAGCCACCGCCGCCGAAAATGTAGTTCATGACAGAAACAGCATAATAATCAGGATTATCCCTGCTGATACCGATGTGCCCAAGTATTACATTTGCCTGTGTAATATCCTTATCTATTTTTACAATCTTTTTTGTCCTTTTTTCATTAAGACCTTTAGCTGCTACCGGCGGTAAGTCAGCTCTTTTCCAATCGCTAAGGTATCTGTTGATTAAAGAATTTAGCTCCCCTTCAGTGAGGTCTCCTACAACTGATAATATCGAATTATTGGGCAAAAAATAATCAGCATAGAATCTTATTAAATCCTCTCTTTTTATATTATCAATGGTCTCAGCAGATCCTTCTATGAGCCTTCCATAGGGGTAGTCATCAAACACCTCTTTTTTAAATGCACGCTCTACAAGAAAGGAGGGATCTTCTTCACGCTGCCTCAGGGAACCTTTGATAATCTCTTTTTTTCTCTCTATTTCGTCTTGAGGGAAAATGGGGTTAAGCAAAACATCAGAAAAAAGCTCAAAACCTTTGTTGATATCTTTTTTCAAGATTGACAAAGAAATTGTTGAATAATCACTCCCAGCCGAGGCATCAAGAGACGCACCTAAAAACTCTATTTCCTCACTTATATCAGTTGATTTACGATGTTTTGTACCCTCTGTTAGAAGTTCTGCAGTTAGATTGGCAAGACCCGCTTTATCTTTCAGTTCATTGAGTAGGCCTACTTTTACAAGAAGCGTAACCATCACAATGGGTAGGCTATGTTCTTCAGAATGAAGGACAACGAGGCCATTTTGAAGAACTGTCCTCTTTACACTGAGGCAATAGACATTAGAGGGCAGTAAGAAATATGAAGTAAAAAATAAAAAAAAGAAAATTAAAAAGAAGGTTTTTTGAAATTTTCTATTTTTCATCTTTCTTTTTTGTAGGTATCAAAATGCCTACTGTCCTGTTATCTTCTTTTAAAAACTTCTTTGCTACCCTAACTATATCCTCTGGCTTTACCTTTCTGATTCCTTCAAGGTATCTGTCAATAAGCCTCCAGTCTCCAAGTATCTCGAACAGCCCGTATTTCATAGCCTCCATATAAATTGAGTCCTGATCCATTATAAATGAGGATTCTATCTGGTTTTTGGCCTTCTGAACTTCGTGTTCTGAAGGCAGCTCTTTCTGAATCTTTTCAATCTCTAAATAAAAGGCCTCTTCAACATCCTTTATGTTTTTCCCGGGAGAGGATGTTGCATCAAAAAAGAATAAATAGGGGTTTTTGTTAAAGCCATCATAATCAGTATTTACATCAAGGGCAATCTTTTTCTCATATACCAGAGACTTATAAAGCCTTGAACTCTTCCCTCCAGATAGTATAAGGCTCAATACATTGAGGGCATAGCTATCTTCATCTGGAAAACTTGGAATATGATAAGCTGCAAGGAGATATGGTAGTTCTGCTTCTTTCCTCAGTAAAACTCTTCTTTCACCTCTTTGTTCAGGCTCTGAGAAACTGCTGTTTTTCTTCAGTGGTATAGGCGGAATGTTACCAAATGAATTTTTAATACGTTCAATCATCTGATCTGAATTGACATCTCCCACAACAACGATGACAGAATTACTCGGTGAATAATAAACCTTATAGTAATTATATAGATCCTCCCTTCCGATAGATTTAATGTCAGACATCCAACCGATAACAGGTCTCCGATATGGATGTTCCTTGAACGAGGCTGCAACTACCTCCTCGAATAAGGAGTTTTGGGGGTCATCTTCAAATCTTAACCTTCGTTCTTCCATTACTACATCTCTTTCCGAAAAAGTCTCTTTTTGGTCTATTGTCAGATTCTGCATCCTATCAGCCTCAAGATCAACTGAAATCATTATCCTGTCTGAGGAAAAAAGCTCAAAATAAACAGTATAGTCCTTTGTTGTATATGCGTTATCAGTTCCACCATTTTTTTGGACGATCTTTGAAAAAACTGAGGGGCCATATTTTGTGGTACCTTTAAACATCATGTGTTCAAGTAGATGGCTTAGCCCGGATTTTCCACAGGGTTCATCTCGTGAACCTGTTCGATACCATACTTGGAGTGTTGCTACGGGGGCTTTGTGGTTCTCAACTATTAAGACCCTCAGTCCGTTGTCCAGTTTGTATTCCTTGGGCTCTAAAGCATGAGCGTAAGAGGATACTATTAAAAGAATAGATAAAAGGTTAGATAATATAAAAAAAATCTTGATCCGTTTCATAAACAAGTATATCAGAATCTGCAAAAATAGTTGAAGCATATGATGCGCAAATGATTAAATTATTCTTGACAGATTTAAGTATCTTAGTTATTTTTATTTAGCTTAGATTTTTTAAAAATTTTTAAAAAGGAGAAAATTTATGCCGCAGAGGAAAATAATATTAGGTATGATTTTAATTTTTCTGGTTCTTATGTTGTCTTCTATTTTATTAGCACAAATGCAGGAATATAAAGATTATACAGTCATAAGAGGTGACACCCTCTGGGATATTTCTAAGAAAGAGCTTGAAAACCCTTTCTCCTGGCCAAAGGTATGGAAAGAAAATCCTGGTATAACTAATCCTGATAAAATTTATCCTGGGCAGAAAATCAAAATTCCACTATATCTATTGCAGAAAGAAATAACTTTACCAGAGATTCCAGAAGTTAAAAAATCAGAGAAATTAGAAAAAAAGGAAGAACCTAAGAAAGAAATAGCCAAAAGGATTGAACCTCCTAAGAAAGAGTATATCGTAGATAAAGATATCTTAATAGCAAGTGGCTATATTACTGATTCTGTCCAAAGTGTTGGATCTGTGGTTGACTCTCCATCTGGTAGATCAATACTTGGTAAAGGTGACTATGCCTATATTAAGACATATAAACCGACTAAGGTTGGAGAGAAGTTTTATGTAATCCGTTCTGCAGGAAAAGTAACTCATCCAAAATCTGGTCTTGTACTTGGCTATCTCATAGAAGTACTTGGGATTGCTGAGGTTGTTGGCCAAGACGATGGAGAAACGAAAATAAAAATTACAGCCTCCTACAGTGATATCTCTCCAGGAAGCCTTCTTGACTCCTATTCTGAGGTAGAGCTTCACTATCGTCCAGAAACCCCCAGAAAGCCCAGTATCAATGGCTATGTTGTCGCTACAAAAGGACTCCGCATACTAAATGGGATGTGGGATATTGTTTATATCGATAAAGGAAGCAAGGAAGGCCTTAAAGTTGGTGATCTATTTGCAACTACAATTCAAGGAAAACATGGCGCAGTAAATAGCGAAATACAAGTTATAAACCTCAAAGAGTCAACCGCAACTGCCATAATCAGGAAGAGTAGTGATATAGTAACAAAAGGAGATGAGGTTATAAGCCTTAAGTAGAAAGAATCAAAGTTTTAAGGACCTTAAGTCTACTTGGGTGCTTAAGTTTTCTTAATGCTTTTGCTTCTATTTGTCTAACCCTTTCCCTTGTTATAGAGAGATGCCTTCCGACTTCTTCGAGAGTGTGGTCTCTATCCATGCCTATTCCAAATCTCATCCTTATGACTTTTTCTTCTTTGGGTGTCAAAGATTTCAATACTTTCTGTATATGCTCGGAAATTTCGATCCTTTCAGCATCAGAATAAGGCGAAGGGCTATTTTTATCTCCTATGAAATCTTCCAGCTCTGTGTCTTCGTCTCCTACAGGTGTCTGTAATGCTATTGGATCCTGTATTGCCCTAAAAACTTCCTCAACCTTTTTAGTCGGAACGCCGAGTTTATGGGCAATCTCTTCTTTAATTGGTTCTCTACCGAGTTGTTGAGTCAATTCTCTCGAAGCCTTAGTAACCCTGTTATAAAATTCCATCATATGAACGGGAACCCTGATGGTTTTTGTCTGATCTATTAAGGCCCTTGTTATAGCTTGCCTGATCCACCATGTTGCATAAGTGCTGAACTTAAAACCCTTTTCATACTTGAATTTATCAACTGCCTTCATAAGGCCTATATTTCCTTCCTGTATTAGATCAAGAAGAGGAAGTCCTCTACCCACATAATTCTTTGCGATATTCACAACAAGCCTAAGATTCCGTGTAATCAGCTCATTTTTAGAACTAGAAATAAGTGTTTTCGCCTTTACAATACGATCCCACATACCCTTAAGTTCATCAATCTTAACTCCTACTTCTGACTCAACCTTTTTGTATACCTTTTCTACTTCCTTTGCCAAAGCCTGTAGTTTTTTAACATTTATATTCTTTTTCTTCTTCTCATTTATAACTTTTTTAAGCTCTCTTAATAAACCATACTTTTTAATCTTTTTATCAGCAATCTCAATTTCCCACATGAAATTTCCTATCATTTCCACAGTCTTTGTGAGAGCTACTTCAGCCCTTTCTTCCTCTAGACTTAATTCATCTTCCTCTCCATTCAAACTGACTTCAATTTTTTTATAAAGAGGCAGGGCACTGGCGATCTCTTTTATAATCTTCTTTCCCTCTTCGAGGCTTTTTGCAAGCTCTGTTTCCTCATCCTTCTTTAGTATTGAAATATCCCCCATCGAGTAAAAATAAGCTTGTACGAGATCTTCTGCCTTCTCATATTCTTCCACCTCTTCTTCTATTTCTTCCTCAGGCAGAAGAGCTTCATCATGATCTATAACCTTAACACCCATATCTTGAAGAATATCCATGAGGTCTTCTAATTCATCAGGAGAGAAAAACTCTGAAGGCAATGCTTCATTTATTTCGTCGTAGGTTAAGACTCCACGCCTCTTACCTATATCGATTATCTCTTCAAAAATATCTTTTTCTCTCATTCTACCAGTCTGTTATGAATATAGCTGAACCTTTAGGCCAGTTCATCATATAATTTTGTCTTCAACAACAGAAAAAAATAAGGGTCAAGTCACACGGTCTATTAGTACTGGTAAGCTCAATGCATTACTGCACTTACACCTCCAGCCTATCAACGTGGTAGTCTACCACAGACCTTGAGGTGGATTGCTCCACGGGAGACCTTATCTTGGGGTAGGCTTCACGCTTAGATGCCTTCAGCGTTTATCCTTTCCAGACATAGCTACCCGGCATTGCCACTGGCGTGACAACCGGAACACCAGAGGTCTGTCCATCCCGGTCCTCTCGTACTGAGGACAGATCCCCGCAAGTCTCCTCCGCCTGCAACAGATAGGGACCGAACTGTCTCACGACGTTCTGAACCCAACTCTCGTACCGCTTTAATGGGCGAACAGCCCAACCCTTGGAACCTGCTTCAGCTCCAGGATGCGATG
>Ga0315268_10002424_pt1 | contig 21019 bp, 15 predicted proteins | sample C1_top_MG_FD_204535 | JGI IMG/M metagenome (GOLD analysis project Ga0315268, IMG submission 204535) | Sediment microbial communities from Yellowstone Lake, YNP, Wyoming, USA - C1_top | ecosystem: Environmental > Aquatic > Freshwater > Lake > Sediment | place: USA: Wyoming | collected 2017-08-01
CCTTCAGGACGCGCCAGGGCTGTCGGTTGGAAGCGGACGGACCCAGCCGCAGCATTTCCAGTGGCTCGCGGTAACGCCCGGCGGCCTCGTCACTCAGGGCCGTCCCGAAGCTCCGCTCAAAAAAGAGCTCGCGCCATGGCCGCCGGTTCCTGGACCCCGCCGACCAGCGGATGATCGAGTCGGTCATGCTGCGCTTTGGGGTCGGATAGCCCAGGGGTGAAATGGCAGGCAGAACCTCGTCTTGGCGGACGCCGGCTTGGTCGGCGAAGCGGCTGCGGTTGAAGATGCCGCCGATCCAGCAGGTCCCCAAACCCAGCTCCGTGGCCTTCAGGATGACTTGCTCGAACTGATACCCGAAGTCCTCCATGTCATGCTCGCCCCGCCTGATGAGCCCAACCATGAACAGCTTTGCGCCTTGGATCGTGCCGTAGGTTCCGAGGGCGTTGATCTTCCCCCCGCCCCAGCCCGTAGTGTCGAGGATCGCGAAGCGGGCTCGTCCGCCGAAGGGCCCTTCCAGGGCGGCGAAGGAGTCCCTCAGCGCTGCGAGTTTCTCGGCCTCGACAAGCTGCCGCGTGAAGCTTCGGCGCGAGGTTCGCCCCTTGATGAGCTCAGTGACGCTTCGGCTGTAGTTCACAGTTGCCGGCGCTGCCTGGCGGCGCACTCGGAGGCACGATGCTAGATCAGGGCGCCGGAGTGTCAAACGAGCATTACCTTGAGGCCTCCCGCACAACGCGCGTCAGTTTCTCTGAGACTGATGTCATAACCAGCGCATGAGCAGCAGAACCTATGCCAGGAGAACTAATCTTACACGGCAACTAAATGTAATATGTTGATTCCCAACATCTTGTGTGCATCATGTTGTTTTTCGGGTGCATCCGACTTGCCCCGAAGTGTAGGTAGTTCCGACGCTTTTCTGTTCATCTGAGATGTCGTCGGATGGATTCTGCTGTAACCTCTTGATTAATAGTGTCTTATGAATTGCAAAAAGCTGGGATTACCGACATGGGTTTTCATGAAAACTTACACAGGTGAAAACCTGCTTACAGGATTAGGTTCGTGGTGGTCATCCGCACCAGCGCGCGCTTGCCATCGGGCGACCAGAGCGCTCGCATCAGCACCCCGCCCTCTTTCTCCTCACCGGCCGGCACGACAGCTCCGGCCACAAAGACGTTTTCTGTCTTGCCGCTCTGCCGGTCGTACAGGCCGATGGCGAAATGGCCGGTCTTGCCGTCGAACGTGGGGAAAAGCACTTTCGCGCCGTCGGGGCTGAAGGAGGTGCAGGCGATCACGTAAATCACCAGCGCGGCCAGCCCAATCAAACCAAACCAGGCGTTGCGGATGTTGTCCTTATTCATGCGCGCACTCGTCTCATTGGCGGCCCGGCAGTGTCAACTGCGAAATGCACGTGATGAAAATGGAACGGACGGAACGCGGGCAGTTCGGAGCGCCGGCGTCCCGCCGGCTTTGCGCGCACGAACCACCGGCCAGCCGCTAGTCCGGCCCCGGGAAAGGCGGTCGCGGAAGCAGGCAGTCTCACGAACTCCAGACGTCATTGGCCGGCTAAGAGTTTGCTTTTAACCAGCTTGGCATAGCTTGGCATTGCTTTGCACCCTGGGCTGAATGTTCAAGGCTGTCCGTGCAGACGGCTGGGCTAGCGCCGCTGTCCTGCCCGCCAGCCACGGCAGCCTAACCATCAGCGATTTCCTGGAACGCTATCGCCGCAGCGCAGTCGCGCGCGGGCTGCGGCCCCGGTGAATCGCGGCCATCGAAAAGGAGTTTCGCCGGATTAGCGCCCAGGTGGGGGCAAGACGCCTCCCCGGTGAACTTGGTTGACAGAGTGTAGCTATCGCCTTATGCTTAGTTCATCGTAGTCAGGGGGCTGCTGCCTCCGGGTGGCAGCCCTGTGGGTGACGGGGCCAGACATATGCAGAGACTCTGGATCGCCAGCAAAGCCGCCACCGATGAGCGGCGCGCGTTTACGCTGATCGAGCTTTTGGTGGTCATCGCCATCATTGCCATCCTGGCGGGGCTGTTGTTGCCGGCGCTGGCCAAGGCCAAGCAAAAGGGCCAAGGCATTGCTTGCATGAACAACACTAAGCAACTGGCCCTGGCGTGGCTGATGTATGCCGACGAGAACAACGACCGCCTGGTGAACAACAAGACGATTGATCTCACCGAGGCCAGCCGGACAAATAACTGGGTGGCGAACGTGATGGGGCATAGCCCCCAGGAAGACACTAACAAGATCTTTCTCCAGCAGGGATTGCTGGCTCCGTACGTCGCGAAAGACGTCGGCGTTTACCATTGCCCCGCCGACAAGAGCCAGAGCACCCAGCCGGACGGAAAGAAGTACCCGCGCGTGCGCAGCGTCTCGATGAACGCATTTGTCGGCCCTTACGACAATTACAACACGCCGGTGATCTCCGGCTGGGCTCAATTCATCAAGCTGTCTGCGATTCCCAACCCGACGGGTATCTTCGTGTTTCTGGACGAGCACCCGGACTTCATCAACGACGGCTGGTACGTCTTCTGCAATGATGGCCCGGACGGGAGGTTGTGGAGCGATATGCCGGCCTCCTATCACAATGGCGCGGCTGGTCTCGCTTTTGCCGATGGCCACTCGGAAATCAAGCGCTGGTTGGTGAGCACCACCAAACAGGCCCATTATGCGACCTGGCCGGTTCCCACCGGACCGGACCGAAGGGATTTCATGTGGGTCTCGCAGCGGGCGACGTATCGTCGGTAGGCACGCTGCCTCTTTTGGCCCGGCTCGACCAAAAGCGGCTTCCCGGCCAGCATCGGGCTGGGCGGTGAAATCCCTCAGTGTTGGACCGTGACCCGGATCGGCGGACCGTCCTCTGTTGAGAATGCATAGACCTCCACGGCGCCGTGCGGCTTGGCGGCAAGGCCGCGGACATGGAAGTCGGGTTGCGGCAGGTTCGGCTCGATCCACCTCTGAGGCTCAATCCCCGGGCACCATGGTCCACATCCCTTTGGGCGCGTTGGTCGTGCCGGTGCCGACGGTGTCAGTGATACGGTGGATGGCCACGTGGCCATCGTGGAAGAGGTAATTGAACCGTCGGCCGTGGAGGCCGTAAGCACTGGAACCCCACGGCTGTTTGCCGCCAATCACGATCTGAAACGGACTTTGTTCCGAGTACGTGCTGCCCTGCGCCCGGCCGGTGGGCGCCATGCAGAACGAAGGCCAGTCGTTGCCGCAGATGTTGCCGCCCTCGGGCTGTTCCACGAGCAGGATCGTGCCAGCCGGATCCTGAACGACGGTTTCCTTGTACCCCTTGGCATCCCAGTCCGGCAGCGAACCGGGTTCTGTCCCGCGCAGGTTGTAGTACACGCCGACCCCGTATTTCGGGGGCGGTAAGGAGCCGTTCCGGGTGCTGACAACAAAGTCCGGTCCGGCGTAATTCATGGCGTAGGTCCGCCGCTGCCCGAAGGTCGCCCACGCGATGGTAATCTGGATGCGGTCAGCGGGGCACCGCAGGATGGCCGGGATGGTGGCTCTGTCGGCGATGCCGCCGGAGATGCCCAGGATCAGGTCCGCGTCCGGGGCCGAACCGCCGATGTAGCGGTGGAGGTAGTCGTCCCAGGAGAGTTGGTATTGGTAGTCGCCGGTGGAGAACGCGGTGGGTGGGTACCGGTCGTCGTGGTCGGAGGCGAAAACGGTAAACGCCAGCCCCAGTTGCTTCATCTGCGAGGTGCAACGGATGCGTTGCGCGCGCTCCTTGGCGACGTGAAGCGCAGGCAACAGCAGACTCGCGAGGATGGCAATGATGGCGATGACCACCAGCAGTTCGATCAGCGTGAACGCGCGGCACGGGTACCCGTGGCGCCAGGGGGCGCCTGCCGTCACCCAGAGGGCCCGGTTCTTAACGGAGGCAGAGGCGTCGTGCATGGGAAGCTCCGAAGCTGGCTACCGATTGGCCAAGTGAACTTGGAGGTTCTTGTCGATGGCGAATTTCTTCCCTTGCGGAGCAGCGGGAATGCGGTTCAGGTAGCCGTTGGCGACGAGTTCGTCCAGGGTCTGGGGAGCCTGGCGCTGCTCGACGGCGAACTTCCGCACCGCCTGCGTCAGTTCGGCGATCGTGGCGGCTACCTGGTCCGCGCTGGGGGCGGCGGCCGCACCCGCTGCGGACGGAGCGCCTGATGAGGCGCCCGAGTTGGATTTGCCGCACGCGGGCAGCAAGGCGAGAAGGCAGGCCCAGGCCAGCCCCAAGCAAAACCGCTCATTCACGCAGTGACTGTGCCACTCCACAGCGACACGTCAATCCCATAAACGCCCGATTCCAACCATCTTCCTCGACGTGCCGGCCGTCAGTGGGCTTTGACATGAACCTGACTTCCCCGCGCCTCGGGCGTAAGTCGTTGATTTGCAAGGTCCGGCCTCCCGTTCACTTGCTACAATTCCCAGCCGCCCAGGCCGGCGGCTGCCGAAAGAGCGGCAGCAAGCCCAGCTTGTCCGGGGTGGCGTTCAGGTCCTTGGGCACCTGCGTTACCACGGTTTTGAGGGCTTGCCCGCCGACTTCCAGGCGGCCCAGCCGGATGCATTGGAGCTGGCGCAACGGAACGTGATGCGGTCGCCGGGTTTGCCTCCTTCAAGTTCAAGCCGCAATTGGGCCGAGCAGTTCTGGGCAAAGCTGTATCGGAAGACGCCAAGCGCCGGCTCCTTGATTGATGTTGGTGTGAAACGATCCAGTTCCTTAAAACCGGGCCAGGTTTGCCGCTCCAACCCGGCCGCAGGCGGCGCCAACACGCGCCCGACCGCCCAGGCGCCGTCGTCAAAACCCGCGCGCTCCCATCCCAAAGGCCGGCGGCGCACATCGAAGTCTTCCCCGGCGTAGATGTGCGAGAAAGTCACCGGCCCCGCCGTGGTCCGCCAAGTGGCGTCGGTGCCGATGCGCCGGAGCGCGCCGTCACTTCCGCGGAGGATCAGTTCGGCGCAGAGCCGAAACGGCTCATCCGCCGCGCGTTGCGGACCGTCCTTGCTGTAACGCCCCGGCGGCGGATTGGGATTGTCCCAGAAGGAGTTGGCCAGCAGCACGCCCAGGCAGTTGGTTCCCGGTGCCAGCAGCGCCGGGACGTCGAAGTCACGATAATAGACCGTCTTCTCGTATTGCGACCAAGGCTGGTTGATGCCCGTCTCGGCGATGCGCCTGCCGTTCAGCAGCGCGTCGTAGTCTCCGAGGCCAATTACGCGCAAGCCGGCGTTGCTCGGCTGGGCGGGGACGAAGAACTCCTTGCGGAAGATCGGGAGCGGGCCACTGTTCGTTTGGGTGGGCGGGGCGATCCACTGTGCGGTCTCAAACACGGCTCCAGCGCCGCTGGCCGCCATCGCCAGGGCGGCGGTCAGGCCAACAATTTCGCTCAACAACATCTTCATGATCACAAAGGATGAAAACACAGGGAAGGGCGATGAGCAAGGCCGAGCGCGAGTTCTCATTGGCTGCCATTGGCAAGAATTCAATCGCGCCCGAAAACGCTCGGCTCCCATCGAGTTTTGTTGGATGCTCCGCGACACGCTTTGTTGGCTGAACTTCCTGCTTCGCTTTGTCCCAGCGGTGTTGAAATCTCCTCGCCACTTGCCGCTTGAGAATCTGGCCCTGCGTCACCAACTGCTGGTGTTGAGCCGCCCTGCCCAACGACCCCGATGGACACCGTTGGACCGGGCCCTTTGGGCTTGGCACTCACAAGCCTGGGGGAGGTGGCGCAGCGCCCTCCTGTTGGTGCAGCCCGATACCGTCATCCACTGGCATCGGCGGGGCTTTGCCCTGTTCTGGAAATGGAACCTCCTGGCCCCCGCCTGCTTCAAGGCGAAGGATGTTGGCGCAGGCGCCGAGCGCTTCCTTGGAGGCTGTTCCCGCAATGCCGCAATTCTGACGGCCCGTGCCCACAGAACGCCCGGCCTGTTAAAGTCAGCCGGTCTGGTCAACAATCCATGCCGCCTACCGGATTAGTTTCAAACGGTAGAACTGTCTCCTAGCCAATCCGGCAGCACGGTCTTGGAATATGAGGGTCGCCTCGGCAGACTTCGTTGTGACCGAGTCAGCCCACCGGCTCAAGTCGGCCGACGCTTGCAGCGTGAACGTTTGGCTAGAGACCCGCATTGGCAAGCATCGTTCGCGTGAGTTCCACGCCCGGGAAAACCGCGTCGCCCTCCGATTCTGACTAAAATGACCCCGAAGCCCAGTGAGCGCGAAATGAACGCGTGGATCGTAGCGATCTTGATTCCCGCCCGAATCTGCGCCCGGATCGTGAGGTGTTGACCGCCGGCACGAAAGAAAAGTCGCTTTTTCTGTTGTGTTCGCCAGGGGGCAGCTAAGCTTCCGTAAAAGTGGTGGCCCTATGGTGGGGTCACCTGAGTAGTTGCTGAACCAAGAAAGCATCAAACAGCTTGAAGCAGAATCTATCGCGAAGACACTTCCGGGGAACTTCGGCGCTGCGTGCGGGTTCGGCATTCCTGGCCTCTCAGAGCATTGGAAATGCCACGCCCGCGGTCGCCATTGGCTCATGACCTGTGAAGCTCGTTGGCGCGCAGCGGAGTGGATGCCGGCTCCTGGCTTGCCTCGCGCTTGCAAGCGGGTTGAATCGCGCAGTGCAGGCCGACGACTGGCCTCAGTGGCTTGGTCCCCGGCGCAACGCGATCTCCGCCGAGCGTGGCGCGGATCGCCTGCTGCCGGAGCCGAAACGGATCTGGACCAACGCCGTCGGCCTCGGTTGCTCTTCTGTCGTCGTGAGCCAGGGCCGCGCGTTCACGCTCGGTCACGTGAAAGGCGGAGGGAAGCGCGGCACGGACACGGTCTATGCGCTGGACGCGTCCACGGGAAAGGTCCGCTGGCGGCAGTCGTATGATTGCCTGAGCTGCTTCTCACAGGACGTGCTGTTCGATGGCCCGCGCAGCACGCCGACCGTGGACGGCAACCGCGTTTACTGCCTCAGTCTCGAAGGCCATCTCTTTTGCTTCGCTGCCGCCAGCGGACAAGTGGTCTGGTCCAAGCAACTGGTTGGGGATTTCGGCGGCCGGATGCCTGTTTACGGTTACTGCTGTTCACCGCTGGTGTACCGGGACCTGTTGCTGGTCGAGGTGAACGCGCCCGATTGCTCCCACGCCGCCCTGAACAAGGCCACCGGCGAGGTCGTGTGGATGGCCACCGGTCTGCAGGTCACCTGTGCGTCGCCGGTGTTGACCTGCATCGCTGGCGCGGACTGCGCGGTGTTCCTGGGCAGCGGAGCGGTGCTGGGTGTCGAGCCATTGACTGGACGCGAGGTTTGGCGCCACGGCACCTGGGGCCACGCCTGGATGGGCCAGGTCGTCCAGAGCAACCTGGTCTTCATCGCCAACGCCTCGCTGCCCCGTGGCTGCGGCCTGCTGCGCATCGAGGGCGGCACCCCGCGCGTGCTCTGGGAGGACAAGGCGAAGAAGTTCCAGACCCTGCACAGCAATGCGCTCATCTACCAGGGCCATCTCTACGGAATCGACAACACCGGCACCGACCTCCAGTTTAACGACAACCGCCGCTCCCGCCTGAAGTGCCTTGCACTCGACACCGGCCAGGAGGAGTGGGTGCAGGAAGGTTTCGGCTGGAGCAACCTGATCCTCTTCGATGGCAAACTGGTGATTCTGCGGCAGGCGGGCGAACTGGTCATCGCCGAGGCCTCGCCCGCCAGATACCGTGAGATCGCACGCCACCAGATGATGGATGGGCGTTCCTGGACCATACCCGCGCTGGCGAATGGCCACCTGTTCCTGCGCAACAACGCCGGCGCGGTCGCCTGCTTCAGGATCGTTAGTGAATGACCCGTGTGTTCCCCCCTTCTATGAGGCTAACGCTGCACACCACCTTGGCCGCGCTGGCCGCGTTGCCCGTGTTCACCGCTCGTGCGGCGGACACCGCCCCGCCCTGGCGCATTCTCATCGCCAATGACACCTGTCCCGACGTGACCTGGGGCTTCACCGAGGCCCAGGTGCGCGAGTCGTTCGCCGAGCTCATCCGTGCGCACCTCGACGAGATGAACCGCACCGATGCAGGCCCCCCGGAAAACCGCGACCACTACAACCTGATGGCTTTCGTCGAGGCCGAGGCCTTCTTCGAGAAATACCCTGGGCGCAGGGAGGAGTTCATCCGGCGGGCGCGCGAGGGCCGAATCTGCCTGACCCCTTTTCTCTGCAACACGCTCTGGGGATGGCAAAGCATCGAGGCCGCGCTGCGCTCGTTCTATCCGGCGCACCGGTTCGCGCACGAACACGGCATCCCGCTGGAGGTGGCCAACCACACCGAGCTGCCGTCGCTGCCCTGGGGCATGGCCACGATCCTGGCCGGAGCGGGCTTTCGTTGGGTCTCCGTGCCTTTCCTGGACTATGACTCGACGTTCAAGGAACTGCGGAATCCGCCGCTCTTCCGGTTGGAAGGCCCCGACGGCAGCCAGGTGCGCGTGGTGATGGACAAATGGGCGTCGCTCAAGGCGAACTACACGCAGGGCGGTTACCTGCTTCAGGACCCCAGGCGCATCGCTGGCGAATGGTTGCCGCATTACGAAAAGCTCGGGGCCGACTGGCCGTTGCGCACGATCTACGCCAGCGGCTCGCACTCGGACATCAACCCGAACAGTTGGAAGCAGGCGCGCGGTTTTGCCGACGGCATCATCGCCTACAACGCGGCGGGAACGAACCCCGTGAAGCTCGTCAACGGCACCCTCGCCCAGTTCTGCCGGGAGGTGGACGCCGCCGAGCAGGCAACGCCATTTCTGACCACGCTGCGCGGCTGCTTCGGGCATTCATGGGAACTGTGGCCCGTCAGCCTGGCCGCCACGGTCGCCGCCGCCCGCGAAAACGAGCGCGCCTTCCTCGCCGCCGAGTCCCTGGTCGCCCTGGCCAGCCAGGCCATGCCCGGCCTCGCCGCCCGCACCCGCGCCGATCGCCGGCGGGCCGAGTGGTGCTGGGCGATGCTCGGCGACCACGCCTGGAACGGCACCGACCTGGCCAACAAGCGGCACAACGCCCAACTGCGGCGCCGTTGGGCCGCCGAGTTGGCCGTCATCAGCAGCCGCCTCAGCGCGCTGGCGTGGGGCGGCCTCGGCTTCAGGCCCGACCCACGTTACCTCACGGTTTTCAATCCGCTCAGTTTCACCAACGACATCTTTGTCACGGTCGAAGCGCCCGCCCAGGCCACCGGCGTCAGGGCACTGGCGTCGAGTGTGCGCGTGGAAAACGGCGTGCGGCGACTGTCCTTCGTTGCGCCCCGCGTGCCGCCGCTCGGCTTCCGGGAATTCCGCCTCCAGACCAGGCGCCCGTCAATCTTCGCGGTTCCTCCATTTGCCAGGGGAGCAAACACCCTCGAGGGGCCATTCTATCGTCTGCAGGTTGATCCGGAGAACGGCGGCCTGGCAAGTGTCGTCCACAAGCCGACCGGGCAGGAACTCGTGGTGGGGGCCTCCGGACGTTCGCTGTGCCAGACCGTGTTTCACGATGGCCGGGAGCACACGCTCTCGGACATTCGATGCTGCACGCAGTTCGATGCGTGCACCGGCGAACTCCGCGTCACCGGCCGCGCGGGTGACCTTCGCGTGACGAACATCATCACGCTGCACGCGGCGCTGGACCGCGTGGACTTCGATGTGCGGATTGAAAAGCCTCCCACAACGAACGAGCAACGGATCCTCCACTTCTTCCCGGTGTGCGAGGGGGCAAAGGAGCTGCGTATCGAGACCCCGGCCGCCGTGCTGCGCCCGCGCCCGCGGCCGGAGGGCGACCTGCTGCCGGGCGCTGACACGCGCCGCTTCGCCGTGCAGGGGTTCGTGGACGTCTCGCCCGCGGGCCGTGCAGGGGTGACCATTGCTCCGCTAGACGCCTTCATGCTGCGGTTGGACCAGGGTGCGCCCGCCTTCGAGGCGATGGCCAATGACCAGAACTGGAAGGAAGTCACACGGGACCAGGACGGTGTCCGCCAGTTCCGCTTCCGCTATTCATTGCGCGCCCATCTCCCCGGCCATGACAACGCCGCCGCCGTTGCCTGGAGCCGCGCCGCCGCCTCGCCACCCACCGTTGCGGCGGGGCGATTGCCCAAGAAACGGCTCAATCATCCTCACCTCGCACTGGACCCGGCTCGGGCCGTGGCGACCTGCTTCAAGCCGGCCGACGACGGCACGCCCGGCAAGGCGGTTGCCCGGCTGTGGGAAACCCGCGGCCAGGGCGGCGCGGTGCGGTTGGAAGCGCGCGGCATCAAGGCAGTTACGGCCACCGACCTGCTGGAGCGTGAACAAGGAGCGCTGGAACTGAAGCAAGGCAAGGTCAATGTCCCGGTGCGCGGGTTTGGTTGCGCCGGAGTGGCTCTGGAGCGATAAACGCGAAACCGCTCCTGGTCGAACTGAGCATGTTCCGCGGAACACCGGCTGACTGGCCAGTGCTTCCACTGCTGTGTCCTTGACAATGGTTTCCTTTGGCACGGTGCTCTCCCGCAGGTGCTGGTCGAAGGTGGGTTGGGGGCGCTTGGCCGGGCAGCGAAGCCCAGGCGTGAGGCTGTCCCCTGCTGGATCGCCGTGGGTCTCTCCGCCCTCACCGCGTCCGGTCCGTGTCAAGGCCGGTGGAGGCTCGATTTGTTCTCTCCGGCGCAATTTCCGCACCCTGCATTAGGGCTCAGCGCACTGCATACCATAATCCTGCATCGCAGAACTGGTTCAGATAACGCGCTCCGTGCCGAAAGCCCTCTTCTGGGCCGAAGGTGTTGTCTTCGTGCTCGATGCTGAGCACGCCCCTGTAGCCGACCTCTCGCAGGTGGCCGATGTACTTGCCCCAATTGACATCGCCAAAGCCGGGAATGACATGCCGCCACCAGCCGCCCCCCGCCGCCGCCACATACCACTTGCCCCCCAGCACGCCCAAGTAGGCCCGCTGGTGCTCGTCCACTGGACAGTCCTTCGCGTGGGTGTGGAAGATCCGCTTGCCGGACTTCTTGACGGGCACCGTGAAGTCGCACTGCTGAAACACCAAGTGGGAGGGGTCGCAGTTGAAGCCGAAATCCTCGTCGGGGATCACCTCCATGAGGCAATCAAACGTGTCTAAACCCTGAAGGCAGGTCTCAAACCAGTTCTCGATGGCTGCCTTGATTCCTTTCTCCTTCGCGTGGCCGATAATCGGACGAAAGAGTCTGGGAATCACCTTCTTGATCGTATCAATCTCGCTCATCCCCTGAACGGGTGTTCCGAGATTCATGCAGACTGTCGGCACGCCCAGCAGGACAGCGGCGTCAACCGTCTTAACCAGGCCTGCTGTACTTCTCCGGCTTTTCCTGGAGTGGTGATGTTCATGAGGTTGGACAGGGCGCTGATTTCAAGCCCGCGCTCGCTCAGCACCGTGGCGCCAGAGATTACATGAGACGGCTCTCGCCACCCGCCCCGGCGCCCGCCCGCCCCGCGCCGGCGCCCCCAACGGTGGTGGCCCCTGCCCCGGCAATGGCGCCGGCCCAACCGGTTGACCCCGAGAAGGCCAAGGCGGAGAAGGAGGCGACCGTGAAACGGATCGTGGAGTTTCAGAGGAAGCGCGCTGAGGCCGGCTCGGCGACCGCCCAGTACGATCTGGCGATGCGCTATCTGAAGGGCGACGGCGTGGAGAAAGACCTCGCGCTGGCCAAGAAGTGGCTGCAAGCGGCGGCCAAGAACGGCCACACGCTGGCGCCCAAGAAGCTGGAGGCACTCAAGCAGCAGGAGCAACTCAAGCCGCCGGAACAGCCCAAGCCGCAAGAACAGCCCAAGCCGGCCGCGAAGCAGGACGTGCGTGGTGTGCTTCGCAGCGCGGACCAGCCGCCGTGGATGTCCCGCTTGTTTGTCGCGGGGCGGACTGTTATGGCGGAAGGGAAACCGCCGGCAAGCTGGCCTTGCCTCTTGGCGGGCGGGCGCACTACAAACACGGCGCACCGGAGCTGACGCCTCGCTATGTTCGCGGTTGCGGACTCGCGAAGCCCATACAGTGCCGGAGCTTGCTCTACAATGATGCCTTGCCAGCGGTGAGGCGATGCGCCATCTTTGCTGGCATGAAAATGACTGCGGAAATCACAACGGGGGGATCTGCGCGAGCGGTTTGGCGCGGTACGCAAGCGGTTGGCGCATGGGCAGAGCTTTGTCGTGACTTCGCAAGGTCGGCCGGTCGCCTTCCTGACCCCGTGGGGCCAGTCGCAATCATTCATCGGCGCGACGGTCGGCGGGCCAGCGCTGCCCAAGGATCTGGACGAGCCGACCGGCGAGAAGTGGTAGGAGACGCGCTACCTCCTGGACACGGGCGTCCGGCTGCGGCTGTCCCGCGAGCCGGACACTCTCCCCGAGGCCTGCCGGACCTTGCTGGGTGCTGAGCCGCGGGTGGGCTTGAGCGCGGTGTCATTGCGAGAAGTGGCATGGAAGGTTGCGCACGGCAAACTGGACCTTGGCCAGCCGCCGCCGCTTCAGCGTCCCTCTCATGATCCCGCTGCTCTGCTCTTTCATGTCACCGTGGTCCCTTACTTAACCACTGGCCCAAGTTTTGGGGAGCATTACAACTCCACGTCCACCAAGCCCACGTCAATGTACTGCCCGCCGACGGTTTGATGGCAGTGGACGGCGAGCAGGTTCTTGCCGGGCCTGAGGGCGGCCTTGGCTTCGGGGGACATCGGCACGGCCTCGTAGGCAGTCACGTAGCCGGAACAGGCGGCCGCCAGCACACCGTTGACGTACACCTCGGCGTCTTCGTCGTGGTGAATCCAGAGCTGGAACTCGTGCCACGGCCCAGCCGGGATGTCCAGTTCGCGGCGCAGCCAGATGTCCGGTGTGCCCCACTGGGTGCGCACGACGGCGCCGGGGGTGCCCTCGGTTCCGAAGCCAGCCGGCCCTTGTTGCCAGGCCGAATCGTCGAAACCAGCGGCAGGCCAGTTGTTGGCGGGCGTCTCAGTCGTGTAACGCCAGGCAATCAGCGCCTTCTCGGCCGAGGGCACGACGGAGGTGATTTTCGGCGGCGCGGGCAACGGCGCCCAGTTGGCCGCCTTGGTCTGGTCGCGGCCCGCCCACTTCCGCCAAACTGCCGGTTCATAGAGCGGCTTGATGAAGAACGCCCCGACCACCGGGCGGGCGTGCATGCCGGCTTCGCGGCCAGTCTTGGTCCAGTAAAGGTCGTTGATGGGCGACCGGTCAACGGTGGTGTGGAGGTAGTCATACGCTGGGCCAAGGATGGCCTCGAAGTCCGCTCGCGCGCCGGTCAGCGTCGCCGTCCACACCGTCCAATCAATCTTCGCGTAGGGCTTGCGGTTGTCGAGGGCGAGGCCGAAGCGGTCCATGGTCCGCCGGTAGAACTCCATTTCTTTGCGGAGCGCGTCGGCGGGGAAAAGGTTGAGGCCCAAGATGCAGTCCCAAACCAAGTTGTATTTCTGGCTCCAGGTGCCGGGCTTGTCGAAGGCCAGGCGGAAGTGGTCGCCGTCATTGGCCTCGTTGAGCCAGCGGCGGGCGAAGTCTTTGGCCAGGCTGGTGTATTGCTGGGCGGGCGCCTCCTCGCCGCGCATCTGGCAGAGCTTGCCGAAGGCGCCGAGGGCCACGATGGCTTTGGCGGAGAGATTCACGTTGTGCGCCAAGTGTCCGGCAAAGTCGTCGGTGCAGAGCTGGTGCTCAGGATCGAAGCCCTTCGCCTCGAGGTACTCGGCCCAGCGCGTCAGAACGGGCCAGTACTTGGCGGCGAACCCGGCGTTGCCTTCCATTTGCGCCAGCGCCGCCACGAGGATGATCATGTTGCCGGTTTCCTCGACTGGCATTTGGTTTTCCTCGGTCTGTTCGCCGCCGCCATACACCTGGGCGTTGGCCTGGGGGTAGGTGCCCAGGTCATGGGGCGCGAAGGGGAACTTCCAGCGCGGCGAGCTGGCGTAATCCAGGTTCGGCACGAGCATGGCCTTGGTCAAAGACGGGCCGAACAGCAGGAACATCGGCGCCATCGGGTAGATCACGTCCACGGTGCCGATGCAGCCGTTGCTGGTATTCTCCTTGGGGAAGAGCAGCGGCTGGCCGTTAGCATCGGCGGCGAGCTTGTTGCCGGCCAGGCATTGGCGATAGGCCAGCGCGCACATCCGCGCGTACTTCGTCCCGCCGGCTTTGGTCAAATCGGCCATGAGCTCCGCGTCAAACGCCGCGCAGCGTTGCCGCAGCGATTCGTACTCGCGCGCGGCCATCTGCAACAAGTCAGCCGCCTCCGCCCCGGCGCGCCGCCAATAAGGCCGCAGGTTTCGCCGGAAGTATTGAATCGAGTACAGGTCATCGTAGGCCAGCATCAGCCAGCGGCTCGCGGGGGCGCTTTCGACTCTGCCCAAATCGAACGCAAACGCCAGCCCCGGCGCGCCGGCGTTGACGGCCCGCGGCGTGTTAGTGTCGGATGCCGGCGGCAAAGCGCCTTGGGTGGCAAACGCCTCGCGGCAGGTGGCGGCCGAGGCGATGGCGCAGCGGGGCGACTCCGGCAGCGGCGCCGCCACGTAGAGGTAGCCCCAGTCAATCCGCAGATCGTCGCCGCGCTTCTGAAGCACGGGCTGGTCCTTTGAGCCGGCTTTGAGCGCCGTCAAACCCGCGATGGACTCCGCGGCCCACACCACTTGCTGGGCGGGCTCGGTCACCGCCAGCTCCATCGTGGAGTCAAAGTACACCGCTACGGCGTGCGGCTGGCCATCGGTGCTGCGCGCCTCCCAGCTCAGATAAGTGAGCGGCCGCGACAGGACCATGAGGTCTTCGGGCAGGGCGGCGGTCATGAACGTCAGCGTCAGCCGGAGGCCTGCGCCCTCGAAGCTGTAAATGGTGCGCGTGGGCAGGACTTCCAGGCCAACCTGCTTGAGCGGGCTCACTGAGGCCGGCTCATCGCCCATCAGCCGATAGACCTTGCCGTCGAGGCGCACCAGGCTGGTGAGCCGGTGCGGCCGGCCAGTCCAATGCCTGGTGGGCGCGTCGGTAAGCCGGTCGGCGTGAGACCAGATGCTAAAGTACGGGTCGCAGGCGACCAGCGGCACCGCCGGCGGCCGCATTGCTGGCTCATCCACGGCAACCGCGCCGGCGCCGCGCCACACCGCCGCCATCGCGCCCAGGGCACATATTGTCAACAGACCCGTTCTTTTCATAGCTGATCTTCTCAGGGTAACCGCCATCGTGCGCTGGCAACATACCTGATCGCCAGCTCATTGCACCTCCAGCACGACAACTGATTTGGCCGGAATCGTGGCGGTAAAACCGCTCTCCGTCGCCTTGAACGCCGTGAATTGAGCCGGCATGACGGCAATCGGGTCATCGAAGGTGTTGTGGGCCTGCATGGCCTCGGCGGTGAGCACGCGCCCGCTCAGCCCGGCGGCCTTCGCCCCGCGCAGTTCGCACACCAGCTCTGCCGCGGCGTTCGGGTTAAGGTTGCAGAGGGACACGTGGATTCGCCCGTCTTTGCCCTTGGAGGCCGAGGCGCTGAGGCCGGGGATTCTCTGCTGCTCGAAGGCGTAATCAGCGCATTGCAGTTCCGCCGGCAGCAAAGTGGCGTCGTGGTGGACGGTGTACAAATCAAAGACGTGGTAAGTGGGGGTCAGGATCATCTTTTCGCCCTGGGTCAGGATCATGGCTTGGAGGACGTTGATGGTCTGGGCAATGTTCGCCATCTTGACCCGGTCGCAGTGCTGGTTGAAGATGTTGAGGGTGACGCCGGCCACCAAGGCGTCGCGGAGGCTGTTTTGCTGGTAAAGGAAGCCGGGGTTGGTGCCCGGCTCGACGGCGTGCCAGGCGCCCCATTCGTCCACGATCAAGGCGACCCTCTTCTGCGGGTCGTACTTGTCCATGATTTCGACGTGCTTGCTGATTAACTCGTCCATGCGCAGCGCGCTGCGCAATTGGTGGAACCAGTCGCCCTCGTCGAACCGCGTGGCCGAGCGGCTCTTGTTGCCCGAACCGCAGTAGTAGTGCAACGCCAGACCGGCCATTTGCCGCCCCGCCTCGCGCATCAGCACCTCTGTCCAGCGGGAGTCACCGCCGTTGGGGCCGCAGGCGATCTTGAAGATGCGGCTGCCGCCCAGGTTCCGGACGTAGGTGGCGTAGCGGCGGTACTGGTCGGCGTAATAGTCGGGGGTCATGTTGCCGCCGCAGCCCCAGTTCTCGTTGCCGACGCCGAAATAGCTCAACTTCCAGGGCTGCTCCCGGCCATGCTTGCGCCGCAGGTCGCTCATCGGGCTGACGCCGTCGAAAGTGATGTACTCAACCCACTCCTGCATCTCGCGCACCGTCCCGCTGCCGACGTTGCCGCAGATGTAGGGCTCACAGCCAAGTTGTGCGCAAAGGTCGAGGAATTCGTGGGTGCCGAAGTGGTTGTTCTCGGTCACCTTGCCCCAGTGGGTGTTGACCATCGTAGGCCTTTGCTCGCGCGGGCCAACGCCGTCTTTCCAGTGGTATTCATCGGCGAAACAGCCGCCCGGCCAGCGCAGCACCGGAACCTTGATGCGCTTGAGGGCCTGCACGACGTCGTTGCGAATCCCGCGCGTGTTGGGTATCGGGCTGTTCTCGCCCACCCAATAGCCTTCATACACGCAACGGCCCAGGTGTTCGGAAAAATGCCCATAGATGTTGCGGCTGATGGTTTCTTTTCCTTGGTCTGCTTGAACGATGAGCCGGCTGGCCTGGCTGCTAGGCGGCTGGGTTTCAGCGGCGTTGATCCGCGGCGCGCCGGCACCAGCACCCACCGCAATCAGACCCGCGAGGCACACAAACGGCATTTGGCACTTAGTCATGGGATCAGTGTGGCAACTCCGCCTCCCCCTGCCAAGCGGGAAAAAAGCGGACGGCCTTGGCGTGAGCGATTTCTCCGGCGGCGGGGCCTACGCCGGGTCCTTGCGGCTAATACCTGACTCGCTGGCTGTTGACGACTCGCAGCTCGGCAGCAAGCTCATCCCGCCAATAAGTCACCGGGAACGGACGCACTGCCAGCACGGACAGGTCACGGCCAGTGTCATCCTTGGCTCGGTAGTCGGTCCTGCGGTGCGGATTCCTTCGGAGTTCCTCCAAAAGCGCCAACAGCCTCCGCCGCTCTGTTGATGGGCTACATAACAGGCGCTGAAACGCCTCCTCATCCAGCACCAGCTTCCAGGCTCTCATCAGAGCCCTTCGGCCTCCAGGGCCTGGTGGACGCGCCAGGCCTGCTCCAAGCTCACTTTTCTACCTGCCTCCATGCGCCTAAGGCGCTGGCCTAACATGGCCTGGTAGGCAGGGTCTCGCGTCTGGGAGACGTGCTGAAGGTATGCCGCGGCGAAGAACCGTTCTTCGTCGGTCATTGAATCAATGGTCTTCCTTATCGCGGTCGTCGTCACACCGGGAATTTAATCCCTTCGGCGACCCGCGCAAGGCAATTGATGGGCTAGAGGGCTTGACGAGCGCCTCTCGCGCAAGAGCGAACGGCCCTGGCGTGAGTGGGGCTCTCATTAACACCGACCTTCTGGTGGGTGTTGGCGGCGCTGCAGGCAACAGAACCGTCTTCAACGGTTTCTCCGTGTGTTGGAGCCGCTCGGCACGAGACCAACGCCAACGCACCGAAAAACCGTTGAAAATGGTTCGCCACCTTCCCGTCCTGCCTGGCACCCACCTGAAGGTGGGTGTCGTTGAGAAACATGCGGGCGGGATGGATTCCGCACTCCGAAGAATGTGGGGCCCACGGGGGCCTGGAAAAAACCGATTCAACCAGGCTTGACTTCTCCGCTCAACCCCGGCAACTGTTTGGCGCAAAAGTGATCAAAATCGCGGACAGTTTTGCGTCTCGCTTTGAAGCCGCCCGGCAACGCATCCACGCGGCCTACCTGCACCAGGACACGGGCCAACTGCCCGTCGTCGTCATGGACGTCAACTACTGGCTCTTCGGCGAGGAGCCGGCGCTGATCCCGGACGACTATTTCGAGCGCGACGCGGCGATGTTCACCTTCCAGATCGGCAAGATTCGGCGGCACTTGGAGCGGGTCCAGGACGACTACGTGCCGCTGCTCTTCCCGTGGTTTGGCGTGGGCGTGGTGCCTTCGGCCCTGGGCAGCCGCGTCGCGTTCGAGCCCAAAATGGACCCGGCGATGGCGGGTTTCCTGCTCACTGAGCCGCGCGCCATCAAGCGGCTCTCGGCGCCGGACCCGCTCAAGGACGGCCTGATGCCGCGCGTGTTGCAGTGCATCGCCTACATGCGGCAGCAGGCGGATTTGCCGGTCTCCTTCACCGATTGCCAGGGGCCGCTCAATATCGCCCTGAGCCTCTGCGGCGTGCAAAACCTCTTCCTCTGGATGCACGACCATCCGCTGCTGGTGCACGAACTGATGGATTTCTGCACCGAAGTGCTCATCGGGTGGGTCAAGGTCCAGAAACAGCACGCCGGCCAGCGCGCCGGCAGCGATGTGTTCCCGCTGGGCGTCCTGCTGCCGGGGGACTTCGGCGGGGTGTGGCTCTCCGACGACGACTGCACGGTGATTTCACCGCGGTTATACAGGCAATTCGTCGTGCCGTACAACGCCCGCGTGTTCAAGGCCTTTGGCGGGGGCGCCTTGCACTTCTGCGGCACCGCTGAGCACCAGTTGGAGAACTTCCTCCAAACCGAAGGCCTGACCGCCGTGCACTGCTGTTGCCTGGGCAACTTCAGGCAGGTCTATCGAATGCAGCAGGCCTTTGCCGGCCGCCTGGCGCTCATGGTGTGCGACTACACGCCGTTGGAGCTCGAGGGCTACTACGCGGAGTTGCTCAGCCGGTTGCAGCGCAAAGGCACGATCTTGGTGGCCTATCCGGCCTCGCGCGTGGCTCTGCACCAGGGCAAGTACCAAATGGTCCACCGCGACGCTGCCGCCCTTGCGGATGAAACCGAGCGGGTCATCCGCCGGCAGTTAGGCCCAACCGACAACCCATCGGCCACTCGCCGGCTGACCAGGCGCGGTTGGACCGCGGCCATTTAACGCATGCCTGCCCAGGCCACCGCGTTCTGCACTCGCTGCAAGTCGGGGAGAGTGATCCCGGCTGACGTGTCCAAATCCTGCTCCCTATTCAGGTAGCGCCATTTCCAGATCTCGACATGGTTGTCGGCAAACGAGAAATCCGCCGCCTTGGCATGGCGGACGCTAGGTGAGTTCTGCCAGCTCCCCTTGTAGGGCCCGTTGGGCGCCTTCGTCGCAAAGTAGCCGTCATCAATCGTCTCGATGCTCTCCTCCAGGAACACCATGGCCACCGACGGCGGCGGGAAGCTGATGTCGGACATCTTCACGCGCATCGGGTACGAGCCTGCGGGCAACCCGTCGTTAAGCACCCAGTCGGTCTCGCTGCCGCCACCCATGCGCCCGCACAGCGAATAACTCCGCACCCGGGGCTTGCCTTTCATGAGCGCCCTCTGACCGGCCGTCCAGTCGCGCGGCATTTTGGTGTCCGTCGGGCAGTGGTAGATTTCGGTGGAGCTGTTGAACGGATAGAGCTTGCCGTTGACGATGTCCCAGATGTTGGTTGCACCCGGCAGATCACTCACACCGCCGCCGATCCAGGCATTGGTCGTGCCCAGAAGGTTGGGCACCAACTTGTCGTTATTCTCGTTGGCGTACATCGCCCAGGCCAGGGTCAACTGTTTAAGATTGCTCAGGCAGCGGATGCTTTGGGATCGGGCTTTGGCCCTGGCCAGCGCCGGCAAAAGCAGGCCGGCCAGAATGGCGATGATGGCGATGACCACCAACAGTTCAATCAGCGTAAACGCCCCGCCCAAAGAGCCTCGCTTCCTTGGCGCCCCTCGGTTGTTCAGGTTGGATGAGTTCATCTTTCGCACAAGTTCGTCAGCGCTTGGCGCGCCCTCGTGCCAAGCGCCGAACGATATTGACTGATGGCTCGGCTGCCGTCAATCCTCAAATGCCCGCGTCACTTTCTCGCACGGTTGCAGCGGCCAAGCCTATCACCCGCCAAGCGCGCGCACGCCTCGCCGCCACTTCACAGGGCCAATAGTAGCCCCCCGGCCCCGCCCGTAAACTGTGCGTTTGCGTGCACAGGTTTGCAGCCGATTGGCGATCGGCGATTTGCCGGCGACAGGCGCCGTGTTCGGAGGGCATCAGACCGTCGTTCCCCAACGCCGGGATTTGAAGCCTTCGCCATCGCCCCGACCACTGCGCCCTACCAAGTGCCTTCCACCAGCAGGGCAGTCACGTTGCGGGCGAGGTCTTCGGCCAGGAGCGGCAAGGCCTGCCGTTCCACGCTGGGCAGGTCGGCGGCCACCCGCACGGTCGTGCGGCCACGGACTTCGCAGTCGAGCAGCTTCTTGCCAGTGGCACGCTCCTGGGCCGTGACCTGGGCGCAGAGTGTCAAGTCGAAATCCCGGGCCGTAATCACGTCCCGGGGCTGAAACGACACCGGCAGACGGGCGTAGCGCGTGATGACGCCGCTGACCAAGATGTCGCCTTCCCCCCGAGTGGCCAGCTTGAAAGTGCCGTCCTGCTGCAGCCTTTTGCGCAGCGCCTGGGCGACGGCCTCGGAAAGCCGCGGCTCAAGGGTGCGGTTCTGGAAAAGGTTCACCTGGATGGATTTGGCGCCAGCGGCCAGGCCGTTGGTCGGCCCCAGCCGATAGCCGGCGCACCCGGCCAGCACCAACAAGAGTATGCTCCCGGTCACGCCAACCATCGCCCAGCTCGGTTGGTGGACGGCCCCGCCAGCGGCGGCGCGCTGCAGACTACATGCCACTCGGCGTGGCGCCAAAGGCGGCGAAAATCGGACGGGCGTCGGCTGGCGCAAAGCGTTTGGAGTGCGGGAGCTTGCTTCCGCTTTCTTGCCCTCCGGATCGTCCAAAAGCGCCGGCAAGCCGCCGCACTCCAAACGCTTCGCGCTGTCGGAGTCAGTCGGCATTTTGAGGTCAGTTGGGGCACGGCAGGGCCGCCCCATCCCCAGCCTATTTCTTGGCGCCTTTGGTGGCGGCTCGCTGCCTAAGCGCTTCCAGGCGGCGCTTGGCCTCGGCGGCATAGGACGATTCAGGGTCTTTGAGCAGCACCTCGTTGTAATAGACCAGCGCGCC
>Ga0315268_10002426_pt1 | contig 21007 bp, 24 predicted proteins | sample C1_top_MG_FD_204535 | JGI IMG/M metagenome (GOLD analysis project Ga0315268, IMG submission 204535) | Sediment microbial communities from Yellowstone Lake, YNP, Wyoming, USA - C1_top | ecosystem: Environmental > Aquatic > Freshwater > Lake > Sediment | place: USA: Wyoming | collected 2017-08-01
CAGGGGTAGGATGGAAAAAACGGACACCAAAGTCGGATAAAATAGATAGACGGAGGTGTCAGGTTGAAAGGTATTCCACAAGGAAGGTACACGAGGGAATTTCGGCAAGAAGCAGTGAAGCTGGTGATGGACGAAGGGTTGTCATGGGGAGAAGCCGCCCAGCGGTTGTCTTTGCCCACATCGACATTGGCAAATTGGGTGAAAGCAGCAAAGGCGGGGAGGCTTGGGGAGGTGGGCAAGAAGTATCGGCCGTTGACCGAAATTGAGATGGAACTGGCCCGGACCAAGAAAGAGCTGGCGGAAGTAAAGATGGAGCGCGACATCCTAAAAAAAGCAGCCGCGTACTTTGCCAGGGAGTCGCTGCCAGGTACGCGATGATGAAAGAACTGCGGCTCCATTATCCGATCACACACCTGAGGCGAGTGTTGAGCGTGTCAGCGAGTGGCTACTATGCCTGGGCGAACCGGCCACTGTCCAACCGGGCGCGGGAGGAACTGCGCTTGGAGCTTGAAATTATAGCAGCAGACCGGCGCAACCGGCAGACCTACGGGCCAGAGCGGCTACAACACGACCTTGGTGAACATGGCATCAGGGTTGGCGTCTGCCGGATCAAGCGCATCCGGAAAAAGCTCGGCATACGCTGTAAGCAGAAGCGGAAATTCAAGGCCACCACCGATTCGAAGCATAAGCTGCCGGTGGCGGAGAACTTACTTGGCCGGGAATTCAAAGTCAGCCAGCCCAATAGCGTTTGGGTCAGCGACATCACGTATGTACCAACGGACGAGGGATGGCTGTATCTGGCCGGTCACAAGGATCTCTTTACCGCCGAGATCGTGGGTTACGCTATGGGAGACCGCTTAACCAGGAAGTTGGTGAGCCAATCTTTGCTGCGAGCCGTTGTCTCCAAGCGCCCAGCTGGAGGTTTGATCCATCACTCCGACCGGGGCAGCCAGTATTGCGCCTCCGATTACCAACACTTGCTTGCCCATTTCAAGCTGACGGCGTCGATGAGCGGCAAAGGGAATTGCTTTGACAACGCCCCAATGGAGAGCTTCTGGGGCACACTGAAACAGGAGTTGATCCATCACCGCCATTATACGAGCAGGAAGGAAGCAATCCGAGACATCACCGAATACATCGAGATCTTCTATAACCGGCAGCGAAAACAGGCCCGGCTGGGGTTTCGGTCCCCGGCAGCCTATGCCCAAACATTCTATGACGGACGTCGGGTGGCATGAAAGGTTTGGTGTCCACTATTGACATCCGACCCCAGAGGTTCGTCCGTAAATTGTGCAGACCATCTTAAGATCGGTGTAACTTTTCTAAGCTCATCGGTATCAGAGGATATATATAGCTATCAAGAAGAGAACCTGCTTCTGAGCAAACCCTGTGATTTCGGCTGCCCTCAGAAATCAGAGAATAGACTTGGGAAAGGAAGGGAGATGACAGAGCAAAAAGCCACGAACATAACCTGGCACAAACCCCTGGTGACACAGGCAGACAGAGAAGCGAGAAACAGGCACAAAGGAATCGTCCTATGGTTTACGGGCCTGCCTAGCTCCGGCAAATCTACCTTGGCCCACGAGGTGGAACGACGTCTCTTTGACATAGGCTGCAGTTCCTACGTGTTGGACGGGGATAATATTCGGCACGGTCTTAATAAAAACCTGGGATTCTCGCCGGAGGACCGCAAGGAAAACATTCGACGTCTGGGCGAGGTCGCCAAGCTGTTTGCCGATGCCTGTGTGGTTGCAATCACCGCTTTCATTTCCCCATACCGGGAGGATAGGGACCAGGCAAGAGCATTGATCCCCCAGGGCAAATTTATTGAGGTCTATTGTAAATGCTCGGTTAACGAGTGTGAAAAACGCGACCCTAAAGGGCTTTGGCAGAAGGCACGGAAAGGCGAGCTTAAGGAATTCACCGGTGTTAGCGCTCCCTATGAAGAGCCTGAGCATCCTGAGATAGTTATTGAGACCGACAAACACAACTTGGAGAAGTGCGCTCAACAGATCATGAGCTACCTGGAAAAGAAAGGCATTATTCCTTCTGCCTCAACCAGTTGATAACGAAAAGGAGGTACCATGTCTCAACCTCAACAGAAGCGCGCTCGTCTTTTCGAACAGCCCTTTATATTAGGCTCATTCCGCAGTTGGCTAAAGTTACTCTGGGAAAACAAGAGCGTGGATAGGAAATACCTACCTAGAGCGATCTTTGTGACCTTCGTCACACTTGGCACCCTCCCACTGAGAGTATATGAGTCAGTCCGATACGGCGGAGCTGTCAGGAAAACAGCAATTCAACACCCACCGATTTTTATAATTGGCCATTGGCGAAGCGGGACTACTCATCTGCATAATCTACTGGTCCATGACAAGAATCTAGGCTGCGTTTCAATGTGGCAAGCATTTGCTCCAGGCGTGTGTTTAATCGATGAAAGAGTACTCAAAAATCCGTTCAATAAGATAGCCAAGAAAATGCATCCCACCCGAGAGATAGACAACATCCCACTCTCGATGGATAACCCTGAAGAGGAAGACCTCGCCATTGCGAACATGTCGCCCTATTCCTATCTACATATGTACTCATTCCCCAAACGCGCTTCCTACTACTTCGAGAGGTACATAACCAACTTCGATGCCCTGCCAAAGTCAATCCGCACAGAATGGGGAAAATATTACCTGACAATGATGCGCAAAGCTACGCTGAAAGCCGGAGGAAGGCGGCTGGTTATTAAGAACTGCGCTGACAGTGCACGTCTAAAAGCGCTGCTCGAGCTTTTTCCCGATGCAAAATTCATCCACATCTACCGTAACCCTTACAATATCTTTCGCTCAACTCAGCATCTGTATGGGACTGTACTGGTGCGGGCTCAAGTGCAGGAAATTGACACAAAAGAACTCGAGACCTGGGTTTTGCGATTTTATACTCAACTGATGCAGAGATTCTTGGCCGATAAATCTCTTATACCCAAGGGGAATCTGGTAGAGATTAAATACGAGGACCTAGACAAAGAACCGCTAGAACAACTGCGAAAAATATACAAGACTTTGAGCCTGCCTGGATTCGCAGAGGCAGAACCGGCCTTTCGCGCTTACCTTGATTCAATATCAGATTACCAAAAGCTTGCACACAAGCAGTTGGATGATAGTGCCATAACAAAGATAAACCGTAACTGGCAGTTTGCGTTTGATGCACTGGGCTATAAACGCATTGAGCCAGCGAGCAAAGTTACCTGAGCTAGTTCTCATGAAAGTGCACGGTTGGTATACGGATTGTAAGTGCCCTCAATTAGTGAAAAGGTAGAACAAGGAGGCAATGTGGCAGATGTAAACAATGCCTTGTCACCCCATGGGGGTGAACTCATAGAGAGAGTTATGGAGCCAAGAGAAGGCAGGAAGAAGGCCAAGGAGGCGAAAATTAAACTCCCCATTGACAACTCCAGGGCAACCGAGATTATGAGCATTGCCTACGGTTTCTTCTCTCCTCTCGAAGGCTTCATGGGTTCCAGGGATGTGGACTCGGTTTGCAAGGATATGCGTCTTCGAAGTGGCTATATTTGGAGCATTCCCATTGTCTTTGATATCTCGGAGCAGGAGATAAAGGAGAAGAGGATAAAGCCAGGCGATAGCATCCTCCTTACCTACCAGGGGCAGCCTTTTGCTGTGCTTGAGCTTGAAGAGATTTTCTCCTATGACAAGGCCTTAATGGCAGAGAAGGTTTATGGCACCAGAGAGGAAAAACATCCCGGTGTGAAAAGGACGTATGCCTGCAAGGACAAGTTTCTTGGAGGCAAAGTCACGCTGATAAACCCACCTAAAATTAACCCGCCTTTCGACAAGTACTGGTATCCGCCCAAAGTGCTCCGGCAAAAGATCGCCGAGCTGGGTTGGAAGAGAGTTGTCGCCCATCAAACCAGGAACGTCCCCCATACCGGACACGAATGGTTGATGAAAGGCGCCTGGTTTGCGGCCAATGCTGATGCTGTCCTGGTTAGCTGTGTAGTCGGAGAAAAGAGAGCCGGCGACTATATAGATGAAGCAATTGTGCTGACCCATGAGGCGCTGAAAAAGGCAGGCTACTTCAGGGAGAGCACTCATCTTACATCCATTCTGCTCTGGGATATGCGTTACGCAGGGCCAAGAGAGGCGGTCTTTCATGCTATCGTGAGAAAGAACCTGGGTTGCACCCATCACATGTTCGGCAGAGACCATGCAGGGGTGGGGACGTACTACTCCCCGTACGCCGCGCACGAGATTTTTGGGCAGATCCCAGACTTAGGCATAGGTTCGGTGCTAACGCTTGAGTGGTGGTATTGTCCTGTATGCGGCGAGGTAACCTATTCAGGCCTTTGTGGACACGAGAAAGAGCAGCAGGCATTCAGCGGCACCCTCATCAGAAGCATTATTCAAGACGGCGTTAAGCCTCCGCGACTCATATTCAGGCCAGAGGTCTTCGACTTAGTCATGGAGTCAGGCGAAAAGTATGGCTTTGGCTCGCCCTTCGTGACTGAGGCTTATTTAGCTAAGAGGAATCCTGTTCTCACTGTTCCCCCGATGGAGGTATGAGATGGCAGAGATTTATCCTATAAACATCTGGATTAACGAAGATAGACTCAAAAGGTTACAGGAAGCCGGCCTTGCAGATATGACACAGGAGGCGTTTGCCGGGCTGAAGAAACTTGCAGTGCCTGCAAACGAGAAACAGAAGGAGGCAATACTGAAAAAGTTCCCCATGGCGAAGTTTGACTCGGCAACCACCAAGTCCATTGAGCTATTGCCCAGGGATGTGAAGGATAAGATATTTGACCTGGTGGTAACGAATAAGACCTTGGATGTCTTGGATATATTTCTAGCATGCAGTTAGAGGGGGTATTCATGAAAAAGAGAATCCTGTCATACATAGCTCTCGCTTCGCTGGTAGTCAGCGCTATTTGTATTCTGTTAATAACGAAGCTGCGCTTGGGCAAGACAAAACCAATCCCTAATTGTCCGCTTCACTTTCTGCTGCCGGAGCGTGATAAGCTAATTCGATTACATCCCCAAGAATTCTCCAAGCCAGTACCTCATGTGAAAATTCCCCAGCATCCGTATATGGCGCCCAATCCTGGCAGCAATATGCACTGCGATGCCTACATCAGTGACACCTACGAAGCAAGCGGACCACTCGGGATAAATTCAGAAGTCATCTCGAGGACAGAGGGCTTTGGAGGATACGGCACCATTACCTTTGACAGTAAGAGACGTCTTGTCGGGGTCTACGGCAACGGCATGAAATTGAGATTAGAGCTAATGGATCCCGATACTCTGGAGAAACTGGGATCATATGACCTACCTCCCCGGAGTTGGACTTTTTTCTTCAGAGGCATAAGGCCCTGGGAGTATCTGGGTGCAGGAATGTATTTCTACCTTGACCACCTGGATCGCGCCGTAGTTCCCACAACCAGAAATACCCTCCAGATCGTCCAGGATCCTGACATGGTGAAGCTCAAAAAGTTCGAATTGGTGCACGAATATGACCTTGCGAAATACATGGTGCCGGGAAAAGACGACAGCCCTGCTTTTGTGCTGCCGGATTGGGACGGCAAGTACTATTGGTTCGCCAGCGTGCAGGGAGTGGTAGGCACTATAAATGTGGATACAGGGATGGTGCATTGGATGCGGCTGGAGGGTGAGTTAGTCGAAAACTCATTTGCTGTCGGCGAGGATGGGGTCTTCATTATCTCAGACCAAGCTATGTATCGCTTCAGCCACGATGGTACTGGTAAACCTGTTATAGATTGGCGCTCGGGGTACTCCAAAGCCGCTGAGCGAAAGGCTGGCCTCATCAGCGTCGGCTCAGGAACATCGGTGACAATAACTGGAACCCCCCAAGAGGGGCTCATCGTCATTGCAGACAATGCGGAGCCGCGGATAAACTTGCTATTCATCAAGCGTTCAGATGGTGCTATCGTGGGCAGCGTGCCGCTATTTGCGGAAGGCAAGAGCGCCACAGACCTAACAGCCATTGCCTTTGCGCACGCTGATGAGAGCGGCAAGGGCAACGGCGTATATTCGGCGATTGTCGAGAATAACTGGGGGCCCCATACATTTCCCTTCTCCCGTCCCGTCGAACCAGGACTCACTCGCGTGGACGCTATAAGGAATAAAGACGGCACATATACCTGCAAAGAGATATGGTCAACCAAGGAGAAGAGCGTCGGTGGGTTCCGGCTCTCCATGGGCAATGGTTTGGTGTATATCTACGACCGGGTTGTGTCATGCTGCAAATCCAAGTGGTATCTCACTGCCATCGATTTCAAAACCGGCGAAACGGTGTACAAAAAACTTGTAGGAACGGGAATAGGATATAACAATTGGCAGGGTAGTATGTGGCTGCACCCCAAAGGCGGGATAGCAATTTCGACCACCATCTTTGGTGTGGTGATGGTGAGGGATACTGGCACCTAGAGCAGAGGGGAAGTATGCTATTCGCCACCCATAATATTGTTGCTGCGTACATGCGGCAAGGATTCGTGTGTGCTGCATGTGGAAAACAGTTGTATTGGTGGGACAGACCCAAGAAAGAGACTACGGGGAAATGGTATCCTCATCGCATAGACCCTCGGAAGGATGACAGGGCTGACAATCTCGTTCTTCTTTGCACAACGCCACCTCAGAATTGTCACTTCAATGTTGGACACGGTGGTGTTAGTTTGGACCACTATGAACATCTCGCGCCTGAAAAGTTGCCATATCTCAGTGGACGCCGTGACATCACGTGGGACATCACATGGAAGCCATAAATCCGGCCAACTCTTTTGACTACTGGCCTGCTTTGGGATAATCAGAACTAGAGGTGAACCGTGCACTTTCTAGAGTCAGCTAAAAATGCGGTTAAGAGCTCGGGAGCAAGTGCAGCAGGAAGAATATGTTTAGCTTTGCTCATGCTTTCTCTGTTTGCGACATCGCTGGGTGGATGTGGCGGACAGACTGGTGGTGAGTATCTTATTGACGTATATACCAGGTCTGATGCCTGCGGCGCTGGCCAAACATGGGCTCAATACCTAGGTAACTATACCCAAGATGATCTCAAGGGCACAGCAGTATATGGCGACCCTGGACTTGAGGAGGCTGTAAGGCAAGACCGCTTGGCTATAGGCTACAGCAACTTGAATTATGCTTACGATATGGTGAGCGGTACGCAGATATCTGGCGTTAGGGTGGTCCCTATCGACCTAAATGGGAACGGTCGAATCGATGCAGATGAAGATTTTTATGGCAATAAGACAGTGCTCCTCAAAGCTATAGCAACTGGTGTATACCCATCGCCACCGGCGCGAGATGAGAACCTTGTGACCAAGGGTGAGTTCAAGGGAATCGCGAAAGAATTCGTGAGATGGATCTTGACCGACGGACAAAGATATTGCAGCGAGGTAGGTTATGTTCCGCTTACTGAAGAGCAAGCTGAGAACCAGCTAGCGAAGCTTGGAAATGAGGAATTAGAAACCAAGCTTGAGGGCAGAATTGCGATATCGGGGGCCTTTGCTCTCTACCCGATGATGGGCAATTGGACCGAGGAATTCCACAAGCTGCATCCCGGCGTCAGGTTCGACTTATCAGCTGGTGGCGCTGGCAAGGGAATGACCGACGCCCTGAGCGGTATGGTTGATATAGGCATGGTCTCCAGAGGAATCTATCCAGCTGAGATCCAGAACGGGGCATTTTGGGTTTCAGTGACTAAGGATGCCGTCTTTGCGATAGTAAACGCGAAAAACCCCGTCTTGCAAGAGCTTCTAACCAAGGGCATGACGAGGCAGGCTTTCACCGATGCTTGGATTACCGGCAATGTTACGGATTGGAGAGATGTGACCAGGTAGGCACACCGGGAGGACAGTGGCATGCGCTTCAGAAGACTGAAGGACTTCCTGGCGAGCCGCCTGATGTTGTCAGCGACCGTTTTTTCAGCTTTGCTTGTCATCGTTATCGCGGTCGGCCTTTACCTGAAGTCAAGGCCGATACTATCGGTACAACCACTAAGCAACCTACTTTTTTCGTCCTCTTGGCATCCCCTGAACGGAGAATTCGGCCTTTATCCCTTCCTGATGGGCACGCTCTGGGTGACCGGAGTCGCCATGATCATAGCTATACCTCTCTGTCTGCTAACTTCTATTTATCTTGCTGAGTATGCGCCAAGAAGAGTGCGAAGCACCATAAAGCCCATGATAGATCTACTTGCAGGCATACCATCGGTAGTGTACGGACTTTTCGGCATATTGCTGATAGTGCCGCTGACAAGAAGCATAGCATCGGCCTTTGGCACCACCACAAATGGCTACAATGTGCTCAGCGGGGGAATTGTACTAGCAATGATGGTTTTCCCAGTGATAATCGCGATCTCTACGGAGGTTATTGAGACAGTGCCTTATGGTATGCGGGAGGCCTCGTTAGCGCTAGGCTCGACCAAATGGCAGGCGACAAAACTAGTAGTGAGCCGGGGTGCGGCAGCGGGCCTAATAGCGGCGATAGTCCTAGGATTCACGCGTGCTTTCGGAGAGACAATGGCTGTGCTTATGGTGGTAGGGAATGTGGCCAAAGCTCCTTCATCGGTATTCGAACCCGCCTACCCGCTACCGGCTTTGATAGCCAACAACTACGGTGAGATGATGTCAGTACCTCTGTATGGCTCAGCGCTTCTATTCGCAGCACTGGTTCTACTGGCTGTAGTATTCCTGTTTAGCGTGGGGGCAAGAACCATTTTACTCAGGGTAGAAAGGGGATATCAGCTTGGATAGAAGAAGGCTGGAAGAGAAGATATTCAAAGCATTAATGATAGCTTCTACATTTGTAGTTGTGGGAAGCCTCTTCGCCTTATTCTCCGCAATTGTTCTGAAGGGAGCGCCAGCTTTGAGCCTCTCAATGATCACTCAAACGCCGCAAGGAGGCTACTATCTTGGTAAAGAAGGAGGAGTCTTAAATGCCATAGTTGGCTCACTGTACCTTGGTATCGGAGCTACAGTTCTGGCTTTACTTATCGCCCTTCCAGTAGCACTATTCCTCCAGAAAGATTACATAGGGAGATCCAGATTTGCGACAATTACCAGGTTATCTCTAGATGTTCTCTGGGGAGTTCCTTCCATAGTATACGGGGCTTTTGGCTTTATCATAATGGTCTATCTTGGTATCAGGGCATCTTTACTCGGCGGCATCATAGTGCTGACACTGCTCGAGCTTCCTATCATGATCAGAGCCTTAGATGAGGTTGTGAGAAGGGTTCCCCAAGAGATAAAGGATGAATCCTATGCCATGGGTGCAACAAGGCTGGAGACTACAGTCAAGATAGTATGCCGTCAGATATTGCCTGGAGCGGTGACTGGCATGCTGCTGGCATTCGGACGAGGCATTGGGGATGCTGCCTCCATCCTATTTACGACCGGCTATACTGACCGACTTCCACATTCATTGCTTGACCCAGTGGCTTCACTGCCCCTGGCAGTCTTCTTCCAACTCGGTAGCCCCTCCCCCGAGGTTCAGCACAGGGCATATGCCTCTGCCGTGATACTTCTAGTAATTGTATTACTTCTGAGCATAATCTCGAGGCTATTCACGAGACGATTCACTAAGTACGTGATCAGGTGAAACCAATGACCTTATTGAAACCGTACATAAGTGTTGAAGGACTTAATGTCTCTTACGGAAAGTGCCCAGCTTTGCAGAACATAAATCTGCAAATCCCTGAAAAGCAGATCACCGTTATTATCGGGCCTTCCGGTTGTGGGAAAACAACTTTGTTGAAATGCTTAAATAGGCTAATAGATTTAACCGAAGGCGTTAAGCTCTCCGGCCGTGTATTTGTCGACGGAGTCGACATTTACAGTAGTAGAGGCGTCGATCCTAGTCAGATAAGAAGGAAGATGGGGCTTCTGTCTCAGAGGCCGTTCCCACTTCCTATGTCCATCTACGACAATGTAGCGTATGGTCTCAGGCTTAACGGGCTGAAGGATAAGCTAAAAGTGAATGCAGTGGTCGAACACCATCTTAAAATGGTGGGGCTATGGGAAGAAGTGAGAGACAGACTGAAAAGTCCGGCATGGAACCTCTCTGCAGGGCAGCAGCAAAGGCTTTGCTTGGCAAGAAGTCTTGCTGTGGAACCAGAGGCTATCCTTGGAGACGAACCTACTTCGGCCCTTGATCCAATGTCGGCTCAACGTATAGAGAAAATATTTCTTGAGCTTAAAAGAAACTACACGATAGTTGTCGTTACTCACATCCTCCGTCAAGCCAAAAGACTGGCCGACTATGTGATTTTCCTGTACCTAGGTAAGCTCATCGAATACGGGCCAGCACACAGCATCTTTGAGAACCCGCAAGAGCCGGCGACTCAGGCATACATCAGAGGTGAAATAAGCTAATAAGCATTCCGTCATTGCCCAGGTCTGTCGCTGCCGCAGGCGCTGGGACTTGAGCTTGCTTGCAGCCGGGTACCATTACGATGGAGATAATGGCTGCCATGCATAAAATCTTAGGAAACAGCCTTGAGTTCATCGCGCACCTCGTTATTGGCATGGATTACCCCAAGCCAATCTTTGGCCAAAGTCAGTTTTGATTATGTAATTAGACTGAATAAACCGCTATGTGGCGCAGTTCAATATTGTATCTTCGCCCACTCAGCGCTCCAGAACCACCTGGGCGAATTGGTCCTTCTGGGTAGTGTCCATCTTGAACCAGTCAACGGGGCGACCACTCAATTTAGAGGCTTCTTCTGCTGTTTTCGCCAGCAACTTGGCATAGACATCCGTTGGTACTACGATCACGCTTTCCTTGGCAAAAGCCAGTGCGATAGCGCGGCCCATCCCCTAGGCGGCTCCGGTGATCAGGATTACTTTGTCTATAAAGCGCTGCATCGCCGTTTCCTCCTCCGCAGGATGGCGAGCTGGCATGTCTTTTAAATACCGCACCATTCGACGATGGTCAGAGCATATAGCTTGGCCGCATCCAGGAGGTCCTGAATCTCGACGTACTCATTAAAGCCGTGCGCTACCCGGGGGGTGCCCGGACCCACCACAATCGTGGGGATTCCTGCTTGCCGAATGAAACTGGCATCGCTCGTGTAGCCGCAACCGTACAGGACCGCCGGTCGATTGAAGAGCGCCTCGCTCGCTGCCGCGGCAGCTTTGCAGATGGGTTCCTCTGGCGAAGTCTCGAATGGCGGCCAGCTATAAAAGGGCACATACACCTCGGGCGGGTTCTCACGCAGCCAGGGGTCGGTCTGTGCAAAGCGCGCTATATAAGCTTTAATCTCCTCGCCTACGCCCTCCGCGGTATCCTGTGGAGGGTGCCAGATGATGTAAATCATGTAGCATTCCTCGGGGATGGAAGCTGCAATCATGTCCCCACCCTGGATAACCTCAGGATAAAGGACAAATTGGCCGGTACGAGTGAAAGCAGGGTGGCGTTTGGTCTGCCCCCACTCCTCCTCCAGTTTGAGCAGAGCCTGGTATATCAAGAACGTCTTGTCAATGGCTGATACGCCCACTGCGGCCCCCAGGCCTCCAGGCCTGATCAGTTCATTGCGCATTGAGATGTGCGCTGCCTTGCCCTTCACTTTGACCTGCATCAAGGCCAGGCCCGGCGATGCAATATTTATAGAGAACCGCTGAGGCGGGCTCGACGTCTCGCAGACGATAGCCGCATCGGCTCCGTAGCCGCGCTGAAGCGCTGCCCCGGTTCCCGCAGAGGTCTCCATAGTCTCTTCCCCAACCACGCTCTGGATGAACACATCGCCCTTTGGGCGGTACCCGGCTTTCAGCAGCGCCTTCATGGCGAAAACAGCAGACGCTACCCCGCCTTTCATGTCGGTGGAGCCGCGGCCGTAAATCTTTCCATCAATGATCTCACCACTCCACGGACCAGCTACTGTCCATTTCTCGGAGGGGCCGGGTGGTACGACATCCACATGGCCGTTGAGGAGCAGGGCATGGCCTCTTCCTTTCCCGCGCCAGATTCCCACCAGATTGGCCCGACCCTTCTCCACTTCCCATAGGTCAGTCTCCAATCCGCAGGATTCCATAACAGGCTTGACGACATGGTTGACCCGTGTTTCCCCGCTGATCTCGAACGAAGTATCACTCGAGCCCAAATCCACGGGCACCGAAGTGCAACTTGGGATACGGACCGTGTCGCAGACCAACTGCACCAGCTCATCCTTCAGGCTGTCAACCGTCCGCAGGACATTCTTGCGAACCTGAGCATCAATCATGTCGGTCCTCCTGTTGCGTGTGATGTCAGGCAGCCTAATGCGTAACCATGATCAAGCCGCCGGTGACGTTGATAGCCTGCCCCGTGATGTATTCCGCATCCGGTGATGCCAGGAAAAGGATCACCTTCGCCACATCCTCGGGTTCTCCATTGCGACCCCAGGGTATGAATTGACAACCCATGAAGCGCAGGTCTTCTGGCTCCATGCCGCGCAGCTTGCCCTCCCAGACCATCTCGCGGTCCTGCATGGCTGTCTTGATCATTCCGGGGCACACGGCATTGACGTTGATATGATATTCCCCGACCTCTTTTGACAACGCCTGGGTGAAGGCAATGACCGCAGCCTTGGAAGCCCCGTAGTGCGCCTGGAAAGCGGTTGCCCCTTTACCGGCAACTGAAGCTGTATTGACGATTTTGCCGTTCTTGGCAGCGATCATGTGGGGCAGGACTGCCTTCGTCACCAGGAACGGACCTTTTGCGTTCACGTTCATGCAAAAGTCCCACTCTTCCTCGGTCATGTCCACTACGGGGTTCATGGTGGAGACCCCAGCGTTGTTGACCAGAACGTCAATGCGGCCGTGCTTGTCAATGATCGCCTTCACAACCTTTGCAATCTCGTCTTTCTTGGTGACGTCCATCTTGAACCAGTCAACAGGGCGACCACTCAATTTAGAGGCCTCTTTGGCTGTTTTCGCCAGCAATTTCGTGTTGATATCCGTCGGTACCACGATGGCACCCTCACGGGCGAAAGCCAGTGTGATGGCGCGGCCCATCCCCTCGGCAGTGCCGGTAATCAAGACCACTTTGTTTTTAAATCTCTTCATCTCGCTTCCCTCCGTTCCTTCACGCTCAGAACTTTATGCCCAGTTGCTTCAGCGTCTCGGCATCCATGCTCCTCACTATGTCCTCAGTAAGAATATCGCCCAGCGTAACAGGCACAATCTTGCCAATCAGCTTGGCCAAGAGCGCCTGTTTGGCCGTCGTCTCGAGAACCTCGGCGACAAGGAACGCTTCATAAAAGTCAGGGCCGACACAAGCCGCCCCATGACCTGCCATGAGGGCCGCCCTGCGTTCGCTGCCCAGTGCCTCGACGATGTTCTGTGCCAGCGCTTCTGACCCCACCCGGCCGAACTCAGCGCATTTGACCTCTCCCATCAGAAAATGATATGCATCGATGGTTAAACACGGGATATCCTGCCGTACAGCGGCGAAGATTTGCGACCACACCCCATGGCTGTGCACGATGGCGTTCACATCGGGCCGTGCCTTATAGATACTCAGGTGCATCGGAGCTTCAACTGTGGGAAGGTTCTCCGGCGGACCCACCACATTGCCCTGCAAGTCAATCACGGCAACATCGGCACTGGTGATGGTATTCCAGCCACGAATCGGCTGGCGTGCTGAGGGTTGGGGCAGGATATATATCAGTCCGGTTTTCGGGTCCCTGAGGCTGGTATCGCCGGAATCCATCCCCGGGGTCAGCTTCTTCTCCCAGAACGTGTGGGCTGACCTGGCCACCTCCTCTAGGAGAGCACGCTTAATTTTTGCCATATTGTTGCCTCCTCTTTCCGTCTTGTCAGCTCGAAGGGTATAAAACGTGGACTTTGGCTCTCAGAGTACCATCATTTGTATTGCCCGTCAAATTATGTTACTCTATGCGAAGTCTCACGAATCACCTACAGTGACGAGGCTATGTGATGTCATACAAACCCCCACGCATCATCCGTCAGGTCGAGGCCCGCAACTTCATGGAAGGGCCAGAACACTGCCGTGAGTATTTCAAAGTCCCCAAACTATGGTTTGGCACCTCAACGTTGCAGCCAGGTGAACGCGGCAACATCGACGTCGGCCATCAGAACTCTCAAGAAGTCTTCTTCGTATGTCAGGGCCATGTCCAGCTCTTTGACGAAAAACAATACCACGAACTGTTCAAGGGAGACGCCATCCTCATTCCCGAAGGTGTGCCGCACACGCTGATCAATGTGGGTGAGGAAGTGGCTCTCATCGCTTGGGCAGGAGCTCCCGGAGACTAAAGAAGCTCTCATGGATGCCATTCTCGCTGTTGATTTGGGCACCACCGCCCTGAAATGCGCTCTGCATGACCTGCAGGGCAATGTGGTGGCCAAAGACACTGAAGAATATCAGCTCATAACCCCCGATGCGCTGTCTGTTGAGATGGACACCGAGACCTACTGGCGAGGCTTCAGTACTGCTATCGCCAAGGTGATGAAGGCATCGGGAATCGCCCCAGCAGATGTCAAAGCTCTCGGCCTGTCGGCTCAGGGAGAGACTTTGATTGTTGTGGATAAGTCGGGCCGACCCCTGAGATGTGCCATTGTCTGGTTGGACAACCGGGCCCAGTCAGAGGCAGACGAATTGGGCGAACTCCTGGGGCATCGGCATGCATATGAGACTACAGGGCAGGTCAGGCTCGTCCCAACCTGGCCGGCGGCAAAGGTCCTCTGGCTGCGCCGGCACGAGGCGCAGCTCTTCGAGAAGGTGGACAAATTCCTTTTGCTCGAGGACTATTTCCTGCATCGCCTGACCGGTGAATACGTCTGTGAAGGCTCGCTGGTCACATCAACCTGCTACTGGAACTTTCGCACCAAGAAGTGGTGGCCTGAGATGTTGAAGACGCTGGGCATCAGCACTGCCCAACTCCCGCGCTACTCCGAATCCGGCGTGCCGGTAGGCAAGCTGTTGCCTAAAGTTGCTGAGGAACTGGGCTTGAGCCCGCAGACTGTGGCCTGCACGGGCGCACTGGACCAGGCGTGCGGCGCTATCGGTGTGGGCAACATCCGGCCGGGCATTTTCAGTGAAAACACGGGCGCAGCATTGGCTATCTGTGCCACGGTTTCGCAGCCGACACTTGACCCTAACAACCAAATGCCGTGCCACTACCACGGCGTGCCGGATCTCTACATGCTCCACACCTTTACCAGCGGCGGCATCGTATTGCGCTGGTTCCGTGACGAATTCGCCCAGATGGAGAAGGCAGAAGCTCAGGCCAAAGGATTGGATGCATACGACCTGATGGGCGCTGAGGCGGCGCACGTGCCTCCGGGCTGCGAAGGCCTGGTTATGTTACCACACCTGCAGGGTGCCATGGCTCCTGAGGCTAACCCAAAGGCCAAGGGGGTGTTCTTCGGCTTTACGTTACGACATGGGCGCAGCCACTTCATCAGGGCAATTATGGAGGCAGTTGGCTTTATTGTGCGGCGTAACATTGAAGTTATAGAGGGACTAGGTGTTCCTGTCAACGAAATCCGTGCTTTGGGGGGCGGGGCTCGCAGCCGCATATGGAAGCAGATTGAAGCCGACATCACACGTCGACCGGTGGTCACAACGACCAACGAAGAGGCGGCCACCTTGGGTGCAGCTATACTGGCAGGAAAGGCGGTAGGCCTGTACGCCAGTATTGAGGAGGCAGTGAGGCAGATGGTACAGATTAAGGAACGCTTTGAGCCAACCCCCGAGAACCTCGCCTTGTACGATGAGGCTTACCGTACCTACGTGCAATTGTACAATCAATCATGCCCTCTGTTCGGGTAGAATAGAGGGCACTTGAACATGGGTGAAGCGAAGAAGCGCAGCACGAGAGGAGGGACTCAATTATGTCTGCAATCACCGGGAAAAAGATCCGTCTGAACCGTCTGATCCAAGCGGAGACCAACACTTGCCTGATCTGTGCCATTGACCATGGAATGACCTCTCCCCAATTCTTGAGCGGGCTATATGACACGGGAGCCCGCGTCCGCGAGGCCATCGCCGGAGGAGCCAATGTCCTTATGCTGGGGCGGGGCATGGCGAAGAAGTTCTGTCATCTCTTCCATCGTGATACCTCGCTGGCACTCATGCTGACTGCCTCTGCAGCCGGCAGGCCATCGGGCGCACTGATTACGCCCATCGGCTCCGTCGAAGAAGCGCTGCGCATCGGTGCTGATGCAGTTGTCGTATATGTGGCTTTGGCTGGCGACAACGAGCCAGAGGCAATTAGCTACGTTTCCCAGATAGGTGAAGCCTGTGAGTTGCTGGGCATGCCCTTCATCGCTGAAGCTGAGTACCCCAACGCCTACCAGAGCCTAAAAACTATGCAAGGGGCGTTGGGCGCGGAGTACCTGAAACGAAATGCCCGTCTCTGCGCGGAGTTGGGAGCTGACATCGTGAAGGTAAACTGGAGCGGCGACCAGAAATCGTTTGCCGAGATTGTGCGGGCATGCGACCGCCCGGTGGTGCTGGCAGGCGGTTCTCTAATCAGCGATGCAGAGCTTCTCACTCGTATGCAGCAGGTACGAGATGCCGGCGCTATAGGGTGCTCAGTTGGTCGCAACATCTTCCAGCATCAGGATCCGCAAGCCATAACGGCGGCTATCAGCCGCGTGTTCCGCGATAAGTGGACGGCGAAAAAGGCGCTCCAGGAGCTTCAGGGCAAGCTGAAGAAGCCGAGTAGAACCTAGTGGTGGGAAAAGAGAAGGTATAGCAATTTGTCCGTCTGGAAAGGTTAGTCCCAGATTTTGTTATCCTTAGGGGGTCGGGGTGGCTTGAAATATCTCGTAGACGAGTTATTTCAAGTTTATGCACCACCACATCTGAGAGTGGTATGGACTGGGTCAATTAAGCCTAATCGATGGGCGGAGCTTGCGGAGAAATGCAAGACACGAAACTTGCGTCAGGTTGCCAAGGAGTACGATGTATCACATGAGACAGTGAGGAGGCCATTAAGACGAATAGGCATGTTTGACCTTGCGTAACAAGAGAGCAATCAAATTTCGAATCTACGTCCACGTAGTGATGCCTATGTTCGTCCAATGGTAGACCTCTGAAGCTACGGTAGCTACAATAAACATCTGCCGAAGTTACCTCAATGTCGGCTGAACTATGCTCCAAAACCACTCCTATTTTGGCCGGGCGAAGAGATCGAGCAGCGGCTTCCATTTAGAGGTCAGTTTGTTGCTCATGTCTTTTAATCCGGAAGGTCCCAATCGGAGCAAAGGCGCGAACATCCTCAATATGCCCAGTATAGTGAACATCTGTCCTTTGAGACGCCAGAAAAGTTTCAGCATATTGCCTGGGGTTCGGCCCTTAGCCAATAGCTGAATGTCGTCGATAGTCAACCTTATCCCTTTTATCCGCTGCTGTCTAACCTCCTTCTCAGACATAGTGCTTATTTTCACTGGCTGAGCCATTCCAATCACTATGGGGGGGGTAGGGGTGCCCACCAGTTGCAGATATATCTTCTTCCCTCCACCTGCAGGCATGACTTTATCCATAGCACTTCTTTGCTTCTTATCCAGGCTCTTTAAGAAACCATCGAGAACACGGGGCAATATAAGCCCAGCCATTTTGATAAGGGGGCTGAGATCAGTAGTCTTCAATCGGGGCAACATTGCAGCCAGTGCTGATTCTTTCTTCACGGCCATTTTCTATCTCCTTGGTCAGCAGTCCTCTAAGCCTGGCACTCCACACGAAGGCAAGGGGGAAGTTAATTATCCATAACGATATCCCCCTTGCCTTATAGGAGACAAGTGAACCCACGTTCCTACATCTTTTGTAATCCTATCACCTGAACCCGGGTTGCCTGCCGAAGGGTTAACTCCACTTCAATACGATGCCGGTTCCCGCCTCCGGGTAAGACCAGTCGATGGCGTCTACAGGACAACAGTAACGGCACATACCGCACTCCCCACAGAGCTGCATGCCGTACTTCCACACAGCCTTGCCGTTTTCCATTTCGAAAGACCCGGTCGGGCAGATGATATAGCATATCTGGCAGGCCATACCAATGCACTTATCCTTATTTATCTTGATGTGCTCTTTTGTCTTGGGGGTGACTTGGTATTTGCCTTTGAGAAGCTCACGGACCTTCGCTCCGCATAATTTCGGTCCATAGAGGGCGCTGACATCGAACTGCTTCCCGTTTTGTACCATCTGCTTCTTAAGCTTATCTGACATTTCACTATCCTTTCATCTTGTCTTCTACTTTTGGTCTGAGCTAGGGTTTAGCATTTTTAGCATACCTAGGAAGGGCTCTGCTTTCTTTAGGCCTACTTTTGTTACTCCCTTTAGACCGTAGAGGAGAGTTTGCACTGATGGTATAGCTTTGAGTAGTTTGGGCAGTGCGCTTCCGACTATAGCCGGATACGTCATGTCATTCCACTTCCCTCGAAACGAGCCATCCACAATATCATCAATAGTCCAAATGAGTTCAGCCATACTGCCGTCCCTCAACCACACGCATATCTCGTGGACATCGTCATCGCCGACCCAGGAATCGCGCCAGGTCTCTTCGTACTTGGCAAACATGGCCTCCGAATAGTCCTTTTTCTCTTTCATCTCAGCGGCTATATTGCCTGCCAGCTTCCCCATCCACATCGCAACATTGGCACCATAATTATCCACTGGTTGGCCGAATCCACCTGCATCTCCTACAAGAAGCAGGCCCGGTAGGTACGACTTCTTTACATAACCGACTATGTCGCCCGCAGCGAGCCCATGGAAGTTGCATTGTACGAACTCGCCGCCTTCGATCAGACGCGCGACCTCCGGTTGCTTTAGATACCACTGTGCCCGCTGGTGGACGTTGACGCGCTGCTCAATCCCCTCTGACAGCGACCAGTAGTAAGCAATGCTGACGATACCGCGATCAGGCATGCCGGTAGCGTGACAACCAAAGTGGTCGGGATTCGAGCCACAAAGCATCGGCGCAGCTCCCCAGTCCACGTCGACTCCGTCTGTATCCTTATACGGTCTCATCCTTTCCCGGAGCACCTTCGGATCAACCTTGTAGATGTATTTCAAGCCAAGCATGATCTTGTCCTTGTGCCACTTCGCAAGTCCAGCTCTATTGGCTATTAACGAATGCAATCCGGACGCATCAATTGTTATCGGGGCCTCGAAATTTCCAACATCGGTGACAACACCTATTACCCGCTTTTCTGTTCCTTTGGTGTCCCAGATGACGTCTGTAGCCAGAGCTGTCTTGAGCTCAGCGCCAGCCTTCAACGCTTGCTTGGTGAACCAGTTATCGGTCTCATCGCGGAATACCGAATACTGGTCCCGCATGGCATCTGAACCCGGTCCCATATAAAAGCCGTACACCTTCTCGTCGTTGTCCAGTGCCCACCGGAAATCGATTCCCCCCCAACGAGGCATCCCCTTGTGAAATTCAGCATCTTTAAATCCGGGGAAGCACTCCTCACAGATAGGTTTAAATAGATAGCTACCTGACATATTCTTCTCGCCCGGATTTTTCGCTCGCTCAAGTAGCAAGACCTTGAGCTTTTTCTGGGCGGCAAACTTGGCGGCAGTACAACCGCCCGGCCCCGCCCCTACAATTATCAAATCATACTTAGATGCCATGTAATCCTCCTCCTTGCAAATTAATTAGTATCTCGATACGCCGCTGTTTGCCGGTATAGACTCTCAATCGCTCATTTAATCATCCCCTTTCAGATTTGCTATCACCTCAATTTGCCACAGTTTCCCCTCTACTGGACGGGGACGCACCTCGACATCTCATGGTACATCTTTGAGCAACTTACGTCTTCGTGGTCTGTTGTGGAAATCCGGGCAGCTCAATGAACCGCATTTCTTTCTTCAATTCAATATTCTTTCACAGCAATCATACAGTCAAGTAAATACGTTAAACTTTCGTCCACTTTTTGTTAAACTTTCGTCTACTTTTTAACCCAATCGCAGGAGTAAACATGACGAAGACTAATTTGGTGTTTCGAGGTCATTTGTTGAAGAGACCGCCTGTGGAGAGGAAAAGCAGCTTCAACGGACAGCCAAGCGTATATGATATGACTTCATTCGGAATATGGCAGAAAACATGGAGTTGTATTAACTGCCAGTTGGTACAGGCTCTTGCCCAAGCTTTTGATTCAGCAGTTGGGCCATTTTCTCGACAGAATCAGCTCCCAATGGGGCAAGACCCTGTACCACCTCAGTAAGTGAGGTAATCTCGCCTACGCCTATCTCTCTTTGTTTTAGTGCCAACACAACTGCGTCGGCTCTCTTGCGTGCTCCCAGCTTGGTGCATGCCCGATTAAGGAATGTTCTAACTGCACTGATGGATATGTAGAGCCTGTCGGCTATTTCTATATTTGTGAGTCCACGGCCAGCAAGAATGAGAACATCTCGTTCTCTTTTCGTTAATGTAGTATCTTGTCTTCTATCCGTACGGATAATTTGTTCGTTCTTCTGAGGGAGGTACCCATACTCCAGCTCTTGTCGCACAAGATATGCTATCCTTCTCAACATATCAGGGCTCAATGAGCTAAGGATTTCTGCTATCTCATCGAGCGAGTAGACCTCGTTAAGGCTTATCTCTCCCTGCTTCATAGCGAAAAAGATGGCTTCGATCCTATTGTGCGCTTCCAGCTTGACACATGCCTGGTGTACCAGGTTCTTCACTCTGCTGACAGATATGCCGAGACGTTGGCCAATCTCAGTGTTATTAAGGTGTTGGCCATGTAGGGCGGCCAAAATGAGGATGTCTCGTTCCCCTTTGGTCAGAACGGTGCTCTTCGTTTTCATGCAGTGCTGTCCGATAATTACTGGCGTAATTTGACAAATTTTCGTGGATTAGATTTGGTGAAACTCATAGTAGACCGCCACTAAATTCTTGTCAAGTTCGGGGGTGGTTCTGATATCTTGATCAGAAGGCGCCTGCCTACACAACCGCCCCGTAGTGCTTTACGCCGACCTCTCCTTGCCACTTTGCTCCAAATAGAAGCTAAAAAGGTGTGTATTATAGGTAACATGATACG
>Ga0315268_10002427_pt1 | contig 20999 bp, 19 predicted proteins | sample C1_top_MG_FD_204535 | JGI IMG/M metagenome (GOLD analysis project Ga0315268, IMG submission 204535) | Sediment microbial communities from Yellowstone Lake, YNP, Wyoming, USA - C1_top | ecosystem: Environmental > Aquatic > Freshwater > Lake > Sediment | place: USA: Wyoming | collected 2017-08-01
GGCGTGCGTGCTGCCGTTGAGCGCTAGGTCGGCGGCGTGGGAGCGCGATCAGATTCTGGAAGTCGCGAACCCGCAGGCGGTGGTTGCTGACTGGGCGTGCGCTGCCGTCCAAACCGTGACTTCATCCGATCTTCGGCAGGCCAATGCTTACTCCGATGGCTTGCTTCCGGATCGGATTCCGCACCCGGGCAAAGCCATCGGTTCGGGAGGATCCACTGGCCGGCCAAAAATCATCGTCGATCCCAACCCTTGGGCAAAGAAGCCGGGAGAGTGGGTGAATACCCTTGGCCAACTCTTCGGTTTCCGAATGGGCCAAGTGCACCTTGTTGCGGGGCCCTTGTACCACAATCTAGCCTTCAACACAGCCTGTTGGGGACTCTTCGAAGACCATACCTTGGTGCTGATGGATCGCTTTGACGCCGCCCGGGCCGTCGATCTCATCGAACGACACCGGGTGGGCTGGATGGGGCTTGTGCCCATCATGATGTTCCGAATTATTCGACTGCCGGGTATCGGAGAACGGGATCTATCCAGTCTGCAAGGAGTGCTTCACACCGGTGCGTCCTGTCCTGTGTGGTTGAAGCGCGAGTGGATCAATCTGATCGGGCCGACCAAGCTCTATGAGGTCTTTGGCGCTACGGAAGGGGTTGGCACTGCGATTATTCGCGGTGATGAGTGGCTGGCCCATCCCGGCAGCGTTGGGCGGCCCATCAAGACCGATCTTCGTATCCTCGGTGAGGAAGGGGAACTCCCTTGCGGTGAAATCGGGGAGATTTTCTTCCGGCCGCAGGCTGGTCCTGAAATGCTGCCCGGTTACAAATACTTGGGATCACCGTCGGCCACGACCACCGCGGACGGATTCGTCAGCGTAGGGGACATGGGTTGGGTTGATCGGGAGGGTTATCTCTATATTGCCGACCGTAGGGTGGACATGATCATTACCGGTGGGGAGAACGTATACCCCGCCGAGGTTGAGGGGGCCCTTACGGCGCATTGTGCAGTCGCCGATGCGGTCGTGATTGGGTTGCCCGACGTAGAATGGGGAAAGCGGGTCCACGCCATCATCCAACCCGTTGATCCCTCTAAGCCACCCTCTGTGGAGGAATTGGACCAACATTGTCGGCGGCGGATAACTTCCTACAAGGCTCCAAAGTCCTACCAGTTCGTCGTGGAACTGCCTCGCGATGAGGCGGGGAAGATCCGCCGATCTGAACTCGTCCAGAGTTCCTTCAACGCTGAAAAGCCGCTGGACGATTGCGGTGGACACCATTGATTGGACAGTGGCGAACCAGACCATCTACCACGACCCTGAGCACGCCTCGTGCCTGATTCTCCCGGTACAACCGGGAAAGCTTGATGTCGCTGGTTTGAGGAGTTGAGCTGTCAGGGTTTGAGAATCACAGCCCGTTCACAGCACGAATGCAAGAATTCTGCAATTTGCGATGCATTTTGACACTGGATTGTGCACGAAGGAGGAACTTATGGCTGGAACGAATTGCAAGGTGCCGCGCCGGCGCTTCTTGCACGACACCGCTGCTGGGGTAGCGGGTACGGTGCTTATACCCTGGACCCAGTTAGTCGGGCAGTCGGGTCGGGGTACCCCAAGTATCCGGATCGACTTTGACGTCGAGATGAAGACTCGGGACGGCGTGATCCTCAGATCCAACATTACCCGGCCGGATATCCAGAGCAAGGTGCCGGCCATCGTGTTGCGCACTCCATACGGCAAGACATCAGCGATGAACTTGAATCCCCTGCTGACCAACCTGGAAGCGGCCACCGCCGGGTTCGCCCATGTCGTGCAGGACATTCGCGGTAGGTTCAGCTCAGAGGGTGAGTGGAGAGAGTGGGGTAACGACTGGGGTGCTGTAGAGCGATCCGATGGCTATGACTGCATTGAATGGGTGGCCTCTCAACCATGGTGTAACGGCAATGTGGGAATGACGGGCTCGTCCTATTTAGCGGGGATGCAGATATTGGCTGCCAAGGAGCAGCCGCCACATCTGAAAGCCATCGCTCCTTCTTTTTGGAGCGGCGATTACAACGCGGTCATGCAGTCGACCATGTTGCTCGAGAGCGTCATCATAGGCTGGTCGGCGATAGTGGCTTATGACTTAATCACAAAAGAGATACGAAGAGGTGAGGCCAGTCAGAAAGACATGGAGGTGATCCAGAAGGTAATGGCCGATCCATCTGCCGCGGCAAACACCTTACCGCTCAAGGACTTGCCTACGATGCGCATCCCCGGAATGCCCTCCTATCAGGAGGCACTCCGTGGCATCGCAAAGATTGGACAGGATTTCACCGGTGATGAGGAGCGCATCCTTGTGCCGGTCTTGATCACCAGTGGCTTATGGGATCGGGGTGGAAGCCAGGTGTACCGTGCCTTGCGCGCCCGTGGGGGCAGCGCGTTGGCGCGAAAGAGCTCGAAATGGCTGCTCGGGCCCTGGGGCCATGGTCTGGTAAACCAGTTCCTCGGAGTTAAGGGTTTTGGGCTGTCCTCCTCGGCCCTGGGGGGCCACGTTTCCCAGGACTACTTGAGATTCTTTTCCCGTCACTTGCGCGGCGAGGACCTGCCGGAGCTCCCCAACGTGCGTTACTTCCTGATGGGCAGCAACGTCTGGAAAGAGGCCGAAGACTGGCCAATTCCCGGGACCGAGGTGCGTCCACTGTACTTGCAGTCGCGAGGCCGCGCCAACACTGCAGGGGGCGATGGGACACTATCGTGGAAGTTGGCCACCTCGGGTGAAAAACCTGACCGATACAGCTACGACCCAACCGCCCCGGTGCCGTCGTGGGGCTTCCGGATGTACTATTCGCAAGGCACCACGGTGTCCGGCCCCCAAGAGCAAACGCGCGTGGAGCGTCGCCGCGATGTTCTGGTCTACACCTCGGACCCCATGAGGAACGTCCTCGAGGTTGTGGGCGACGTGGAGTTGAGCCTGTTCATTTCTTCCAGCGCCGTGGACACCGATTTCATTGTCAAGCTGTGCGACGTGGATCCCGACGGCATTTCGCTCAACCTCGCCGATGGGTTTATGCGGGCTCGCTTTCGAAACAGTTGGGCTAAGCCGGAGTTGCTCAAGCCTGGCGAGATCTATGAGTTGCGGATTGACCTAGGTCCCTCGGCTCATGCTTTTCTCCCTGGCCATCGGATTCGGCTGCAAGTAACCTCCAGTGCCTTCCCCTATTGGGATCGCAACATGAACACTGGCCACCCTGCCGGCGAGGACGCCACCGGGCTGGTGGCGAACCAAATCATCTACCACAGTACCGAACATGCCTCTCGCCTGCTGCTTCCGGTACAACCACGGAAAGGTTGATGGCCGTGTGGGGTTGTGGAGGAGAAGGCAAAAACACGGAGGGCTCCAACGTTGCGGTAAGCACCCTATGATGGACTGAGACAGGAAAGGGCTGCTGACGTTGGCCATTGAACTCGTGATTCTCGGCGTTCAGGATTTCGAAGAGGGCGCCCGAAGGTTCACGGCTGTCAGTCAGAAGCGGCTCAGCGCCCAGGCGGCGACGCTTCGGGTCTGCGCATCGGGATGTTGGTGAGCGGCGCGGATAACGGTCTCGACGGCTTCCGGCGAACAGGATGCCACAGGCTGCCCAACCCGGCCCAACGCCCAGAAGACTCCCTGTTCGATGGCGCCGGTTTGGAGGCGTTCGGGATCGTAGCTTAGCGAGCAGAGCAGCGGGAGGAATTCCTCCTGGAATTCGGGCCGGGCCAGCAGCACTTCGCCGAAGGCTTCGGGAACGCCGAAGGGCACATTTCCCGATTCATCGCTCAGCAGCCACACGAACCGGCGCAGCAACTCACGGATGCGATCTTCCGCCATGGCCTCGCGGTCCCCGGCAATCACGCCGAAAGCCCGGACCGCCTTCCACTTAAATGTCTCATCGGCGGAACAAAGCCGGCGGGTCAGATAACTGATAATCCTGCCCGGCTCTCGTCGCGCGAGCTCAGCGACCTGGGGCCAGTCCTTATCGCTCACCGCATCTTCAATGCTGGGTTTCCCGCTGCTCGCCATCGACGTAGATTAACAATGTCCCGCGTGATCACGCACCTGCTGATCGCGGTAGCGGCTGCGGTTGTAGACGGTGACCTCGTGGCCGGCGCGGATCAGGTTACGCGCCATGCCCTGTCCCATGTGACCCAGACCAAGGAAATCCGATACGAATCTTGCACTCTCCTGCAAGCGTTCGAATTCGGTTGGATGCCTGGAAAGGACTGCCGGCGCCGGCGTGCTGCGATGCGGAACCGAGCAGCCGAGCGTCTTCTCCGGGTGGCCGCCGGCCACCGGCCGCAAGGCCCCCTGACCGCTCTGGGCAGCTCCCCGGCGCGGTATCTATATCGCTGAACGATAATTACCCGCCGCAAGACAACTTCCGGCCGCGCCGCGCCTTCGCAGTAAGCAGGGGCTTCGCAAAAATCAAGCGGCAGCGGAAGCTGCTCTTCTGCCGTCCCCGGCGGGGGCCCGATTCTCGCCGGGGCGGTCCGAGGCCCACGAAAGGAGTCTGACAATGAGTAGCAATCCTGTAAGTCCAGTCGTACAAATGCCGCAGCGGCTGGAGGAGCAGCCCAAAGCAAGCATCTTGCTGCAGCCGGTGGCGGCGCCTTCCATCCTTGGTTTATACGGTTTTGCCGGCGCCACCTTCATGGTAGCGGCGCACATGGCGCACTGGTTCGGCGGAGCCCAGACCAACATGGTGCTGTGGCCCTTTGCCGCGTTCTTCGGCGGCCTGGCGCAGTTCCTGGCCGGTATGTGGTCTTACAAGGCCCGCGACGGCATCGCCACCGCCATGCACGGCATGTGGGGCGCCTTCTGGATGGCCTTTGGCACGCTCTGGATCCTGGTAGCGGCAGGCAAAGTGACCGTTCCACCGCCGGGCGCTCCGTTCCAGGCCTTGGGCTTCTGGTTCATCGTCCTGGCAGCTATCACCTGGGCAGGGACGGCGGCGGCCAAGGCCGTGTCCTCGGTCATCACCTCGGTCCTCGGCTTCCTGGCGGCGGGTTCCACGGTGGCTGCCATCGCCAACCTGACCGGCGCCGGGCGGCTCAGCATTCTGGCGGGATGGCTGTTCATCATTTCGGCCGTCATCGCCTGGTATGCGGCCACTGCCCTGATGGTGAACGGCGCTCATGGCCGCACCGTGCTGAGCTTGGGCGCCAAGCGGCCCGAGCCTGGGGTGCAGCCCGGCTTCAACGAGCCTGGCGTGCTGCGCGGCCAATAGCGTGCGGTTGTCATCTGAGATGCCGCGCTGATTACAAACCTGATCCGTCGGGCTGCCTGCGTGCACAGGCAGCCACGGATGTTTTTTGTCTGAGGCAGCGCACCATGCCGACAAGGCTATTCTCCAACTGGTACAAGCCGCGGCCGGACAGCGACAAGACGCCGCCCGCGCCCGCACCCGCAGCGCCGAAGCACCGTTACCCGCTGGAGTTGCTGATCCGGCTGCAGAAATTGCTGGAAAACGGCATTCCGCAGGACGCCGGCGAAACCAAGAAAACGGCGGACGCTCAGACCTGTTGAGCTTTTCGGCTGCCGGTGATCGTTGGTCGGGGACTGCCCCACCCTATCGCTCCAAAATCGGGAGCGATAAGGGTGGGGCACCCGGCAGCTTTCAGATCGTGCCGTCCCTGACGGGACTCCCAAAAATCCCCCTTGCCTTTCCCGGCACTCACGTGCCGGGCTATGAACTGGCGCAGGGCGGGCCGCATGGGGTAATCCATGGTAGAATATATACCATGATAACTACCATAGATCAGGCCGGGCGACTGGTCATACCGAGCGAGATTCGGCGGGAAGCGGCGCTGGAGCCGGGTGTGCCGCTGGAAGTGCGCTGGCATGACGGCCGCATCGAGATCGAGCCGCAGGCGCTGCGGGTGAAGCTGCAACGGGAAGGTCCGCTGCTGGTGGCCAAGCCCGCCGGGAAGCCGCCGGCGCTGCGGGCGGAAACCGTCGAGCGCACCCGGCGGCAGCTTCGGGCGCGGGGCCGCGGGCGCCGATGAGCGCCGTATTCGCTCTCGACACGAGCTGCATGGTGGCGGCGGTGTGTGCCTGGCACGAGCAGCACACGGCCGCGGCGGCGGAGATCGGACGCCGCCTGGAGCGCGGTGAGCGGCTGGCGGTGTCGGCGCAGGCGCTGGCGGAAACTTATGCCGTGCTGACGCGGCTGCCGGCGCCGCATCGCCTGAGTGCTGGCGATGCCTGGTCGCTGGTGGAGGCCAACTTCGTCGAGGGGCGCAAGGTTGTGGCCCTGGACAGCGCCGGCTATGTCACGCTGCTGCGGGAACTGGCGAAGCGCGGTGTCGGGGGTGGCCGTACCTACGACGCGGTGATTGCCGCGTGCGCGCGCGAGGCGAAAGCCGGCGCGCTGTTGACGTTCAATCGCCGTCATTTCGAGCCGTCGCCGGAAGGGGTGACGGTGGTCGAGCCGGAGTGATTGCCGGTGATCGTTGGTCGGGGACTACCCCACCCTATCGCTCCAAAATCGGGAGCGATAAGGGTGGGGCACCCGGCGCTATCGCTCCAAGATCGGGAGCGATAAGGGTGGGGCAACCGGAACGGTTTGGTAAAATATCCGGCTACGACCAGGGATGGACTGGTGACCAGAACAGAAGCCGGCAAGAGCTCCCTCGCAAACGCATCCACTTACATACCGGAGGGCGGACCCAGCCGCGGGCGGGAGCCTGCCCGCCGGCGCACGCTGTATCCCATCTTGATTCTTCTGGCCTGGCTGCTCATCTACGTACCGGGGCTTTCCTCGCCGCCGCTGCTGGACGACGCCGATTCGGTGCACGCCGAAGCCGCGCGCGAGATGGTGGTGCGGGGGGATTACGTCACCCTGCACGCCAACGGCATCCGCTACCTGGACAAGGCCCCGCTGCCCTACTGGCTGACCGCCGCCAGTTACCGCCTGTTCGGCGTGTCGGAGTTTTCCACCCGATTGCCGCTGGCCCTGCTGGTGCTCGCCTTGCTGTTTGCCGTCTACCGTCTGGGCGCGAACGTGTACGGCGAGGAGGCGGGGCTATACGCCGCGCTCATTATCGTGACCGCCGCGGGCCCTTACATCTTTACCCGATTCTTCATTCCCGATATCGCCATCGGACTCTGGCTTGCCCTGGGCATGGCATTTTTCCTGCGCAGCCTGCGGGAAGAGCGCCCGTCGCGGCTCACCTGCTGGGGCTTCGCCGCCGCGGCCGCCGCCGGGGTGCTGACCAAAGGCCTGATCGGGATGGTGTTTCCCCTCGGCATTGTGTTTCTTTATCTGCTGCTCACCGGCAACCTGCGCCACCTGCTGAAACTGCGGCTGCTATCGAGCACGGCCGTATTCCTGGCGCTGGCCGCGCCCTGGCACGTGCTGGCGGCGCTGCGCAACCCGCCCCAGGGCGCTTCCAAGGGCTTCCTCTGGTTCTATTTTCTGAACGAGCAGTTCTATCGCTATCTCGACAAGCGCATCCCGCGCGACTACGACAAAGTCTCGCTGGTCTTCTTCTACGGCCTGCTGCTGGTATGGCTGTTTCCGTGGAGCGTGTTCGTGCCCCAGGGACTGGCGGAGATTCCCCGCAAGCTGCGCAACTACCGCTTCGGCCTGGATGAGCGCCAGAAGGCCAACTTGCTGTTTGCGCTCTGGGCCGGCGCCATCCTGCTGTTTTTCAGCTTCTCCACGCGCCAGGAGTACTACACCATTCCGGCGGTGCCGGGACTGGCGCTGCTGACCGCGGGGTGGCTGGGGCGCGAGTCGCAATCGGCGCCCGGGAGCCGTTTGCGCCGTTCGGGGATGATTTCGGCGGGCGTGCTGTTTGGCGCCGGCGTGGCGGCGTTTCTGGTATCGGTGGGGCTGGCCTGGTTTGCCCAGACGCCGCCGCCCGGCACCGACCTGTCGGATTTGCTGAAGAAGAACCCGGCCATGTACGCGCTCTCCTTCGGGCACTTCTTTGACCTGACGGCGCAGGCCATGGGCATGTTCCGGCTGCCGCTGGTGATCACCGGGTGCGCCCTGCTGCTGGGAGGCGCCCTGTGCTGGTGGTTGCGCCGCCGCAACGCGGTGTTCCACAGCAACCTGGCGCTGGCGGCGGCCATGTGCGTGGTCATGTTCTGCGTGCACCTGGCGCTCATCACCTTCCTGCCGGTGCTGGGTTCGAAGGAACTGGCGGTGGCCATCCAGCGCCAGTACCGCCCCGGCGAGATCATCGAGGTGGACGGCGAATACACGCGCGCCTCGACGGTGAACTTCTACACCGGAATCCAGTTGCATCTGCTGAACGGCCGCGTGAACGACATGTGGTACGGCTCGCTGTTCCCCGACGCGCCCAGGGTCTTCGACGACGATGCCAGCTTCGCCGCCCTGTGGCGCGGCCCGCAGCGCGTCTACTTCATCACCCCGGACGCCGCACGGGCGCGCTGGCTGGAGACTATGGCCCCCGCGTACGAACTGGCGACCTCGGGCGGGAAATACGTGTTCAGCAACCGTCCGGCGCCGGTTTTGCCTTAGGCCGGCATGGCGCCAATTATTGACCCGCGTACCTGTGTGCAGGGCTTGTCCCAGTTCGGGCCTTATGCGGGTGACGAACATCACTGCAAGCCGCCGATTCGCGGCGGAAACTTCGGCTTTGGGCTGAGCTCAGCCCAGGGAGGGATATAATGGCGACCCCCACCGTGGAGAAACCCGAAACTGCCAAACCTGCGCTGCGCCTGGCGAAGCGCATGTCCCGTCTGGGCACGGAAACCGCCTTCGAAGTGCTGGTCCGCGCCCGCGCCCTGGAGGCCCAAGGCAAGAACATCGTGCACCTGGAGATCGGCGAGCCCGATTTCGACACGCCGTCCAACATCATCGAGGCTGCCAGCGAGGCCCTGCACAAGGGCTGGACCCATTACGGCCCCTCGCCGGGGCTGCCCGAGTTGCGCCAGGCCATTGCCGAGTACGTGGGCCGCACCCGCAACGTCAAGGTCGCGCCCGAGGAAGTGGTGGTCGTCCCCGGCGGCAAGCCGATCATGTTCTACGCCATCACCGCGCTGGCCGAGGAAGGCGACGAGGTCATCTATCCCAATCCCGGTTTCCCCATCTACGAGTCGATGATCAACTTCGTGGGCGCCAAGGCGGTGCCCATCCAGTTGCGCGAGGAGCTGGATTTTCGCCTCGACGTGAAAGAACTGGCGCGGCTGATCAACAAGAAGACCAAGCTGATCATCCTCAACTCGCCGCAGAATCCCACCGGCGGCGTGCTCACAAAAGAGGACGTGCGCGCCATTGCCGACGCCATCGGCGAGCGCGACCTCATGGTGCTCTCCGACGAGATTTACAGCCGGCTGATTTTCGAGGGCGAGCACCACTCCATCATGTCCCTGCGGGGCTTCAAGGACCGCACCATCCTGCTGGACGGCTTCTCCAAAACCTACGCCATGACCGGCTGGCGCATGGGCTACGGCGTGATGCGCGCTGACCTGGCGGCGCAGATTGCGCGCCTGCAGACCAACGCCGTCTCCTGCACCGCCAGCTTCAGCCAGATCGCCGGGGTGGCGGCGCTGACCGGCGACCAGAGCTCGGTGGACAAGATGCGCAACGAGTTCAAGCGCCGCCGCGATTACATGGTCGAGCGCCTGAACAGGATCAAGGGCTTTTCCTGCCGCCTGCCCAAGGGCGCGTTTTACGTTTTCCCGAACATCACGCGGACAGGCTGGCCGTCGAAGAAGCTGGCCGACGCCCTGCTGGAGCAGGCGGGCGTGGCCGGATTGAGCGGCACCGCCTTCGGCGCCTTCGGCGAAGGCTACCTGCGCTTCAGCGTCGCCAATTCCCTGGAGAACATCCAGAAGGCGCTGGACCGGGTGGAGGAGTGGACGAAGAAGAATCTGTAATTTGAAATTCGGGAATTTGAAATTTGCGGGCCGCTGCGGCGGCCCGTTGCTTTTCCTTCGTGTTTCCTTGGTGTCCTTCGTGTGAACCGGCGATCGAGACCGCCGAAGTGCTCCTAATCACTCCTACTTGTGACTTTTCTCACAGACCCCTGCTCGCATCCCCAATAGCCTCAACTGTTATTCACGGTCCGCACACGCCGTAGTGCGTCCTGACGCTGGCGGGCCGGGGGAGAGGAACCAGCGACATGGCGATCATGGATTCCGCGACTGGCAAAGTCGTGCGCGACTACTCCGTCCAGGAACTGAACGACGCGGCCAACCTGATGCGCGGTTACGACCTGGTGGCGCTGTGCGCCGCCGGCAGCGGCCACGCCGGCGGCACCTTGTCGATCATGGATATCGTTGCCGCTCTGTATCTGAAGATCGCCAACCTTGACCCGAAGAAACCCTTCTGGGAGGAGCGCGACCGCATCATCTTCTCCACCGGCCATAAGGCGCCCAGCCTCTACCTGGGACTGGCGTTCGCTGGTTTCTGCAACGTGGAGGACGTGGTCACTCTGCGCAAGCTTTACTCGCCGTACCAAGGCCACCCGCACTGGCCCAAGCTGGACGGCGTGGAGGCCTCCACCGGATCGCTGGGCCAGGGACTGAGCATTGCCGTCGGCCTGGCGCTGGCGGGCAAGCTGAACCAGAAGAAGCACACCACGTTCTGCATCATGGGCGACGGCGAGCAGCAGGAAGGGCAGATCTGGGAAGCGGCCATGGAGGCGGCGCATTACAAGCTCGACAACCTGGTCGGCATTGTCGATTACAACCGGCTGCAGATTGACGGGCGCGTGGCCGAGGTCATGAACATCGATCCCATCGAGGACAAGTACCGCGCCTTCGGCTGGGACGTGATCCGCATCAACGGCCACGACATGGACCAGGTGGTACACGCGCTCGAGCAGGGCAAGGCGCGCGCCACCGAACTGCCGGGCAAGCCGCTGGTGATCATCGCCGAAACCATCAAGGGCAAGGGCGTCAGCTTCTGCGAGGACGTCGCCGGCTGGCACGGCAAGGCCACCAACCTGGAAGAGACCAAACAGGGCCTGGCCGAACTCGGCCTCACCGGTAAGATCGATCTCGACCGCCTGCTGGCCCGCGCCAAGGCGTACCAAGCCATGGTGGACAAGAAGCTGTTCGCGAAGATGCCCCAGTTCAAGCGCGACTACTGGTGGAATAGCTCGCTCGACATGCAGGCCAAGATGAAGCCCACGCGCATGGGATTTGGCGAATCGCTCTCGGTGAACGGCGGCGACGAGCGCGTGGTCTGCCTGGGCCTGGACATCTCCGGCTCCATCACCATCAGCGAGTTCTACAGCGGCCACGCCGAGCGCAAGCCGCGCTGGCTGAGCATGGGCATCGCCGAGCAGTCGGCCACCGCGGTCGCCGCCGGACTGGCCAAGGAAGGCAAGCTGCCGGTGTTCGGCACTTACGCCACCTTCGCCGCGGCGCGCAACCTGGACCAGATACGCACCTCCATTTGCTACGGCAATTTCAACGTGCTCATCGCCGGCGCGCATGGTGGCGTGTCGGTCGGCCCGGACGGCGCCACTCACCAGGCGCTGGAAGACCTGTTCGCCATCTGCGGTCTGCCCAACATGGTGGCCGTGGTCCCCTGCGACGTGGTGGAGACCCGCAAGGCCACCGACTACCTGCTGCTGAAGCACGTCGGGCCGAAGTACATCCGCTTCGCCCGCGAGGCCACCCCCATCGTGAGCAGCGGCGCCACGCCCTGGGTGTTCGGCAAGGCCAACGTGATCCGCTTCCGCCAGGAGTCGAAGGACTTCCTTGACGCCTTCCAGACCGTGCTGGCTTCCGAGTACAAGAACGAGAACGAGGACCTCACCATCATCGCCTGCGGTCCCATGGTGCCGGAAGCCATGCGCGCCGCCTACATCCTTAAACAGGATTTCGGCTTCGACACCCGGGTGGTGAACCTGCACACGCTGAAACCGATCGACGAAGCGGCCATCATCCGCGCCGCCAAGGAAACCGGCGTGGTCGTTACCGCCGAGGAGCACCAGATCGGCGCGCTGGCGTGGCGCGTGAGCAGCGTGATTACCGCCAGCCCCGAGCTCTACGGCGCGCCCGTGATCACCGGCGCCATCGGGGTGCAGGACCGCTTCGGCGACAGCGGCGCGCCCTGGGAGCTGATCAAGGAATTTGAGGTCTCGGCCGAGCACATCGCGCACAAGGCCGGCGAGCTGATGCGGCTGAAGAAGCAGCGCGAGCGTATCGAGCTGCAAGTCCCGGCCGCGCGCAAGAACTAAGTTGTGGCGCGGGCGCCCTCGCCCGCGAAAAGATGCAGCCCGGCCGCCCTCGGCCGGGCTTTCTTTTACTCCTGTAGGACTGGAGATCGCAGCTCAGCCGCTCTGCTCGATTTTGGCGGTGATCAGCCCGACTTTGTTGACCCCGGCCGCGTGCGCCATATCGATCACCTGGGCCACGTCGGACCAGGGGATATCGGTATCGGCCTTCACGAACATCACCTTCTCGGCGCGGGTCTTGTAGATATCCACCAGCCGCGGCTCCAGCCCCTGCCAGCTCACGTCCTCCTGATTGATTTTCAGCAGCGGCTGCGTTCCCTTGCTTTCCAGCACCTGCACCACGATGGTGCGGTTCATGGTCTGCGGCTTCTGGTTGGGCGGCGGCGGCTGCGGGATGATGGCGCTTTCGCCTTTGGGCGTCAGCGGGGTGATGATCATGAAGATTACCAGCAGAGTCAGCAGCACGTCGATGAGCGGTGTTACGTTCATATCGTGCGACGGTTCGCCGGGCGCGCCGGTTGTCATCGCCATAGCGTCAACCTCGTAGAGTCCACGCCCCTGCGGGCAGTGGAAGTTCTCACCTACACGGATGCGCTGCCCACGGCATAGGTGACCTGGATTCGAGAGCAGGATCGCTGGCCCCGATCACCCGATCACCCGATCACCCGATCACCCGATCACCCGATCACCCGATCACCAGATGACTCCATCCTTCCTTTGGTAATCTAAGTTGTTTTGCTGTCTGACGGAGAACGACATGGCCGACCAGAAGCGCTTCCGCGTCTTTGCCACCTGCGACATCGGCGAAGCCATTGACCTGCTGCGCAGCCGCGGCTACGAGGTCGAGGTCTATCCCAGCCCCGAACCGCCGCCAAAAAGTCTGATCCTGGAAAAGGTCGCCGGCGGAGTGGACGCCCTCATCACCACCCTGCGCGATGCCATCGACGCCGAAGTCTTCGCGGCGGGCAATGGCCGGTTGAAGGTGGTTGCCCAGTACGCCGTCGGGTTCGACAACATCAATCGCGCCGACGCCAACCGCTACAAAATCCCCTTCACGCACACTGCCGACGTCCTTACCGAAGCGACCGCCGAGTTCGCCTTCTTCATGCTCGGCACGCTGGCCCGCCGCCTGTGGAGCGCGGAAAAGCTGGTGCGCGAAAACGGCTGGGGCACATGGCACCCGTATCTGCCGTTCTTGGGGGACGAGGTCACTGGCAAAACTATCGCCGTCATCGGCACCGGGCGCATCGGGCAGGCCATGATCAAGAAGTGCACCGGCTTCGACATGAACGTGCTGTGCTACGACCCGGGCTATCAGAATCAGCAGTACGTCCATGCCATCCAGCAACTCAAGGACGCGCGCCACGCCGCCGGCATCTGCCGCGAGCGCACCTGGATCAAGTACGTGGGGCTGGAGGACGCACTGCGCCAGGCCGACTTCGTCAGCGTGCACGTGCCGCTGGTCCGGCCCGAGGAGAGCAGCACGCCCACCTATCACCTGATCAACGAAACCACGCTGCGCCTGATGAAGCCCACCGCGTTCCTGCTGAACACCTCGCGCGGGCCGGTGGTGGACGAGGCGGCGCTGGCGCTGGCGCTGAAGGAAAACTGGATTGCCGGCGCGGCGCTGGACGTCTACGAGCACGAGCCCCTGCCCGCCGATTCGCCGCTGCGCGATCCCGCCATCGAGGACCGCTGCCGCCTGTTTCCGCACTTCGCCAGCGCCGCCAAGATCACCCGCCTCTCTACCGACCCCGATAAAGGCATGGCCGGGCGCTGCGTGCAAGGGTTGATTGATGTCCTCGAGGAGCATTACGGCGGCGACCCGTCACGGATGCCGTTCGTGGTGAACAAGGAAGCGTTCAAGTAGGCGCAAGGCTCACGGCACAAGGCACACGGCGCAAGGCGCGAGGCGTTCAAGGTTGATGCGCCGACGCGAATAGGCTGCCCAGCCCCGCAGGGGCGGATGAGAATAGCCCGGCGCTTCAGCGCCGGGAACAAGGGACGCGAAATTCCAAGTCCCGTAGGGACGGATGAACAGCGACATCGGTTCAGTCGTCCCTACGGGACTTGCGCCAAGAGCGCGCGCCCACCCGGCACTGAAGTGCCGGGCTACTTTCACTCCGCGCCTCCGGCGCGGTCAGGAGCGCAACCCAAACCACAACACCTGGCCTAAAGCCTAACGCCAAAAGCAAAGCCTAAAGCCTAAAGCCTAAAGCCTAAAGCCTGACACCTGCCTTCATCACCGACTCGAAAATCTTCATGCCGTCGGTGCCGCCCATCAGCGCCTCGCTGGCGCGCTCGGGGTGGGGCATCATGCCGAGCACGTTGCGGCCTTCGTTGCAGATGCCGGCGATGTTATCGAGCGAGCCGTTGGGGTTGGCCGCCTCGGTCAGCTCGCCCGCCGGAGAACAATATCGTAACACGATACGTTCCGCGCGGCGCAACTGGTCCAGCGTCTCCGGGTCGCAGAAATAGTTTCCTTCCATGTGCCCGATAGGAATCTGCAGCACCTCGCCGGCGCGGCAGGCAGCGGTGAAGGGCGTGCCGGCGGTCTCCACGCGCACGTGCACCGGCTTGCAGACGTATTTGAGCCCGGCGTTGCGCATGAGCGCGCCCGGCAGCAGGCGGCTCTCGCACAGGATCTGGAAGCCGTTGCAGATGCCCAGCACCAGCCCGCCGCCGGCGGCGAAGCGGCCCACCGCCTCCATCACCGGCGAGAAGCGCGCGATGGCCCCGGTGCGCAGGTAGTCGCCATAGGCGAAGCCGCCGGGCACGATCACCAGGTCGCAGTTCTCCAGATCCTGCGACTCGTGCCAGAGATAAACAACCGGCTGGTGCGCCACCTGCCCCAGCACCCAGTAGGGGTCCTGGTCGCAGTTGGAGCCCGGAAAACGGATGACGCCAACTTTCATCACGCTGCTCTGGTTTGGGAGTGGACTACTGCCGAGTTTAGCATGAGGCGCCGTTGGCCGCCGCCGGCCGGCGCTGCCCGCGCGTGGCACGGATCGCAGGACCCGTGCCACACAGGTTGGGAGTTATTACTTAGGCGGCGCCGCAGGCGCGTGTGGCGGTGCGGCGGGGCGACCCGGCGGCATGCGATGCTGCATCATCATCGGTCCCGGCTCGTGGCGCAGCGCCTGCAATTTGCGCCACTGCTCCGGCGACAGGACCTTGCGCGTGGTGAGCACCATCTGTCCCATGGTCTTGACCAGGCTGGCGGCCGAGGTGGAAATCGCGTCCACCTGCTGATTAAAGGCAGTCTCGTCGAACTGCGGGGCGTCCAGCAATCCCTGGGCGCGAGTGAGGGCCTTCAAGGCGTTGGCGCCGGCGTCGATCATCGCCAGCCGCGCTGTGATGCTGGCCTGCTCCAATTGGCTCTGTTGCGCTTCGGTCAACTGCAGATCGTTGACGATCCGGGGATTCTTCCACCACTGGTCAAGAATCCCGTGCGGACCGTGCAGCCAGGGCATGTCCATCATGCCCATGTGCATGCCGCCCGGACCGCCCGTCATCATGCCATGCGGCGGGTCCTGGGCCGGCGCCGTTGCTGGCGTTTGCGCCACCGCGGTCATCGCCAGCAGCAGCACCAATACCCCCGCGAAAACCTTCAACTTCATTGCGATCTCCTTTCGTCGCATACTTATATATGCAGCAACCCGAAGACGGGGCAAATGTTGCGGGCGCCACCTCGGCCCGCATCCAAGCGCAGCATGGAATTCCGCGAGCACGTGCACACCACCGGCGGCGCCCTGAAGCACTGGTTCATCGCCCAGGCACAGGACTCGCTGGCGGTGGCCGCCATGTGGTTGGCCGGGCTCCAGATCATCCACGTGCCCGGGGCCCCGCTGTGGGCGCTGCTGGCGTTTTTCCTGCACTTCATTCCGCACCTGGGGCCGGTGCTGTCGCTGCTGGGACCGGCGGTGGCGGCGGCCGTCAGCGGCGGTTTCGACCGCATGTTCTACGTGCTGATTCTTTACGCCGTGGTAGTGGTGGTGGAGGCCTTCCTGTTCCAGCCGATATTCATGAAGCGCACCGCGCGCGTGCCGGTATGGGCGTCCATCCTGACCCCGGTGGTGCTGGGCTTCCTTTTCAGTTTTTGGGGCGTGCTGGTGGCCGCGCCGGTGCTGGCGGTGATTTATGCCTACCGGGCGCGGTACAAGGAGCGGCGAACCTGAGAACTTCAGATTTCAGATTTCAGATTTCAGATTTAAGAATGCGGATTCAGTCGGCTTTTGCCCTTCCGCGGCCCTCTTCCAATCTGAAATCTGAAACCTGAAATCTTAAACCTGAAATCTCCCCCGCAGGCCCGCCTTTTTCCGCATGCTATAATCTGCGCTTGCTTCCGTGCTATTGACACGCCGAGGTTTCCTATGTCTGGCCACTCCAAATGGGCCACTATCAAGCACAAAAAGGGCGCGCTGGACGCCAAGCGGGGCAAGATTTTCACCCGCCTGATCCGCGAAATCGCGATGGCCGCCAAGTCCGGCGGCGGCGATCCGGACAAGAACCCGCGCCTGCGCAAGGCCATCCTGGACGCCAAGGCCGAAAACATGCCCGCCGACAACATCAAGCGCGCCATCCAGCGCGGCACCGGCGAGCTGCCCGGCGCCACCTACGAGGAATTGCAACTGGAAGGCTACGGCCCCGGCGGCGTGGCGCTGCTGGTCGAGCTCTCCACTGACAACCGCAATCGCACCGTCAGCGAGATCCGCCACGTCTTCACTAAGGGCGGCGGCAACCTCGGCGAGGCCGGCTCGGTGGCCTGGATGTTCCACAAGAAGGGCGATATCGTGGTCCCCAAGTCCGCCGCCAAGGAAGACGACCTGATGAACATCGTGCTGGAGGCCGGCGGCGAGGACCTGAAGGACGATGGCGAGAACTGGGAAGTGATTACCGACCCGCCCAGTTATGATGTGGTCGTCGAGGCGTTGAAGAAGGCGGGCATCACGCCCACCACCTCGGAAATCGCCATGGTGCCGCAGAACTACATCAAGCTGCAAGGCCAGCAGGCGACGCAGATGATCCGCCTCATCGAGGCCCTGGAAGAGCAGGACGACGTGCAGCACGTCTGGTCCAACTTCGATGTGGACATGAAGCAGTTGGAAGAAGTAGCGAGCTGATCTGTGTGTGTAGCGGCGGAATTTATTCCGCCGCATGGAGCCCGGCCGCCCTCGGCCGGGTTTTCGTTCTGGGCACAAGGAATAACGTCGGTGGCGTCATCCTGAGGGCGCGGCCCTTGACCGTCGCGCCCCGCAAATCAGGAATCGACAATCGACAATGCAGTTGGTACATTTTCCTTTCTGTTCCGAGAACAAACATGAAACGCATCGTGCTGTTGTTGCTGCTGTTTTGTGCCGTTCCCCTGTTGGCGCAAACCGGGAACCCGCTGCGCAACCCGGTGTGGGAGGTGGGGCCGTGGTTCGGCGGCGGCACCGGCCTGGGACACGCCTCGGAGTTCAAGTTCATCAATGCCGGTTTGCGCGTCGGGCGGGTGCTGACCGGCGAACTAGGCACGGGCAAGTTTCGCGGCACCTTCGAGTGGGCGGCCGACATCGTGCCGCTGTACGAAGTGCGGCAATCGTTGTTCTACGACTCGGGACCGCAGCAGTGGATTTACGCCTTCGCCGCCAACCCGGTGGTTCTGAAGTACAACTGGACCGGCGGCAACAAGGTGGTGCCCTACCTGGCGGCGGAAGGCGGGCTGCTGCTCAGCAGCAAGGACATTCCCCAGGCCGACACCTCCAGCGTCAATTTCATGCCCGGCGGCGCCTTCGGTTTTTACTTTCTGCGGGGAAACCGCAGCGCCCTTGACGCCTCCATCCACATCACCCACATCTCCAACGCCAGCATAGCCAGCCACAACCCGGGCATCAACGCCGTCCTGCAGTTCCGGCTGGGGTATACCTGGTTTAAGTGATTGTCCGCCAGGGACTTCGGGCTGTCTACCCGTAGTTCCAAAATGGGATTATAATGCCGGCCATGCTTCTCCTCACTGTGGGGTGAGGAACGGAGGAGAATTCCATGGCTGCAACCCCCCTTTACACCCATCCACCTTTTGACCAGGACAAAGCCCATCAATTCATCGAAAAGCTCGTCAGTGACGTAGGCGCCGCCCTGCGCGGCGGTCTCAGCTACATCGGCGACAAACTCGGGATCTTTGCCGCGCTGGCGGCGGCCGGCCCGGTCACCGTTTCCCAGCTTGCCGCCCGCACCGGTCTCAACGAACGCTACCTGCGGGAGTGGCTCGGGGCCATGGTCACCGCCGAGTATGTCGATTACGATCCCGGCAAGGGCACGTACCATCTTCCGCCGGAACACGCCGCGCCGCTGGCCGACGAAAACTTCCGCTTTTTCGTCGGCGGCTTCCTGGAAATGATCGTGCCCGCCGTCAGCATGGCGCCGCGGGTGGCGGAGGCGTTCCGTGACGGCAAAGGCGTGCCGCAAGGCGACTACCCCCCGGAGATGTTCGAAGCCATCCAGCGCGGTACCGCGCCCTGGTACAAGACGCAGCTGGTCTCCAGCTGGATTCCTGCCATGCCGCAAGTCGCGAAAAAGCTGCGAGCGGGCGGCGCGGCGCTGGACGTGGGCTGCGGGCGCGGTGTGGCAGCCGTCACCCTGGCGCAGGCATTCCCCCATGCGCAGGTCTTCGGCTTCGACAACCACCCGGGCTCGATCGAACGCGCCCGCTGGAACGCCCGCAAGGCCGGACTCGGCAACCGCATCAGTTTCCAAGTGTGCGACGGGTGCAGTTTGCCGGAGAACAGCTTCGACTTCATCACCACCTTCGACGTGGTGCACGACTCCGTGGATCCGCTCGGGCTGCTGAAGTCCATCCGCCGGGCGCTCACTGCCGAGGGCACCTGCCTGATGCTGGAGATGAACTGCTCCCCCAACCTGCAGGACAACAAGAACCCGGTGGGCCGTTTCCTTTACGCCATCAGCACCCTGTACTGCATGACGGTGTCGCTGGCGAAAGATGGCGCGGGAATCGGCGCGGCCATGGGCGAACCGAAAGCCCGCGAACTGGCGCAAACGGCCGGATTCCAGCGCTTCCGCAAGCTGCCCATCGACGATCCCTTCTCCGTGCTGTACGAACTCAGGTAAATCGCTTCACCAGCAAAAGGCCGGCCGCGCGCCGGCCTTTTTGCTGCCGCATGCTCGCCTGGCAACTTGCAAATCAGCCCGAGCATCCCGGAATCAGTTGCGACTCCGGTCCGGCCGCGTCTCCCCTCATTGGCGGCTTTCTGGACCCGCAGTTGCGGGGTGACAGAAAAATGTTCAATCAAGTGCTCGCTCCCACGGGTCACATGTGGTCGACTATTGCGCTGGCCCTGGTTCCCCTGGCCGCGCTGCTGTTCATGCTCGCGGTGCTGCGCATCACCGCCTGGCTGGCGACCATCATCGCTGGCGCCGTTACGCTGGTGATCGGGATTCTGGTCTGGCAGGCGCCCATCAACGGCGCCCTGAGGGCTTACCTCTACGGCGGATTGCAAGGCGCCTGGGTGATCGACTGGATCACCTTCTGGGGTCTGATCATCTTCAACACCCTGGTGCTCACCGGGGATTTCGACCGCTTCAAGCAGTGGATGATCAACCAGGCCACCATTGACGTGCGCATCCAGACCATCATGCTGGCCTGGGCCTTCGGCGCGCTGTTGGAAGGCCTGGTGGGTTTCGGATACCCGTGGGCGGTGGTGGTGCCCATCCTGGTCAGCCTGGGGATCATCGACCTGGAAGCGATCCGCGTGGCCGCCCTGGCCAACAACGCGCCCGTATCCTATGGGGCGCTCGGATCGCCGATCCTGGCATTGGCTGCGGTAGCCGGCATGCCCCTGCTGGCGCTTTCCGCCTCGGTGGGCAACATCGTCGCCGTGCTGGCGCTGCTGCCGCCCTTCGTGCTGATCTACCTGGTCAGCGGTTGGGACGGCCTGGTGGAGGCCTGGCCTCTGGCCATCGTAGGCTCGTTGTCCTATATCCTCGGGCAGTGGCCGGTGTCGCACTACCTGGGACCCTACCTGCCCGACCTGAGCGGCGCGCTGGTGTCCTTCTGGATTCTGTTTTTCTTCGTGAAGATCTGGCGGCCCAGGCACATCCGTGCTTATGGCGGGAAGATCATTTCCGACGAGGAAGCCGCCGCCGCCGATCCGCCGCAGGCGTTCGTGGAAGCCCTCCGCTCCTGGCTGCCGTTCATCGTTCTGATCGTGGTGGTGGTGCTGTGGACCGGCCCCTGGTCGAAGCTGCCCACCATCAGTTGGTACAAGCTGAGCACGGCGGCGATTTCCTCGGTCACCCATAAGCCGATCGGCATGGCGAATTCGCTGGCGTACGAGTTGGCGAAGGTGGGATGGAAGTTCGTGATCCTGGCGCCGATCCTGGGCTGGATCGGCGTGGCGCTGTCGGGCAGCAACACCTCCACCAACGCCATGTTCGGGCCGATCCAGGCGGTCACCGGCCGGCTGCTGCGCATGCCGCTGCTGCTCATGCCCTCGCTGAACTCCGTAGGCGCCGAAGTCGGCAAACCGATCGCGCCGCAGACCGCCAGCGTGGGCGTTTCCACCAGCCGCTTCGTCCGCGACGAGGGCCAGGTGATCCGCCACAACATGGTGTGGACGCTGATTGTGCTGGCTTACCTGATCGGCATCGGCCTGCTGTTCTACTTTGTGCTCCCGAACGCGATGAAGCTGTAGATGGTTGTGGGCCCCGGCGCCGTTGTCATCCTGAGAGGTTGTGACTAAATTCAGCTCTCAATCCGCGGCAGCACGCTTTGCTTCTGCGCTGCGGCGTCGGGCCGCCGGCTGAGCCCATCAACTTACAGCGCCATTGC
>Ga0315268_10002428_pt1 | contig 20998 bp, 21 predicted proteins | sample C1_top_MG_FD_204535 | JGI IMG/M metagenome (GOLD analysis project Ga0315268, IMG submission 204535) | Sediment microbial communities from Yellowstone Lake, YNP, Wyoming, USA - C1_top | ecosystem: Environmental > Aquatic > Freshwater > Lake > Sediment | place: USA: Wyoming | collected 2017-08-01
ATTGCTGACCTTTAGATTTGAATTGCGGCCACTACGTACGAAGTCACCCCACATGTCCATCTTTGCGTATAGGACAGCTATAGCGTTGGGTGTAACGGCTTGGTTCATTACCAAGACCTCTAGTGGAGTCAAGACTGAGGACCAATCATCCAGTAGCTCGCTGTAGGTGTCCAAGTCGTTGTCTTCTGGCACTTGAATGTGTGATTCTGGATCATCAATGGAGATCTCTATGGGCTTGTGGTGTTCGGCCAGGAAATCACCTTTCTCCGGGGGACGAATTCCGGTTCTCTTTAATGTGAAACGGTTTCGCTGCACTTGCCCCTTGACATGGTTGTTCAAGGCCGTCTTGAGATACTTGAAAAACTCATAGCGATTCGAAATAAGAGTGTCTTTGTTGTCGTGCAAAAGACGCGCAATTTTGTGTCGGCACTCGCCTTTAAGTTCCTCTTCAGTGAGATTCACACACCCAGGATCTATGTATGGACGTATGACATTTTGAATGAGATGCTCAGTGTCAGTGACTATCTCATCAAATACAGTGGGTCGGTTGTGGAAGTCATTGGGATGCACGCAGTGGAGGCGTGTGGCCCTGTCTAATTGTTTGTAGTCTGTTAGTTCAGGTGAGTTCATCTTCGTCGTGGCTGCTGGGGGCTGGGTAATCATCATATACTGGATAATCTCCGTTCAAGGCTGGATCCATGGTATCAACCATGTTCATATAGATGTCTGTGGCTGACTTGTCCGTCTTGTTATACCGTCTGGCAATCTTCATTATGGATTCTGGGTCCTTATCTGACTGCTCTATTTCAAGGTAAATCTTGGCTTGTTGCTTGATTCTAGCTAGATCAGCAATGGTGGGTGGTCGTAATCTCATCCCACCATGAACAGCGCACCACTTTTGGAAACGGTCCCACCCTATGATGTCCACCATTTGTGGATAGGGCGTGTTTCTATACGCAGCTCTAAAAGCATCCTGGTCCGTAAATCTCATGAACTTGTCGTCATACAGTTCATTCCTCATTTCAGTCGTGGCCCAGATGTAGAGAAACTTAGTAGTTTCCATGCTAAGACCCCAGGCAAAAGCAGCACCTCGTATGCATTCTTGCTTTCTGTGGTCGTCTTCCATAACACACTCAATGATAAAACGTATCGCAGACCGCATTTCAATTGAAGCCCAGGGACAAGTTATCCCATGCAGCTTGGACATTACAGCCTCTGCCTTATCCTTGGCATCCTGACCGTCATCTGTAAACCCAGAAAGTCGTTCTAGTGCCGCATCATCGTCCGTGCAATGATGACGCTTAGTAAATGTAGTGGTCTTTACCAGCTCGGATCTGAAGACGTTCTTTGCGCAGGTGGACAGCCAAGAAAAAAGGGACCCCTTAGCGGGGTCCCATTTGATAAGCCACTTTGGAACTTTTTCCTGGGCTGCTACCACTAAAGAGTCTAGTGGTACTGTATGATGGAATTTTTCATGCTGAGCAAGTCGCTTGAACATCTCTGTGGAATCCACTATGATGACCTCAAGAAGGTCCATAGCTTCCACCGGTCTTTCCTCTTCAATTAGCCTCTTCCAGTTAAGCACGAGTGGCCTAATCTTGGTCTCTGGAAAAATGTGCTCGTCTTTTGTGCGACTTTCTTTAGCAATTCTCGGCATGCTACTAAGAACGCGACTTTCGAGAAGTCAACGTTCCTGCTTCAACATATTGACGGCGGATGTCGTCAATGGCCTTGACACGAGCCTCACTACCTGGCATCTTGTCGTGTGAAGCTGCGATAAAGTGCAGGCTGTTGGCCAGCGCAACCAGTCCCAGCACAAAGCTACCAGAAACTTGTGACACGAATGCACCTGTGATCTTCTCAACAGTGGCCAGGTCAATCCCGAGATCAGAAGCAATCTTTCGGGATATCTCGGAGTGCTCAACAGTACCCACAGGGGTTGAGGTGTTTGGCTTAGTGGGAGCAGGTACGTGGGCTACCTCATCATCGTGCTTATCATCAATGACAGCAGTGACTGCTTGCTCTTCTGTTCCTCCTTTTAGGATGGACAGAGCGATCTCTAAAACCTCAGACTTGAGTGGCGCATAGAGAACTTCAGCCTTAAGTGGCGAGCGCTCTTTGATCTTGAGTGCAGTCGCTGCAGCAAGGCTCAGAACCTTTACAGGGTCTTTGCTACCACGCTTCTGTACTTCCACAGTGTCATTGGGGTCGAACTTACCTTTGAGTTCATCCGCATTCTGGATGATTTCCTCAGTCTTGGCGATTTGTGCAAATGTCAAACTTTTGTTGTCCATATAGTCTAATTTCAGTGATACCCTAACGGGCTGAGTGTCGAGTGTAAACAGATTTTAAGAGTTAGTCAGCATTCGACCAAGATCCTCAGCTGCTTGGACTAGGGCTGTCAACTCATCATTGTATGTGCCATAGCGTCTCAGAGTGGCAGTGAACTCTTGAACGTCAGGTGATCGGTTGCCAAACTTGACATCACCACTGTCTGTCAGTCTTACTGAGATGCGCATTAAAGCCTTGTGGATGACTGCTTCACGCCGATTAGGGAAGTTGTGCCAAGCGTAAGCATCAAAAACTATGATGTAGTTCTTGTCGATAAAAGCGTTAAAAGGTGCACCCACCTTCTTCAGCTGCGCGGTGTCACCTTTGCTTGCGACATACTCGCTGTCCTCATTCATCTTGATTTTTAGGCAAGATGTGATCGCTACTTCATGGGTTACCAGAGCTGAGAAATCAGGCTCATTTAGCACTCGTTGAACAAGCTCGTCTAGCTCATTGTTCTGTTCGTATTCTGTAGGCATTAGATCAGGTCCTCATCGTCAGATTTCTTTTTCTTACCAAACATCTCGTCATCGTCATCATCGTCAGCAAGCAAATCGATGTGAGACTCAGACGAGAATATCTTCTTCTCAGTGGCGGCCCACAAGGCATCAAAGTCAACCTTGTGGGCATTGTAAAAGCCAGGCCACTCAATTCTTGCATCAATTGATGGATTGGCCCGCTTAGACTCAAAGGTGGATGGAGTTACCCCATTGGCTTGGAACCGGAAAGAGATAGTCCCTGATTCATCTTTGGCCATGTCAAGCATAAGGAATGTCTCGAGCATGGAGTACAACTCACTGAATCCACCTCCAGCACTGTCTTCATCGCCAAACAGAAGAACCATTCGACCCTTTCTAAGTGGCTTCTTGACTCGATTCTTAACTGTCTTCATCTCAATCAACAAGCCGTCTTCCAACTTATTGTCTGGATGTAACTTGAACTTCTTTGGAACCTTCTGAACGAAGATTCTTTGGGAAGCGTAGAACTTTAAGGCCCTGCCACCAAAGGTAGCATAGTCATTTTCGTCTGGCAAAGCATTAGGATTCTTCTTAGCTTTTTGAGCGAAAGAATCCGATACTTGGTTGATACAGAGCAAGCACACATTGTGCTTGTTGATCGCTCTGGACATTCGCCGGAAAGCCCCACGAAGTTCCTTGGCATGGCGTGAGAAGTCTTGTGCACCCCATTCCTGGGTAAGCTCTCCATCAGTGGATGTTGAAGCAATTGTGTCAATGACTACAAGGATAAACTGCTCACGATCACTGTCCTTGGAGCTCTCCTCAACGACCTTTACAACACGTTCAACTGCGTCAAATATCTGGCCAATGGTGTCACAACGGCCAAGAATAAAGTCGGCCTTGATGCCTTCAATGGTCAGTGAGTTGTCATCAGAGAATGACTGCTCGTTGTCGATGTACAAGACGTGTGTATCAATCTTGTCTGGGTCAAGTTTCTCGTATGTGGTACGCTTGACACTATCAGATCCAAATGTAACGACTCGCTTGTAGATGTTTTTCAGCTGAGCACCAATGCCAGCCTTTTTGGCCAAGGCTGTCTTGCCAGATGCGTCAATACCATAAACTTCAATGATACGACCAAACGGTAATGCTCCAGTGATAGAGTCATAGACCTTGTTGCCAATCATCAGCACGTGGCTGACGTCTGACAGGATCGATGAGGACATTCGACTGAACTCAGCCAGTGGATCTCCTTTCTTGTCAGAAGTTAGCTTTTGTAAGGCAGCTAAGACCTTGTCTTTGACTTGTGGCTGTGAAACCTTGGCCTGTGGAACGGAAGGCTTTTTCATTATTGTGTACGGCTAATGGCACTACGGAGCTTGGCAGACATGCGTGAAACTGGACGAGTTGAGCTAGTTTGGATTTGCTCCACTGGCGTAGGGGGAGCGTCCTCAATGCCTTCAGCACTGGCTTGAGGAACATGATCGTGTTGTTCGTCAGTCACGTCATCATCTTCATCAACAGATGATGCGGCTGTCGAGCGAGTTGGAGCCGGTGGTTCAACCTGACGAGCAGCTTGACGCAAGCGACTAGATGGCGTGGGAACAGGAGCTGCAGGAGCCACAGAAGCCGTGGGCATGTCATCAAATGGGATATCATCCTCATCCTCATCCTCTTGCACCGCAGCTGGGCGAGGTGGCAACGATGTACGAGCAGACGGCACCGATCGAGGAGCTGTGGGTGGAAGTGACGGGCGAGCCGCAACTGGAGCCACAGGACGAGGAGCTGGGGCAGCAGGACGAGGAGCCGGAGCGGGTGGTCGAGAAGCCACTGCAGGGCGAGGAGCTGGGGCAGCAGGACGAGAAACTCGAGGCTGTTCTTCGTTCTCATCCACAGAAGATGAAGACCGAAGAGAGCGAGTTCGAGGACGAGCACTTGACGCCTCAAGCTTTCTGAAAGCCTCCTCAAGTTTTGCACAAGCCGCGTCCATCTCTTCAGCACCAAGGGCGTGATAAGTAGGCATCTTGATCTTGTCAAGAATGTAAGTCAGCAGATCGGCCTTTTCTTGGTCATTCCAGCCTTCATCGTAGATGGGACGAGACTCATCCTTCTGAAGGGAGATCTTGTTGTTGGCACGCTTAACAATAAAGTCCACGCCAATCTCTGGGTCCAGAATGCTGTACTTGTTGTCTGGACGTTTCTGCAAGAAGCGACGATAGTATTCGAGCAGATCGTCAAAGTTAGTCTTGTTAAGCCAGAAACGGTAAGGCTGCCAACGCTCGTCACCTTCAGCCGTCCAAGGTTCCTGTCCTTTGTTTTCTTTGGACCAAACCAAAGCGTATGTAAGCCACTGCTTGCTGGCTCCGGCCTTGTAACCAAATGAGGAGAGATCTCGATTGGTGTTCTCATACGACGAACGAATCTCTTCAGACAGATCGCAGAGACCACAGGCAGCATCCGGATTGCCACCACACTCTGGAGGGGTAACACGAGCACAGAAGTGCGGACGCTTGTTCACCCAATGCTGGGCGATTGGAGCGTAGAAGCGCTTGCGCTCGCCCATGCCCAAATGGGCCGGCAAAAACCGAAGAAGCCACGTGTCGCCATCGGCATCAAGCTTTACATTGTTGTCATCACGTTTAGCCGATAGGGCCTTGCGTTCTTTTTCGATGTCATCCAAGATGTCATCGCCGTAATTGTCTGGACTATACTTATTGCTCATCTTCGTTTCCTGTTATTAGTTTTCTACGTGTCGATTCAGTTGATCTTACTAAGTCTAATTTGGCTTGCAGAACATAGAGTAGGTTGCTCAGCCTAGAAGACCATCCCAAAACCTTGGAAAGTTCTTCATTGACCCTGATGACTTCAGGATCTAGCTCAATTAGTTGCTCGATGGCTTGTTCAGAAACTTTACCTGGAATCTGCTCCTGGGCTCCTCCATTTTTAAGCTGAACAAAGGCCCTGGCCCTAACTGTCTTAAGCTCTTGCTTTTTAACTCCTTTTTGTTCAATTATCCACTGTAGTTGCTGGTTTGTCCACTCGATGATGGCTGGCAGTTCAACTGCTGCCTCACCGATCTCCTCATAGGGGTGTTTTAAAAAGGTGTCCAAGTTCAAACTGAACTCTGACCCCAAGTCAATTGTCCCTAATTCAGGAAGTGTGTGGTCTTTCATGACTCTACGAGACTTAGTTTTTCCATGATGCTATTGACATTGACATTAGCGAGAACTGCACAAATTTTCTGCGCTTCCAAATCGGGGCACTTTGTCTTTGGAAATCCTGAATAAGCAAAGCAAGGGCTGTTTGGACAGGCCGATGTTTCGTGGATTGCCAAGTCCATGTAGGCCTTGTCATAGCCTATGCGGACGTGCGGAGAGTGAGGTCCCCAAATTGAAATTGCTGGCACCCTGCAAGCTTGAGCCATGTAAAGAGGGGCCGAGTCCAAGCTAAACACGCATCGCGATTTTGAAATGATACCGAGAATTGATCTCAATGGTATGTCGCTGATGAGGTTGATAATCTTGGATGACTGCTGGCTCATGGTTCTGAGTCGTTGAACAAACTCGCCAGCTGACATGTCAGTGTCAGGCAGCTCATGCCTTAGTGAGCCAATGATAGCGACAGGATGCTTATTGGACAGCTCTTGGATAAGGTTCAACCACATTGTGTAGGACGCGGTCCTAATCACCCCATGAGAGAATGGTGCTACCACATAGTAGGGCTCAGATCTCAAGTCAATTTGTTTTTCAGACCAAATGGCCTGGAAGAATGAATGGAGGCCCCGTGCATCAGACTCATCAAAACCCACAGATGGTCTCTTGTAGATTGGGTCAATGGCTTTTGGATCAAAACCTAACTGACGATACAGCACATCGTAGACGTTGGGCTGTTCCCTGTCTTCGTTAAACTCGGTCACTGACTCCACAAACCAGTGGTAGTCATACAAGGGCAGTGTGTCATAGAGAGTCGGTCCATAAAGAGGAGTCTTTATGTGAAGGGCCGGGTGGTTGTGGAGAATCGTTCCACGATCCACTAGGCTCTTTAAGTAAAATTTGGCAGTACCACCTGACATGTGGTACAAGTACGACAACGGACCAGACAGAAATAGAAGATCACCAATACCACGACTTCGGTGACGCTCAACAAGGATCTTGGCATTGGTGAGATTCAAGAGCCCCAGGAAGGGCTTGTAGTAGGCGCTGCCTTTTAGGTCAGAGACCTCTTCGATTTGGTCAGAGGAGAACTTGTCAGAGTATTCCCCGTTGATGATGTACCTGTTAGGCGGAGTGAGTGACCACGTTTCTTGGTCGCATCGTGGCCAAAGCACTGGCTTTGCCATAGTCATTACAAGCCAGCGTGGGTTGCAGAATTTCAAAGACTTTTCCATTATGACAAGAACTCGGCAAGTAAACTGCGCTTAGTCTTACTTGATCAGGCAGCTTGTAATCACCCTTTCTGCAGCAACTTCTTGGGCCTATTCGGGCCTTGCGTCTGAAGATAACTTTGTTTTTAAGCAAATCTGAACAACACTGAAAAACTGCCTTTTTAGTTCCGTCATTCTTGTATGTGTATGGACGCAAGCCTTTTGACACCCGATAAATCATCTGGTGATAACCTGTCCAGTCTGTTTGACGTTTTAAGTAGTTGAGAATTGCAACCTCAACCACTACTGGACTAAGAGCTCTGGTAGCGTCAGCCATCGAGGTTCTGGGTGTCGATGTATGGGTGGATTGACTCAGGGATGTCAGCAATCTCGTGTTTCGTCCATTTTCTTACCCTCGGCCAAATTTGGTACGGACGGTACATATGGGCGTTTATTAGACCTGGCTTTGCATTAGGCAAGGTATTGGCAATCCAGCCTTCAAAGTCATAGGCAGGATCATCGTAGTGTCCGGAAGTTCGGTGCTTATCAATGATCTCTTGCATCGTCCTTCTGGTGGCCGTAAAGTGGATAATGCCTCTGACGTCCACCAACTCCACGGGACGGGGTCCAGAAGGTTTGCGACATTCGATGAATTCCACACCTGGACCAATGTATGCTGTGGCCATGTCAGTGGCTCCATCAATGGGGTACCCAGGAAGACCAATGGTGGGTATCATTCCCAAGGCAATAGATGATGGGTTGGTGTTGGCGATGTACTTCTTCATGTTCAAGAAGTAATTCCTCTTCCACAGTTCGTCACCATCAATGATCACAATGTGGTCAAAGCCGGACTCTCTGATCCACATGACAGACTCGTTTCTAACACGAGTCTCCACATCTATAAGACGAAGCCCAGGCTTGCGATGCTTTCTTACCTCAAAAACCTTGACCAGTGCATTGGCACCCAAGTCATTCAGTTGCTTGGCCACTGCGTCAACCTGAGCGACATCCTCTGGGGGTGTAATTCTACCATTCCAATACTCATCTGGAACAGAGAAAAAGAAGTCGTTCAGTCCCTCATCGAAGAGACGTTTGCAGACTTCGAACAAGCAGAAGTCATCCTTGGTGGCTTGAATGTATCCAGCGTATTTCATAGATTTTGAAAGCCTTGTGATTTTCTTAGGTCGTAGAGCACCCTGCCTGAAGCGTATCTCTCTGGGTTGGAGTGGGCCAAGTCAATGAGGTCTCTTCTCCTCATGTTGTTGTCAGGATGGTAGTGGCTAAATACCAGGTGAAGAGCTCTTATCATGATGCCGTCTTGAAGGGCATGGTAGGTAAGCTCAGTGTCACAGTACATTGACTCGTACTTTGGGTAGAAGAGGTAACCCAATTCGTCATATCGCACCTTTGTGACTATGGGAAGAGTGCACAAATCCTTGACGTAGCCATCATTTACCATGACCACATGTCGACGATTGATCCACTCTGGATCAGAGATGGCCATGATTCTATCGTCCCAATAGCGTATGGGATAGAAATCGTCAGATATAGCAATCAAGACCTTGCCAGAAGCATGCTGAGCAGCAAGGTTCCAACCCTTTACACAGTTTCCAAGCTTGTCATCTTGAATTACAACCTTGCATGGAATGCTATGGGTCTTCAGCGACTCTTGGCATTTGTGGGCTGACTTGATACTTTCCACATCATCGCCGTCCACCGCGATGATAACCTCAAAGGAGGTCAAATCTTTGGCGTTTTTTTGCCAAAGATTTACCATGGGACCTATGGCGTGTGGACGCCGTGATGTATAACAGAGTGAATAAGTCACTCTGCTTAGAACACGATTTACGGATTGAAGATAGCATTGTACACATCACCAGGAATTTGACGATGATACTTCTTAAGTACCTTCTTGCCCAGAAGAGCTTGCTTGGCCGTGAGATAGTTGCAACCAGCAAGAGCATGGCCAATCATCGTGTCACACCCGTTGAAGCCAGACTCATCTCGTGCGTTAGCACCATCACACACCCCAGCAAGAAACCTCAAGGCTGAATGTATGGCTGAGATTTGAGCATCAGGCATACCTTGAGCACGTTCAAGCTCCTTATTAGAGAGTGTGATAACTTCAACTTTTGTGTCAACCACGATGGGTTCTTCAGCTTCCAACTGTCCAACAGCACCGTCCATCACACGCTGTTTTTCCAAGATGATCTCAGCCATACGGGCATCGAGTGAACCCTCGAGAGTGAGATGCTGAACCATGATATTCTCAGCTGTTTGACCCAAACGGTGGGTGCGGTCTTCACACTGAGTAATGGTGGCTGGAGTCCAGTCAAGCTCGCCAAAAACAACCCACGAGGACGAAGTCATGTTGAATCCAAGACCCATAGCACGGATCGAACCACAGATAAGCCAAGTGGCTGGGTCAGTATTGAAACGATCTACAGCTGCTTGCTTGGCCTCTGGTGCTATGCCGCCCATCACAATTGGAGAGCCACTAAAATGACGAGAAACCGATTCCAACACATCTCGATGATGGGCGAAGAAGATGATCTTACGACTTGGGTCTTCCTCATGGAGATCTTGGATGTGTTCCTTGATGTGGTCCAACTTAGCCAGAACGGTCTGGTGACGAACCTTAGAGAGTTCCTCGAAGGAAACACGTGCCTCAAATTTAAGTTCAGACAGTGCCTTGTGGTAGGCATCTTTGTCTTCATTCACCCGTGCCAGCAACACAGCAGAGCGAAGTTCATTCAACCGTACTTGGCGTGTTGCATAGGCTGAAAGCTCAGCTTGCACAGCTTGGTAAGCAGCGCCAGTCGCTGGCAGCTCAACTACTTGCCGCAGCTTAGGAGGAAGCTCACGAAGCACATCAGCCTTCATGCGGCGAATCATGAGATTCTCGCGAAGACGACGATTCAACTGGGCCTGCAGGTTGGGTTTTCCAACGCAGTAGCGGAATTTCTTCCAATCCGACCAACGTTCGGCCAATTCCTCAGTTGTGCACAAGAGTGTCAGCAAGGCCCACATGTCTTCGGCTTTGTTCCAGATGGGAGTGCCGGTAAGTGCAACCACATGCTTGGCAACCAAAGGCTTCAAGAAATTGTATCGCTGGGTCTTTATGTTGAGAACATTGTGAGCTTCATCAATAACCAGCAAGTCAAAGTTCCGAGTGAGAAGAGCATGGTGGTTTTGCTTGAGAATGTCGAAGTTAATGACGATGATGTCACTGTCAGGCAATGTGGACCCCTTGGCTACATCAACCGTTCGGTCATCCACAAGCCACTTGCGAAGCTCATTGCGCCAGTTAATCTTCAGTGAAGAAGGCACCACAATCAAAACCTTGCGAAGCTCAGGATGCAGGTTGATAATACCGATAGCTTCAATGGTCTTGCCCAGGCCCATTTCGTCGCCAATGAGAACGCCCCGTTTTAGCGTGGTCAGCGTGCTGTCGGTGTGGGCATACAAGATACCAGCACGTTGGTAACCAAGATACTCAAAGCCCTCAGGTGATGGAACTGTAATAGCAGCATCATCAGCTTGGCTGGCCGCAAGTTTTTCAAGATACTCAGGCGATGGATCAGTCCAGAAGGATGCGAGCCAGTTGCCAATGTTGTCCTTCTTGATTGAGATGCCATGATTCTTCAGCTTCTCTTTGTTGGATTTCCACAATTCCCAGAAGGACTTGGTTGGGACGGCATCACGGACTTGACGCAGTCCGCGTTGAGTGTCAACGAGCCGTGGCTGGCCCCAGGGGAGGATGGAAGCAATGTCAATTGTCGTGGTCACATTCATCGGAGGTAAGTATACCTCCTGCCTGTGGCCGATGTAAACAATTTTCTAAAATTTTTTGAGGAGGCGCTGTTTTGTGCGCTTTAGTCCGCCGTTATGCCCATGAGGTACTGAGAATTCTTCAGGGTCAACATCAACGCCTCCATTTGCTTTTCTCCATCGCCTTTCTTGCTCACGTCAAGGGTCAAGTCTTTCACCGGCCCTGGGATAGCTCCGCTGAACTTACTCAAGATGTCGCCATAGAGATACCGTGATCTGGCCAGAGAGAAGTCACGCACCCACTTGGCCTCATACGGAGGTAGGTCTTGCGTCCGGTTAAAATTCTCAAAGGATGTCACGCCTGCGTGGTAGCGCTCAATTGGGTTGTGGATGTATAGTGTCTTGGTGAAGACGTCATACATCCAATCAGGTTGGACAGATGTGACACGCTGCCAAGTCTTACGCCAACGAAGGAAGCTGTCATATTCATCCAAACCCGTTCTGATAAGGGGAGCCGGTGAGATAAGATTACCATAGAAGATTTCCGTGGGACTGGGAATGCCATCCACAAAATCCACATTGACAATGCCCTGTGCACCAACGTCCACTCCTTGAAGGTAGATGGTCTTGTTGGAAACAAGTCTTATGGCGCCATAACGAACTCTGGGTCTCCACAAAGAAATGTTGTTGAGGCCCTCTTGAATGCTGTCGAAGACATGCTGTGCGTCTAACTCTACATTCCAAATGGGAGAACCAAGCTGGCGAAATATCCAGTCTTTCAACTGTTCAGCGCTATACCCATAGAGTGGCAGCGTTGAACCAACTGCTAACGGCACATCAGGATTAGGATTCGACACAAATTAAATACACGGGCACTATTCACCAGGGTTGTAACCCCAGATTTGCATGGTCATTCTTGGGGAAGGGGCCAGTGGACTAACAGCCGTAACCCTGTGCATCTGCTTGCTGTTGTTCAGCATCATGCAGTTGTACTCAGGAGTTATGGCCGTAGTTTTGCCATCTTCATCCCACATAAAAACCCCACCATGGTCAATGTTCCACTGTCTGTTTAAGTAGATAGTAGCACCAAAAGCGTAAATTGGGTCGTCATGTGAGGATATGCCAGAATAAGAATTCCACAAGTAGTACTGGCAATATGTCCTATGTTTTGAAAACAACTCATTTTTAACAGACAGCTCAGCCTTGATTCGTTCTTGTAAAGAATCATCAACATGAGATATAGCACAAATTCCTGTCATGCCAACAAGAATATCTTGTGGCCAAGAGGTCTGACTCAACTGCCAGCATTTAAGCCGTTTGTTCTCCTCAAAACCACGCAAACAATCCTCTAGAAGGATGTCACTAAGAGCATTTTTATAGAGTACCATGGCTGTTACTTCTTGGGGTAACGAGACATATAGCTTTCGATCTGATCAGGGAACTTCTTGCGAAGGTAGGATTCCAACTGAGAACGGAACTGAAACTTCTTTGGAGGATTTTCTAAATCACACACGAAGGCTTGAGCTTCTTTGGCTTTCAGCTGCTCTTCAGCATCGTCCATTGTGGGCATCACCATATCAGGAGCATTGGCCGGTTGAACTGAAGACGGAGGAGGCGGCAATGGGATAGATGCCTTTGTAGAATTCATGTCAAGGGCAACCTTTTCTTGGAGAATTGACCGATCAAGTTTGGCCCTTGGCTTGTAGTTCTTGACGTCAGCATCGTCATATGTGATTTCTGGGATGGACTCTCCACGGAAAGGAGCGCCCTCTGTCTCATTGACTGCCGGACGATCGGTGGTGATGCGTGGCTTTGGAATCAAACCCATCTCAATGGCTTGCTTAATGGACATTCCCTGGATCGGAGAATTAGGGCCACAAGAGGCCTCTGCAGGAGGAATTAGGGGCGTTACCAACTTGCCATCACCGGCTGTCTTGATAGCTGCTGTCTGAATGACTGGCACCTGTCCACGTGCATCTCTAGACATTACTCGGCAGATGTGAACTTGCTTGTCCTTGAGTACCTCCTTGGAAAGTCTCATCTTGCCAACATAGGCGTCAAAGAGTGGATCGTTGATCTTGACTTTTGCACCAGCCGTGTTTAGCGCCGTTATGAACTCGCCAGGCGCCAAAGTGTAGGTTTGGCCAATAGCAGAGATGTTGATCTGTATTGGGTAGGTGTTACCGTTGAAGTACCCACCCACATTAGTTGTGTCAGACATAGGTTAAAGAATAGATTTTCCGAGATTGAGACGGACATAGGTCAAAATGGCACAGAGAGAATCAGCCATGGCCTCAGAGCGGCCAGGGTGTGCAGTAAATACTCCGTTTTTACGAGTTTTCTTCATGGGGAACTTTAGGTCTGGCCATGTTTCCTGGGCCACCTTGATCATCTCTTCCTTTTCAGCGTGGTGATTACCAGTGCAGACACGCTTTGTGTCATAGGGCGAATAGTAAACCACCTTGAATTGAAGATCAGCCTTCATAAGCGTGAGTAGAGCCACCGTATAACCAGCAGCCATGGCCATCCCTTTGATGGCCAAAGCACTCTTTGCACCACTCAAAGGCATTTCCACAACTACCAAATCAGGCTGGTATTCAAGAACTTTAGAGCGCATCCAATCACAGCTCTCACCAATACGACGAGCATCATCCACAGCCACTTTGGTATTCTTATCCGATTGCCGGTCTGTTTCGAAGAATCCCGAAAATAGCAGTTTAGACTTACGGTGGTCCCAAGTGTCACCCACAAATTTTACTGCACTTAGGCCTGGTCGGCCATATCCAGCATCGATCCCCATAACAACCATGTAACAAGAGAACTACCCTTCAAAATTGTCGGCCATCTTAATTTCCATGGGCAATCCCATCATGTCATACAACTCTGTCTCAGAGATGCATGAGGTGCCGAGCTTTTTAGCATTGGCAGACTTGTTTGCGCCAGCTCCTTCACCCACCACTAGGTAATGGACCTTCTTTGAAACTGATGATTTGACAGAGCCTCCCAGTGATTCAATTTTTGCTGCAACTTCCTCTCGAGAACCACTCAACATTCCGCCAGTGATACAGAATGCCTTGCCAACAAAAGGCCCACTTTTCTTCTCATCTTCGAAGGTTACTCCCAAGCTTACCAACTTCTCAAGCTCAGTCATGTTGTCGTCATTCTCAAAGTAGAGACGAAAGTTCAAGAAGGTGATTGGGCCCAAAAACTTGGAAATTTCATCCATGTTGTCAAGCATATCTGGCAGGGAATTCCAACGGTTAGACACCTCTTTGCATGTGGTCAACCCAATGCCATCAATACCCAAAGCATGAAGCTTACGCCACAGGGGCGCCGTCTTAGCTTTCTTCAGGCCATTAGCCACACGTTTGGACGCTGCATCCCCTAGAAAGGAAAGATCGTCAGCTGCGAACAAGTCTGAGAGGTTATTGATGCCGCGATCAATCATGGCCCGAATGCTTTGCTCACCACAGCCATCAATGTCCAACGACTGCTTCTTGACTGCGTGCTCCAGGCGAGCAAAAACTTGGTCCTTGCAGATGCGAGCTGTGCAAACGATAGCTACCTTGTTGATGAGCCGACTAACCACTGAGTTGCAGCAGGGACAACGATCTGGCATCGACCACACCCCGGTGCTTCGCTTGTTGGCCACGCCCACCACCTGAGGGATAATCTCAGCAGCTTTCTGGATGATAACGTCATCACCAATGTTGAGTCCAAGTCGTTGGATCTCATCAGCATTGTGCAAACTGGCTCGCTTGACAATGGTGCCAGCAAGGTTGACAGGTTGCAACTCAGCGACTGGCGTCAAGGTTCCAAGTCGCCCAACTTGAACAGTGATGCCAATCAGCTTGGTGACCTTCTGCTCAGGTGGGAACTTGTAAGATGTGGCCCAGTTTGGAGCACGGTTATTGAGGCCCAAACTCATCTGAGTTTCCACATCATTGATCTTGAAAACAAGACCATCGATCTCATAGTCCAACTTGCTTCTGTCGCTTGACCACGACTCGATGGCCTGCTTGACTTGATCAAGGTCAAAAAGGTTGACAACAGGAACACCACTCACCAGAGGAGTCATGAAGCCAAGAGCCTGAAGCTGCTTCAAACGTTCGTGTTGGGTATCTGCATCGGCCGTGCCCACGTAGTCAGACTTTACAACGTTGTAAGCCAAGAAAGCCAGACAACGCTCAGCCACACCCGCTGGGTTCTTGCGCTTCATTGAACCAGCTGCCGCATTGCGTGGGTTTGCAAACAGTTCCTCACCTTCCTTCTTAAGCTTGGCATTCAGCTCATTGAATTGCTTTTTTGGCATGTAGACCTCACCACGAACTTCACCGCTGAAGTTGGGCGTGAGTGGGATAGTCTTGATTGTGCGGGCATTGGCCGTTACGTCATCACCTGTAGTGCCATCACCACGAGTCACAGCCTTGATGAGCTGGCCATCTTTGTAGATCAAGGACATGGACAATCCATCAATCTTAGGCTCAACCACACCCTCTGGTCCATCTGGATTACGAACCTTGGTCTTGAAGTAGCTCACAACCTCCTCAGCCTCGAATGTGTTTTCGAGTGAGAGCATGGCCACACAGTGCTTGACCTTCTCGAAGCTGTCGATCGACTGGCTGCCAACACGGGCTGTTGGCGAGTTAGGATCTGCAAACGAAGGGAAATTGGCCTCTAGTGTCTGTAGCTCCTTAAAGAGCTGGTCATAGCACTCGTCGGTGATGGTTGGTTGTGCCAGCACATGGTAGTTGTGAATGTGCTGGTGGAGCTCTTGGCGAAGTTGGTAGATTCGATTCATGACACAAATCCAGGCATGTTTCTCATAAGAACCTCATGTTGAATAGCTTCCATAAGCATGAGGTCGATTTCTTCAGTTTCGCCCATGGGAAATTCCTTATCCAGGCGAGTGGCTGTGAAAGCTTGTTCTTCAAGAATGGCTGACATAGGGGTGAGTATACTCTGGGCCTCAAAAATTGTAAACAAAAAAGTGGACAAAATCGAAAATATCTCCCTGGTCTGCACTTTTGGCGTTGTGGCCTGTGGACTAGCTGTCATTGTGGCCGCCACGGTCCGAGTTATCAAGGACATCTTCAAGAGTGCGCCACCCAACCCAGTGACTCTGCCACCCAACCCGCCAACTTGGGAGGTGGCCACAACAGTCACCACTGACGATAAACCAAGAAGGCGCCGTCGGCCCCAAGGACCAACGACGCCAACCTGTGAATTCTGCTCAGAGGATCTCTCTAGGGCTCAGATCATTCGTAGTGAGTCACACGATGATCAAACTTTCCTCATTAAGGAGTGTCCATCTTGTAGGAGGGAATGTAGCATTGAGAGTAAGTAAGTTAACGGAGAGGTGGCAGAGTGGTTTAATGCAGCGGCCTTGAAAACCGCAGTGGGTAACTCCACCGGGGGTTCGAATCCCTCCCTCTCTGCCACTTAGCCTTTAAAATTTATGCCAAGCGATTTATACTTGCAGGAAACTGATTTTTAGAATTGGTTCTAGCCACAAGTTTCATTCTTTCAGGCTTTATGGGCCCATCGTAATATGCCCATGTACCATCTGGACCATTAAGGTCATACCGTAGTCTTAGTCCAGTGGTGTCAATCTGATACAGATCGAATCCTTTTTGCCAATCCGTCTGCGTGTAGAATAAACCAGCCAAGTGGTCAGCGGCCTCTTTCACAGTTTCGCGATAGCTTGGCCTAAAAACGTATGTGCGCTTTACGGCCGAAAGTGAGTTGTAAGTCAAGTCAACTGGGTGCTTCCAGTCCTTGGGTTGATACATGTGGCCCGCAAGTCCATTTATTTCAATGTCTGGGTCTCTTCTTGCCACATGAAACCATACATCTGGGTATTCCCCAGTGGGTATAAAACTTGTTACGTGATCTTCTACCGCGTTTTCTGCCGCGATTTGAAATCCACCCACGAAGTTAGAATTGTGGTCATGAACAAAATGCCATTTGAACTTTGGTAGTGCCGCTACTAACTCAGGAGATGGATTTCCATAAGCCCATATAGAATGGTCCCACACACCTCCTCGTCCACCCACGTTTTGTGGATTACGACTAAACACTTTTCCATCTTTAACTAAATAATTTGGATCTTTTGAGGGATCCCAGCCCTTGGCTATTTGCTCTCTCCAACGAGGACTATCAAGTATATAACGTTCCACGACACCACCATGATGATATTTCTTAACAAAATTAAACACCTCATCATAGGGAGTGCTAAAGTTCTCATTCTCACCCAGCAATTGGGCGACTAATTCTTTGGCTTTATTGTTCCTTGATATACTTTCGAGTCTCGTGTAATTCATATCTCAAGAATAAAACACATCAGTGATGGTCAACCCCAGGTTTTCCAAGATCCTGTCTAGAGTTCCCACCGTGATACTCTGCTGGCCAGTCTCTATTCTAAAAAGAGTTGATGCAGATACACCCACTTTTCGGCCAAATGCAAAGTATGATTCTTCACCACGGTGATGTTTCAAAAATGTTGAAACTTGGCCGTCCAAACCGGGTCTTTGAATCAGGGCATCAACAATTTTTTTCATGTCCCACGTTTTGAGCTTCGTCTTCAGCCTTTACGCTCAAGCTTGCCAGCACCAAAGCCGTCAAGGCCTTCATAGCCAGCATCTTCAAGAGCATTGCTGATTTGGGCAATCACTGGGTATTTTTCTGGACGGCCATTGAAGTCGTCAAACGGTTGAAGAGGAGTGTTTGACTGGATAATGAGGCTGCTACTATGCGAATCACCTCCGTTGTAGCCAGTGTGGTAGATGTAGTTTCCATCTTCAGGGCCACCATTGATAGTGATATAACCGTCCTCTGTGTCGTCAATTCCAACGATGGTGATTCCTTCATTCTCACCCAGCAATTGGGCGACTAATTCTTTGGCTTTATTTTCTATATTCATAGATCACGTCTCCTCGTTTTGAGCTTCGTCTTCAGCCTTGATCTCATCCACGGTCTGCTTTAGATACCTTAAGCCTTCGGGTGTCTCACTGAAAATACTTCGTACAACGCCAGCAAATTCATCAGCTGACAATGAAGTTAAGTGGTTGAGAATGCGTGGAATGTACTGGGCCGCGTCAATCTTGTTGACCAGGTGGTTGAAGTGCATCCATACAGCCGGACCCTTCATGATGCCCCACTCCTCTTGGCTCAGAGTATCCGCGTCCTTGTAGACTCTGGCTCTGGTGCTGGGATCCTCAATGACGTTGTGGAAGACAACCTCATACAGGCCTTTGGTCAGCTCATGAATGAGAAGTGGGAAGTTTATGGCTGTGGCGTTGATGGTGTACACATCTTCGCCATCATCGTCCTGCTCCACCTCGATTGACTCTTGTCCACCATGCTTTCCACCAAACACGTCTTCTGGCTTCATCCAGTAGGACAGGTCACCCAATGCCGTCATCTTGCCATACAGCTTGATGAGGTCCGGATCAATCTCATTGAGTCTTTCAGACGCAAGGTGATAAGCATGCGTCTTGTTGACCGCAGCGCCCTGTATTAAGATGTTGATGAACTTTCGCTTATTAACCTCTTGATCAAATTGGGCTTTGATCTCAGGAACATCAAGGCCTAATTCAGAGGACTCCTCCTCACTTGGCTCCTCTGGCTCAATGTTGGCCATGTTCTGAGCATTCATCTGCTCAGGCATCTCAGGCAAAAGTTGGGCATTGATTCTCAACTTGCCATCGATGTAGGCGTCACGAGCATCCTTGAACTCGGGCAAATCAAGCACAATGGCCACGGCCAACTCCTCAAGCTCAGAGCGATAATCGTCCTCTTTTTGAACCACAAGGTTGACTGTGCTCATAAGGGCTTGCATTATCTGCTGAGGTCTAAGATTTCTGGCATCCTGACCCATGGCTCGTCCAGCACCCTGCAAAACTTTGCCATAGGCCTGAGTGGCTATTTTATCGCCATAATCACCCTCTGGAAAAGCTGGATTTTTTGACAGGGGAGTTTTACGAGCGTCAATGTCCCGTCGCTTCTTGGGATCAATTAGATGACCACCTTCACCTGGATCCATGGCCATCTCGACAAGCTTTTTGGCGTTCATTAGCTCAAGCCAGGCCAAACGCCTGGGTTTTGGTCCATCTCCATGTCCATTTCCATAGCTTTAGGGGCGGGTTTAGGTCCACGTTGTGGGCTTCTAAACGGGTTGGGGTGCTTGCGCTGTGGCTTGATCTCAGGCCTTTCTGGACGAGGAGATGGCTTAGTCGTTGGCTTTGTCGTGGGCTCCTCCACCGGAGCCGCCGGGGCCTCATTAAGAATTCTCGAAATGATATGTTTAGCGTTCATTTTTTGGGTTTAAGTGATGATGTGACGACATTCCAAATGGCCGGAGAATCTTTCTTAATCTTCTCGAGCAACTGTGGATCGATACTGTCAATGTCTTCAGGATTGTGGCGTATGTAGAATGTCAGCGGCAAGTAGCACATGGCAGCATCCTCAGTTTGGCCACCTCCTTTGGCCGCCCATTGCAGTGCTTTCTCCTTGTAATCAGGATAACCTGAGCGATCTAGTCGCAGATCCCTCATTGCAAAGTCATAGTAGGCAGCCAGAGCTGCTGGTGCTGATTCAATGACGGGATGCAATTCTGGAACCCAGTTTTTAATCGAACGAACGGCATAGCCCATCGCCAACCATGGATTGGCGTAAATGTATGAAAGGGCCTGTTGAGTGGGATAGGTCCACTCAAAGTTTTTCATGAAGTCAATGGCATCGTTTGCTGCTATTTTGGACGCAGTACTAGACTCACCAAATTCACCAGCGGCCTTGGCAAATATCGTGTTGATCGTACCATCTATGCCATTTTTCTTGATCTCATCATAGTGTTTGTTACTCCAAGGGTTCTTTTTTATTATGGCATCAACCAACTTAGGCGGCATCTGGCTCTGCATTGAACCAAGAAGCTCTACAGTCAAAGAGTTGTTGGCGTCCTTGTCATTTCGGTCCTTAACGCTACCGCTCTTAATGTCAGAAAGGGCATAGGCCAAACCGTCCCTGCGAAACATATATCCAGGGTTGTTAGGACCCATGCAATAAGGAGAAGAATTGAAGTAAGTCGGGTCTTTGACACACCAACCACTGAAAGCGGCCCCGGCGGGAGTTCTACCCATGTTGGCCTGATTGAAGAGTTTGCTGCCCTGCTCTGGTGTCGTCACTGCGTAAAGTTCGTAGTAGTGTCCATACTTCTTGGCTGTAGCCACAAGTTGTACACCCGGCCCATCAGGTATACGATCACGGTTAATTGGCTCGTCAGTCTCACCTCGAGTAACCGCATTCACCAACGAAACTAACGTTGGATAACGAGCAATGTCCTTGGGTGAGGCAAAATCAGGATCTTGGACTTTGGCCTCAAATTTGGTGATGGCATCAAGAACCTTTCCTCCATCTTCAGGCAGAACAATGTCATCTTTCTTGGCCAAGGCCATTAGCCACGGAAAGTATCCAGCTTTGAGTACTGGCCTGTTACTTAACTCACCCGTGTTTGGATCGATCAGACGCAGTGGGAATTTATCGTCAATCACCGCAAACAGCTTTTTTACCTCCTGCTCTTTCTTGGCCATGGAGGAAACATTCATGGACTGGTTGACTGTTGTGGCGAAATCATCATATGTCGGGTACGAGAAAACGTTCTTGTTGCCCTTAAATGAAGGAATCTTCTTCAGGCCTTCAAAACTGGTAATGGCCGTTCTGATTTCTTCAGGCTCCGCAGGCAAATTTCCACCGCCGTTCTTAACGACCTTGGCCAACCACTCTGTGTAGGAACCATTGGCTGTGGGGTCAATCTCAGCAATGGCTGTCACTTGTTCAATAGGCAGGCCTGTTCTCTTGGCCACACTACGGGCTTTGTCAGCTTTTAGCTGGCTCAGCTGCTCAACCAGCATCTTGGCTGAAGATCCGGCCAATAGGCCGGCAATGATATAATCCCAGGTTGTCATTTTCTAAAGGTTGTCATTTTCTAAAGGTTTCTGTGACTTTATGGATAAGAGACTGATAGGCAGATCTAACAGACGTCTCGGCCACACTACTTAAATTGGACAGGATATTGTCA
>Ga0315268_10002429_pt1 | contig 20997 bp, 21 predicted proteins | sample C1_top_MG_FD_204535 | JGI IMG/M metagenome (GOLD analysis project Ga0315268, IMG submission 204535) | Sediment microbial communities from Yellowstone Lake, YNP, Wyoming, USA - C1_top | ecosystem: Environmental > Aquatic > Freshwater > Lake > Sediment | place: USA: Wyoming | collected 2017-08-01
CCGAAGTAGGTTATTGGGAACAAAAACAATTGCCGCTACCGAGCACACTCAAACACCAATCGGGATGAAACATCAAAAGCTTACATGCGAATTCCACATGCGGGAGTACTGCAATTAGGACACTTTCCAAATCTAACGATACCACGGCAAGCAACGCGTGAGGTACTCTGACAAAAATCTGGAAAACTTTTTATCAACGCAAAGCTTGACAATTTGCTTCCCCTGGTAAATTTTGTAGCCCTTGGCCAGAGATTCGGCGACGTGCTTTCCAAAAGCCGCTCGCTCCTCCAAAGCTACTTCAAGCACTTGTCTTGCGTTAACGTACCTACGCTCGACCTCGAACATCAGCCTCCCAGCCCGATCAACGAATGGTCCGCTGAACCTCTGTCTTGACGCGAGGTGTTTTTCTATGAAATCACCCGCCTCAACCGTGATCGGTGGACCGATACGTCTTTGTACCCTAGGCAACTTTTCAGATGACAGCTCGATGAGAATCACCGCTTTTGAGTTCGCCCAAACATCGCCGCGGATCACATCGAAGCCCGCGCGCACGAGCCGCATCACGAGCGCTTGTTCAGTCTTATGCAGCTGTGGGTAAAGTATGTCTTCAACCACATCTGGTGAGTCAAACACGAGGCAAAAAAGCGTTGTGTCTCGTTGCTTTAGTACGCGCCTGATCTCTTGAGGGCTCAACACCCTTGCCTGGCCTGGGAAGAAGAAGCGCATGCTCGGTTTGCGGACGAAATCCTGGCAGGCCCGAACAAAAGTCGAAAAGTTCTGCATCGAAACTGCGGCGGCAACGTTCCTATTCGGGTCAACTGGATCGATGATGACGAGCGGTTGCCCCGGGAAAAGAGCTTTGATCTCATCGACATCACGATAGTTCCTCGTCAAATCGATCACCTCGCCGGGCAACCACTTGCTCGCTGCTTCTACCACCGCTTTGAACGTGTGGTAATAGAGCACGAGCAATTCGCACAAGTAGCCGGAGAACCCCTGCACCTTCAGTTCGGCCCCATAAGCTCCAATACCGTTCATGAATTTTTTCAACAGCAAAACTTCATCCGTGAGCTCCGGCGTGAGGCGCTTGCTGATGTAGCGCTGATGGTGCGGCGAGCGATCGACCGCGCTCTTTATTTTGCCTGCGTCCGCGACATCGTAGCATGGCACGAAGTCTATCTCAAAGCTCCCGACACGCGTCGTGATGTACGGATGCTCAGCAAATCTCTCCCTTCCCTTTCGTCCAGCCACGGCCCGCGCCACCCGCAGGCCATCTCGCTCCAGCTTCTCCCGTGAGAGCTTCTCTGGGAACAATATGAAAATGTCGATGTCGCGCTCGAAGCGGAGCCAGGTGTTGCGCGCGGCTGACCCGACGAGCATGCCCCTCGCTGGCACGCCCAGCTTGGCGCAAGCTAGATTCACCCGCGCTACCATCTCGTTTGCGACCTTCTCGAGCTGCTTGCGCTCCGCCTGCGTCGGCTTGATGCGCTCGAGCACTTCCTTCAGAACCTCGTCCATTTGACCACAAACATCGATTTGCGGCTGATGTTAAATGTTTAGCGTTAAAAATTGTACGCAGGTGTGTACAATTTTGTCACGTCACAAGCGCCAGTAGTTCGCCAGCTTCTTCTTGAGATCCTCGACGACGGGCAAACTCTTGCCTCTCCGCGGCAGCTCTTGCTCCTGCCCAACGAGAGCTTTCACGACGTTCACCGCAGCATCAGCGAGCGCCTTCAGGTCGTAGCCGCCTTCCAGCGTAAGCACAACTTTGCCACCGCAGAGCTCGTTAGCCTGCTCGACCACGTAGCTCGTCAACCAGCCGTACGCTTGAATCGTGAGCCCCAGCTGCGTCAACGGATCTTCTGCGAGGGCATCGAAACCCACCGAAACCGCAACTAGTTCCGGCTTGAACTCCCTGACCAGCGGAACAAAAATTTCCCGCATGACGCCAGCGTACTCCGGGTCTCCACCTCCCGGTGGCAACGGAACGTTCACGTTGAAACCCTTGGCCTCACCTGCACCCAACTCGTCCGTGAACCCGCTGCCGGGGTAAAGGGTTCGGCCGTCTTGATGCAGCGACATGAAAAGCACGCTGGGGTCCCCGTAGAAGATGTCCTGCGTACCGTTGCCGTGGTGGGCGTCAATATCGAGAACGAAAATTCGCTTCAATCCGAAATCTTTCTTCATCCGCTCGATCATCACCGCCAGGTTGTTGAAGTAGCAGAACCCGCCGCCGTAATCCCTGCCAGCGTGGTGGCCGGGGGGCCGCACGAGCGCAAAGGCGTTCGAGGCCTCGCCCGACATCACCGTCCGCCCGGCCGTGATCGTCCCACCGGCGGCCAGCAGCGCGAGCTCGAAAGTGTTCTGATGCACCGGGGTGTCCCCATCCAACGGCAGCTCAGACCTGCCGAGCCGCTCGACCAACGCAACGTACTCGACATCGTGGGCCAGCTCTATATCGGCTCGAGAGGCGGGCTTCGGTTCGATGACGTCGACGTCACGCGATTTCCACAGGCCAGCCTGCTTGAGCGCCTCCACTATTGCTTTAAGGCGTTCCGGGCACTCAGGATGTCCTAGACTGAGCTTGTGTCCAAGATATTTTTCAGAATAAACGATCGCGGTGACCAACTCATCACTTCTCCACAACTTCAGCTCGCTTGACCAGCAAATAACCGCTCGTGCCTTTCCATATGCGTTGGGTCTCGACCAGCTCGATGCGTTTTCCGAAAAATGGTGCATCCAAAACTAGACTCTCATATTCCCCTCCTTCGCCGCAAACATTGATTCTAAATTTTTCATGAAGCTTCGCCAAATCTTTCACACATTTTTCATCGATTTTTCTGCCGAGCCATTTTTCATCGAAACCTTCAGCCGCGACGCTCGTTACGACGGCCTCAAATCTTGTACCTACCATTTCATTTAAGAGATCTAATGGGTCTATGCCCCAAAGTGGGGCCAAGTGAATCAAACCAAATTTATTGCAAATTCCATCGATTCTACTTTTTTGATATTTCGATGCTATAGCACCACTGATCACTCCCTCAACATCTAATTTTTGTAAAGCATGTTTCAAATCTTTTAGCTCCTTTTCTCTTTCTCCACTTGTCTCCACCTTCACCAGTGGTATGCCGGAACATTCAGCAAAAAAATCTATTAAATGAATATTTGCCGAGTGAAACATCCACGAATCTTCTCGTTTCGGAATCATTGCCACTAAACTATTGATTTCATGCCCCTGCTTCATCGCGAGCCAGAGGGCAAAAGTCGAATCTTTTCCCCCACTGCACAGAGCCGCTACCTTCATGACCATCGTTGAAAATTGCTCGCTGAAAACTAAAAGCTATAGCCCGAGCGCCTCTATTTGAACAATTTGAGCCCCAGAGATTCCAAAGGTTTGAAGTGTTTGAGGTCCGATGTATAGAGCTTCGCACCGTTGTTCATCGCTATCGCGGCTATCATGGCATCCGGCTTGCGGACGGGGGTTCCCCTTTTTTCTGCCTTCAGCTCCAGTTCGGCGGACAGACTAGCATCGCTCTTCGTGTAGTTCAGCACAGGCAGTTGTAGGACTTCTCCCGCTGGTTTACCGCGCTTTTGGATACCGTAAAAAATCTCGTGAAGGTTTACCGCGGTCGTAACCATACTCTCGCCGCTATCTTCAATTTTCCCAAGGGCCTCTTCTCCACTCTTGGATTTTTTGTCGAAGATCTCGATCAATACATCCGTGTCCACCACGATCATTATCTCCACTCTGCCCTACGTTTTCGAAGTTCCGCGAGGATGGCTTTTCTGTCTTCGGGCCCGATAATGCCCCTGAGCCTTTTCAAAGTCTTTATCGGGTCGACCCCTTCCACGAGCCTCTCGAACAATTCGCTGAAGCTCTCGTCCTCGCCCTTCACCGCTGTGAGCTTTTCGTAAACATCGCTTCTGATCGTTATGGTTTTGACCAAGTTACCACCGTTCCAAGTATGTTTAAACATACATTTAAATGTATTCATCAATTTATCAAAGCCCCAGCGCCGAAAGCACGCCGCCCTTCAACCCAGCGAAGTACAGGATGCACGGCAGCATTATCACGCCCATCGCATGGGTCCGCTTGACGTTGACCACCGCCGGCAATATCCCGATCGCTGTAGCCGTCGCGAGGATGAACAGGCCGATCAACCCAGAGTAGTAAAACGTGAGACAAGCTATGCCAGCGATCACTGTAATACAGGTGGCGCGGTACGGAAGGTGCCCGATGTTCCGTGCGGCGAAACGCCCAAGCTTAATGTGTAAAGTGACGGCGATCCCGCCGACGAAGAGGGCGACGCCGACCAAGAAAACGAGTTCTCTAAACCCAACTTCCATGAGCTCCTCTACGGCCACGGCCGCGCCGCTTCGCGCCCTGCCGATCGCGTAGAGCGCGACGAACGAGAAAAGCGCCTTCGCAGTGTTCACCCCGCTCACCGATACTATGAACTCGCGGGTCCCACCCGAACGTGTGGCGAGTTGAGCGAGCACGGTGCCCTGCGAAGGTCCGATGCCGGGGATGATGCCAGTCAAAGCCTCGGCCGCTGTGCCAGCGAACAAGGGTTTGAGGTTGCGCTTCATCTCGATGGGGCCATCGTCTGTCCTCTGCTCCGGCATGTTGCCTGTGTTCTTGAGGCTCAGAAGTAAAGTGCTCACGCCGAAGAGGCCACCGAGGAGAGGCATCAGCGCTGCGTCCCCCCTGCTCAAATTGGTGTCGAGCGAGAGGATGCCGAGAAACCCGGAGAGCAGAAATATCGCCGCCGCCCAGAGGATGCCAGATTTCGACCGTTCCAGCGCTATCATCGCAACCACGATGGCCGCGAGCAACAAATGCATCTGCGGCTTTATCGCAGCATAGGCAGGGCCGACGAACAGCAACATCGGCCACACCAGCGCCGCGCTCAACAATAGCCCACCAAAGCAACCGATGGCCGTGAGCTTGATCACTTCATAGCCCTTGCCCTGCATCAACAAGCGGTGCGCGGGCAAGACGGAGAGCTCAGTCCCGGCCTCAGGAGCGCCGAGAAATGTGGCTGGGATGTAGCTGATGAAAGTGTTCGTGATCGCCATCGCCACGATCGCCGCTGCGAGCGCCATCGGAGCGAACGCCGATCCCACAGCCAACGCGAGGAGCATCGGCGTGAGGTTGTTCACGTGGACGCCGGGCAGGAAACCTGTGAATATGCCCAAAGCAACGCCGAGCGCCGTGAAGGCCAAGACATCGAGCATCACTCGGCCTCGATGACCTTGATGTTCGAAGCTCCTGTTACCCGAAGCTCGAGCTCGTTCTCGTAAAGCTGAAGCCAGCCGCTCGCCTGCACGACGTACCCGACGTGCACCTCCGGGAACTCGCTGCTCTTGGCCACGGACGACGGCACGAACACCACCAACTGCCCGCCGTCCTCGCTCAGAGTGAAGATGATGTTCCCCCTGCCGACGATTTCCCGCTTATCCACGACCCCCCTCACCTTGATGGGTTCGCCGAGCAGACCGTTGTCGACGCTGGATATCCCCAAACACGGGGGATGCACGATGCTTATGTCGCCCGCTTCCTCTGGCACAACCTCGAGCGCACCTTGGTAGAGCGTGACCTCGCCTGTCACCTGCACCTCATCGAGCATCTCTATCGAATCCCCCAGCTGCGACCTGACGCTAGAAAATATCGGCACCGCCATCGTTCCATCTGAGTTGTCCTGGAGCGTAAGGAACAGATGGCCGTTCGACTCTAAGATCCACGACTTGGCTGGAGATGATCACCTTGAGGCCGATGAATTCGTTGCCTATCTTCGCTATCGGCGTCACCGACGGACGCACGTAGACTGCCCCCGCATATATCGCCGCTAACCCGCCGAGAGAACACAGCAAGCCCAGCTTGGTTATCTTCTCCATATACCCACCGCAGCGTTGGTCGAAGTGGGTTTATAAGGAAAAAACAAATTGGTGTGGTGCTAAATTGCGCAAATTTTTGATCATCTGTGCGCTCTTGATGGTGCTTGCCATACAGCCGTTGGCGAGCGCCGAACAGCCGACGAAATCTACAATTTACTCAATCGAGGAAACACACCAGCTGCCAAACAACAGTTCAACAGCGGCGAATAACGTGGTCGCAACTATAATTTTATTCGACAATCACATCGACTATGCCGGCCAACAAATCCTGAGCGAAATGATCGAAGTGGATGGTGTCCCAGCTAGCCCAAATATAACACGCACAGAAGAAAACCGCGTGGCCAGTTTTTCCTTGGGAACAATTAGCGGTGGTTCATCAAAAACAATCACTATCACCAACATAATCAAAATAACTCAAGTTGGCCCAATCGATTCGAGCGCGGTTCAAGGAAGCGTGCCGAGCGAGATGCTTGCCTACACCCAACCCATCGCCAACCTCTGGGAAAGCGACGACACAGTGCTCAATAACAAGGCGCTCGAGCTGATTGCAGGCAAATCAAACATCTACGATCAAGCTAAAGCTATCTTTGATTTCGTGAAAAATTATTTGACCTATCAACAGCAGGCAGTTGAGCACAGCGCACTTTGGGCGTACAACAATCACACGGGCGACTGCAGCGAGTTTTCAAATCTTTTCTCCGCCCTTTGTAGAGCGGCGGGCATACCCACCATGTTTGTGTCAGGGTATGGATACGACCCTCAGAAAGGTAGTAACCTTGGAGCTCACGTGCACGCCTGGGCCTTCATTTACTTGCCCGGCGTTGGATGGGCCCCGATGGACTTGACATGGGAACAGCCCCAAGGAGAATTTGCCATTCTCAGCAATGATCACATAATTGAAATGACAAGCTATGGTCAGAATCTTGTGAGGGGTGGCGAGATCCACATTCCGGGAAACAGCGTAAGTTATTTATTCAGCGGACAAAACCCAAACATAAACTTTGCGTCTACGGGACAAATAGTGCGCGAAGTTGCTGTGGAGCCGCAACTGAGCACTGCCGCATCGATGGAAGGCGATATCTGGAAATTCTACGTGACGGTGACTAATGCGGGGGCACAAGCTGTGACAAATCTCAACGTTGCGCTGAGCGCAGACAGCACTTCCTTTGAGATACCGAGTGCTCAAAGTATAAGTAGTTTAGCAGCAGGTAACAACCAAGTGTTGACATTTGACGTAAAGGTCAAAGGAAGCGTAGAAAATAGCACGATGACCGCCCGTGTGACCTACGATTCTTCATATGGGACTTTTATCGCAGAAGGACAGAGGACGATAAACGTCACCATCGAGGCTCCATCTGAGGGAGCATCGAACATGATGTTGTTTGCGTTGATAGGCGTGATCATCGGTTTGGTGGTGGTAGTCGCCGTCGCTCTGCTACGGCGATGAAGTTTTATATAAGCGCTTTGAACTAATTTTGATACAATGTACGGATTTACTGGCACGGTTGTTGGCATTCGTTGCAAGGATGGCATAGCTCTCGCGTCCGACAGCAGGGGAGCTTACCGCTACCTCGTCGTAAGCAAAAGCGTACGCAAGATCTTTCAACTCGAGAAGCAGATCGGCGCGGCGATCTCAGGAAGCTCAGGGGATGTCCAAAACTTCGTCAACGTGTTGAAGGCCGAGGCCAATCTCTACCGCCTCAACCATGGACGCTCGATCACCACGAAGGGACTGACACAGCTTGCGTCGAACATATTGCACGGCAGGCGCTTCTTCCCATATTTGGTGGCGGCGGTGATGGCTGGAGTTGACCACGACAAACCATCTTTATTCTTCTTGGACCCAATCGGGGGAAAGCTCGAGGAAGAAAAATTTGCAAGCGCTGGGACGGGAGAAACCATCGCATACGGTGTGCTCGAACAAAATTATCGTGACGACATGGAGGTGAGCGATGGATTGAAGCTCGCGGCGCAATCCATCAAGACGGCGATCGAACGCGACGCGGCTACTGGAGAGAAAATCGTTGTCGCGCTCATCGACGATAAGGGTTACCGCGAACTTTCGGAAGGTGAAGTCGAGAAGTTGGTCAAGTAAGACCAAGCTTTCTCGCGAGCTCCATCTGATCTATCATCCGCTTTTGAAATTTATCGTAGACGCGCATGGTATCGCCGCTCAGCTCATCCACCATCAGAAGTTCACCATCCGCTCGTCCAAACTCGAGCTTCATGTCTACGAACTCCAAACCTTTGTCGGCAAGTGCTTTGGTCACGACAGAAGCTATCTTGCGCGCCATCGCCTCCATCAGCTCCAGCTCATCTTTATCAGCGATACCAAGCTTCACGATGGCCTGCGGCGTAATCAATGGGTCTTTGAGAGCATCGTCTTTTAGGTTGAACTCTATCAAATCGAGCCGCGCCATCGGCTCGACTCTACCTTTGTACCTGATGAGGAAGCTCCCAAAGGCCTTCGCACGATAGATGACTTCCAGAGGGATCTTCTCCGCAAGCGAAACTTCTATCTCCGCATCAGAATGCATCCTGCGAAAGTGAGTCGCAATGCCAAATTCGTTGAGAAGTTTGAAAAAATAGACAGCAACTTTAGCCGAAGCTACACCCTTACCTTCAACGCTCCCAACGACGAAGTCACCGCCAGTATCCAACTTTCCATGTGCATCGCCCGTGACGGTATCCTTGAACTGAAGCAAGACCTTCTCGCTATCGCTCAGTATACGTTTGGTCTTACCATCGTAAATTATCTCCATGACTATTCCAACTTCAAGTCATCGGCTAGGTCTTTAAGCTCAAGTTCCTCCAGTTTCGCTCGCGTCGGGATGCCATCCTTGTTCCAGCCGCGGGCGGCGTAGTAATCGTCGAGCATCTTGTTTAACTCCTCGCGCAGGATGTAGCTGCCCTTCGAAGTGCCGTCGCGTATCGGCTCCGTCATCACTCGCAAAGGCAACACGTCATCCATCCTTCCGAAGCCCTCGCGCACGTTGAACGCCTTCTCGATGTTCCAGACGCGCTCCCCCAACTTCAAAAGATCCTTGGACTTGAAGACGAACCCCTGCACCGCCTTGAAGAAATCCGGCAGCTCCTCGATGAAGTAGAAGTGGCGGGAGAACTTGCAGATCCCGACCATATCGTAAACTGTCATTATATTTTCGACTGTGGCGACGTACTCTTTGCCCTTCGCTGAAAGCCTATCCACACGCTTGAACTTCCACCAGCTCCCGCTGAGCTCAGCCGCATACGCACATGAGCGCAGGTGACAAGCGCCGCGCGTCGAGGTCGCGAACGCCAACCCCATGCCTTTCAATCCGCGAACATCGTACGCAGGTGGCTCCAGACCTTTTACGTGAATGGCGAATGCCTCCGAACCTTTGCCCAATCGCCTCGAAGCTCCGCGGACGCCTTCGGCGAGCATGTCACCTATGCCCTTGCGGTAGGCGATCAGCTCTAGCGTCTTCAGGATCGCTTCGGCGTTTCCAAAGCTGAGCTTCAAGCCATTTGTGTCCTTGGGCGTCAGCAGGCCGCGCTCGTAGCACTCCATCGCCCAAGCCACCGTTACGCCTGCAGATATCGTGTCTATGCCGAGCTCATCGCACAGCTGGTTGGCCTTCGCGAGCACCTCTGGGTCCGCGTTGCCCACGCAACCGCCGAGCGAGTACTGCGTCTCGTACTCCGGGCCGTCGATCTCCGTACCCGCATATGGGCCATCCTTTATGACGAAGACCTTCCCACATGGCTTGACGCAGCCGTAGCAGGCGGTCGTCTTTATCGAGTACTTCGGCACCCAGTACTGCGGCGCTATCGTCCTGTGGCCCTCGAACACCGAGTCCTGCCAGTTTCTTGTTGGGAAGACGCCGTGCACCTCGTTCACGGTGCCCATGAACTCCCCCGTTCCATATTTTATGTCTGCGATCGCATGCGGGTGGGTCGAGATGGTGTTGTACCACTCGACGAGCAACTTTTCCATCAGCTTCGGATTAGCAAGCTCCAAATCGTGAGAGCCCCGCACCGCTATCGCCTTGAGATTTTTCGAACCCATCACCGCCCCGAGACCTGTGCGTCCTGCTTGCCGGAAGTCCGATTCTATTCCAGCTATTTTCACCAAGTTCTCCCCAGCTGGACCTATGCAGGCGACCATCACCCTCGCATCTCCTAGATCTTTGCGAACCTGCCTCAACGTTTCAGATGTCTTGAAACCCTGCATGTGAGTAGAGTCGCGTATGCTGACATCTTCATCGTCGATCCAGATATACGACAAGCGCTCGGCTTTTCCGCGCACGACTAGTGCATCGTAGCCGGCGAATTTCATGGTCGCCCCGATGCCGCTGCCAGCCATGGCCTCGCCGAATGCTCCGGTGAGCGGCGATTTCGCGTAGAATCCGGTCTTCGACGCCTCCAACACCGGAGTTCCGCAGAAGGCGCCTGGCGCGACGATCAAACAGTTCTCCGGGTCGAGGGCATCTGTCCTGCCTTGGACGTTATCGTAAAGCAACCTCGCTCCGAAACCATTGCCACCCACGTACCTGCGCGCGAACTCCTCGCCGAGCTCAAACTTCTTCACCTCGCCGCTCGATAGGTCAACGTACAAAAATTTTCCGCCATATCCGTACATCTATCCCACCTTGAGGGCTCCGAGCGCGCAGTACTTCGCGCACTGTGGGTCTCCTCCGCACAGATCGCATATCATCGCAATGTGCCTCGAAGGATGCATGTGAATAGCATCGAAGGGACAGGCGTACTGACACAATCCACATGCGGTACAGAGCTTCTCGTCCACCTTTATCGCGCCGTTTTCATCGGTGCTGAGCGCATTTTGAGGGCAAGCCTTGATGCAAAATTTTCCGTCGCACTGCAAGCAGACCGTTGGTATAGCTAACGCTACTGTGCGCCGCTCGACCTTGATCCTCGACTTGCTCGGGTTGCATACGCCCTCGTGCTTCAGCGAGCACACGAGCTCGCACAGTCTACAGCCAGTGCACTTGTTTCTGAAAACAAGCAACCGCATTTTTTACACCAATCAAGTCGCTTTAGTTAGTTTTACTTTATTAAAATTTTGCTTTACATTAGTAAAGTTAGATGTGAGAATGCCAAGCTTTAAATTTTGGCGATTTATGTTTTAGAGGAGGTGTTTGTATGGCTGTACCAAGTTACGTGGGTGCGTTCAAAGGAAAAGATTTCCTGAACACGCAGGATTTCACACAGGAGGAACTAAAACAAATTTTAGACGCGGCGAGTGATTTGAAGAAGAAGTTCAAGTCAAAAGTCCCGACGCCATACCTACCGGGAAGAACCCTTTTCATGTTTTTCTACAACCGCTCGTTGCGCACGAGGAACTCTTTCGAGGCTGGCATCTACCAGCTGGGTGGGCATGCGCACTTTCTCAGCCCGTCCGACGTGTACACGCCGACTTTGCCCGAAGACATGGAGGCCTACAAGACCGAGGCGATTTCGGATGTCGCCAGAGTGCTGAGCCGCTACGGTGACACGATCGCGATCAGAATCTACGGCGACGCTGCGAAGTGGATCATTGGACGTGGACACAAGGTCATGAATGAGTTCGCAAAGTGGGCCGACGTGCCTGTGATAAACATGGAGGATGATCTCTACCACCCATGCCAAGCTATGGCCGACATCATGGCGGTCAGGGAGGCCGAGCCCAAGCTCAAGGGCAAAAAATTCGTCGTGTCGTACGCGTATTCTGGTGGTTTGAAACCGTTGGCTGTACCCCAGAGCACGACTTTGATAGCCACCCAATTCGGCATGGATGTCGTGTTGGCACATCCAAAGGGATTCGAGCTCGAGGACAACGTGATAAAGGCTGCAAAGGAAAATGCCAAGCGCTACGGCGGAAGCTTTGAGATTTCTCACGACATGAAAGAAGCGTTCGAAGGGGCAGACTTCGTCTACCCGAAGGCGTGGTCGCCGAAGCAGTTCGTGCCGCCCTATAGCAAGACCGTTGACAAGGATGGAGCTTCGGTCTACCAGAACAAATTCAAGGACTGGATCACGACCATGGAGCTGCTCGATGTGACCAAAAAGGCATATTACATGCACTGCGGACCCGCCGACCGTGGACAAGAAGTTACCGACGAAGTGCTGGACAAATACAAGCGCTCGCTGTACTTTGAGGAAGCCGAGAACAGGCTGCACGCGCAGAAAGCGATAATGGCAATGGTGATGCCGTAGGCAAGCGATTTTTATTTTCGCTTGATGAGATGCTCGAGTTGCTCCAGCTTGGCCTCTATCGTCGGCGGCTCTTTGACCAGCTGCATCGCGGCCTTGGTGTCCTTCAGCCCGCTGCCCGTGACCTCAACGACGACGACATCGGAGCGATCGATCGTTCCCGCATCCAACAACTTTCTGAGCCCAGCTAGGCCCGCAGCTCCGGAAGGTTCGGCAAAAATCCCTTCGTACCTCGCAAGCAACTTCCCGGCATCCAATATCTGGGCATCGCTCACGGCCTCGGCTGTTCCCTTCGAATGTTTGATCGCCGGTAGCGCAGTATCAGCATCCCAGGGATAGGGGTCGACCAATCCGCCAGCCACGGTGCTTGGGTTCCGCCAAGTTGGAATCTTGTATGGTGGTGTGCCTTCCTTAAACGCTTTAACTATCGGAGCACAACCTTCCGCTTGGATCGAAACTATCCTTGGCACGGACTTTATGAATCCGAGCTGCTCGAATTCAAAATAACCTTTGGCGTTCCCTGACAGCAAAGTCCCAGCCCCAGTAGGCACGATCAACCAATCGGGCGTGCGCCAACCAAGTTGCTCGACAATCTCGTAAGACATCGTTTTCGATCCTTCTAGCTGATATGGGTTGAAAGCTCCGCTGCTCGGTATTGGGCTCCAGCCGTAGCGCTCCCAAGCCATCTGCATGAGCTTGTAAGATGGATCACCTTCGCCTTTCGCTTTAGCCCTGATTATGTGAGCGCCATACATCGAAAGCTGCGCAACTTTTGCCGCCGGTGCCTCCGCTGGAACGAAGGCGTAGCAATCTATGCCCGCCTTCACCGAGTAGGCTGCGACAGCTATAGCCGCATTACCGCTCGACGCGACGACGACGACCTTCGCCCCGAACTCCTTGGCCTTGGAAACTCCCACGCTCATCGGACGGTCCTTGAACGATGCCGTTGGATTCCTCGTCTCGTCCTTCAACAGAAGATTTTTCATGCCGAGCTCGCGAGCGAGATTTTTTGCCTCAAGCAATGGGGTGCCGCCCTCGCCGAGCGTCACAATGTTTTTGCTGTCGACGATCGGCAGGAATTCTAGATATTTCCATACTCCTGATGGTCGCCCCGCCAAAACTTTTTTATTTATTTTCTTCGCAATAGCATCGTAATTGTAAATGATGTCCAATTTTCCCCCACATTTTTTACAAACGTAGAGATTTTTTTCGGGTAAATGCTCCCTTCTGCATCTCAAACACTTTAGCACCTTGACGAACATCTGAGCACCGTTGCACAATCGCTTTTGCTGCTCAAAAAAGTTGGGGTTTCGGCGATTTTACGTGCCTGCTGTCATCCAAAAAAATTTTTCGACCCCACGCTACCGCAATATTTTTATAGTTGGGAGTGACATTCCCAACTAAGGAAGGTGATAGCCAGTGAAGCGGCCGTGCGAACGAACCTGGCGCGAGATCTTGGAGTGGGCTTGGCCAAACCAAATCAAGGAATTTACACACAACGACTTGCTGCGCGAGGGCATCGTCAAATATCATGGAGATAAGCGGGCACAAGTTTGGTCGGCATCATCAACGTTACGTCGAATGTATGAGGCTGGCTTACTGACGCGCCTAGCTACTGGAAAAGGACGCCGCGCCAGTTTGTATGCGCCGATCTCGCGGGAAGAGTATCAGCGAAGACTCGGACATCTAGTACTTTTTAAACGCTATCTCGCCAATCCCAACCAAGCATATAAAATAAATAGGTAAATGATGAAAACGTTTGGGAGTTATATGCCATACCTCTACGGAGATCCAATCAAGTGCACGGGATGCAGGATCTGTGAGTTGTATTGCACCCTTTGCCACGAAAAGGTTCTGAACCCAAAAAAAGCGCGCCTCCGCGTCGTCAGGATGGAGCCGGCGATAGACAAGCCCATCGCCTGCCGCCAATGCTCTGACCCTCCGTGCGCGAAAGTTTGCCCGACCGAAGCCCTCACGAGAAACAACAAGATGGACGTTGTCATACTCAACCAGTCGAAGTGCATAGGCTGTGGCGCCTGCGTCGAAGCCTGCCCGTTCGGAGCGATATGGCTGCATCCAGAAAGCAAGAAAGCGATAAAGTGCGACCTATGCCAAGCGTGCGTCAAACGTTGCCCGACGAACGCGCTTTCCGTTGTGACTTCTGAAAAGTTCGCCGATCAAAAAAGGCTCGATCTGGTCAAACGCTTGAAGCCCATCATGCTAGAGAGCGTGCAGATGCCGAGGGAGTGAGATGTTCAAATACGGCGGCTATGCTGGCCAGATACTTGATGTAGACCTGACCCGGGGAAAGGCGCTCACTAAACCGTTGGACGAAAAACTCGCCCGAGGATACCTCGGCGGCGCTGGGCTTTGCTCGCGTATACTTTACGACGAAATCGGGCCAAGAACCAAGCCGCTTGGGCCAGAAAACGTTTTGATGATCGCCACTGGTCCGCTCACCGGCACCCTATTTCCTCAGGCCTCACGTCACGTCGTCGCTGCGAAGTCACCTCTCACGGATATCTGGGGCGAATCCCATGCCGCCGGTCATTGGGGGCCCGAGCTGAAGTTCGCTGGTTTCGATGCAATTATAGCAAGAGGTCGATCCCCGCGTCCCGTCTACCTCTGGATAGACAACGGTAAAGTCCAGATAAGAGATGCTAGAAAACTTTGGGGCCACGACGTCTACGAAACCGATGACATGATAAAGGAAGAACTGGGCGATGGCAGGATCAAACTCCTGTACATCGGTCAAGCTGGAGAAAATTTGGTGAGGTTTGCGGCCGTGATGAACGATCTCGACAGGGCGGCCGCGCGGAGTGGCATGGGCGCGGTCATGGGATCCAAACGTCTGAAGGCGATCGCCGTCCGCGGGGAGATGGACATCCCCATCGCTGACAAAAAGAACTACGTCAAACTCATGGACGAGCTCCACGCGAAGATGCTGGCCGACCCATTCACCCAAGGTCGGGCCGACTACGGCACCCCGAGCTTGGTGGAGCTGATGAACGAGATCGGCCGCCTGCCCACGAGGAACTATAAAACGGGAGTCTTCGAGCACGCCGAGGAGATAGGAGGCAAGCTGATAAGGCGCAAGTACTTGGTGAAGCCGCGCGCAGACTTCGCATGCCTACAGCGCTGTGGCAGGTACACGTGCGTACCCGAAGGACCGTACAAATACATTGGAGGCAGCCCGGAGTACGAGACGCTCGCGTGCATGGGCTCCAAATGTGGCATCGGAAACGTCGAAGCAATACTTTACATGCACTATCTCTGCAACCGTTACGGCATGGACACCTGTAGCTGCGGTGGCACCATCGCCTGGAGCATGGAGTGTTTCGAGAGGGGGCTCATCACCAAGAAGGACACGGGCGGCCTAGACCTGAGCTTCGGCAACCACGAGACGATGGTGGAACTCGTCAAGATGATCGCAATGCGAAAAGGCATCGGCAACCTTCTCGCGGAGGGCAGCCATCGCGCAGCCCAGAAGATCGGCAAGGGCGCAGAAAAATATGTGATGGCCATCAAGAAGCAGGAGCTCGCGGGACAGGATGGGCGGGCGCAAAAATCGATGGGGCTGGGGAACGCTACCGCGGCGAGGGGCGCCGACCATCTCTACGCATTTCCTGTACTGGATGAGGTGGGCTTTGAGAAAGCGATAAAAGAGCGATTCGGCGCGAGATACCTGCCAGAGATTGGAGAAAAACTCAACCCCAAGTACAAGGGGCTGATGGTCAAGGAGTGCGAGGATTTCGCGGTCGTTGTTGAGTCAGTCGGCATCTGCAAGTATGGAACTATGATCCCGCCGACTTTCTATTACAAGGATGTTCTCAGGGCGATGAACGCCACCACGGGGATGGGGCTGACGGAGAGAGAGCTGCGCAGGATAGGCGAGAGAATAGTCAACCTAAACCGCATGTTCAATGTCCGCGAAGGCATCCGGCGTAAAGATGATACTCTGCCGGAACGCCTGCTGAAGGAACCCTCACCGGAGGGGCCGCCGAAGGGCCATGTCGTCGAGCTGGACCAGATGCTGGATGAGTATTACAAGCTCCGCGACTGGGACCTCAAGACAGGACTTCCAGCCGAGAAAAAACTCAGGAAGCTTGGCCTAGAATTCACGATAAAAGACCTCAAGCGAGCGAGAAAAAAGCGCGGGTAAACATTTATTCTCTTTTGTGTTTGGATGATAGGAGTTTGGCTTTCATATCACCAGAATAGAAATATGTCTACTTTCGTAAACAACCTATTTATAGAAGTTTTGCAATAGTTAACAATTGGCCGGAACAGAAGCCTGCAGAGGTGGCCGAACCGAAGTCTACGGACAACGGGGAGCCGCGGAAAAACCAGGGCGAAAAACCAGGGAAGGCCGCGGAAAAGCGCCTGGAAGAAGGGCGTGAGGCAACGACTGCTGGAGAAAGGCCCCGAAGTGAAAAAGCGACGAGCGACGGAAGTGGTCGAGATTCCGAAGTTCGTTGAAAGAGTAAGCAGAAGGGCCAAAGTTCCGGCCACTTTGTTTTAAGGATATAAAAACTTTATTTGAAAAGCCAGCGATTATAATTCGGTGAACACTTGGAAGGCCTATTGCTTGACAGCGACTATGCGGAGGAGGAAAAACAACCCTGCATAAGATTGTTTATAAAAAATGAAAATGGCACAATCGCCGCCGTGGATCAAAATTTTAAGCCATATCTCTATGTTGTCGCGGATGAACCGACAAAAGTTGTGAATGCAATAGGCAAACTTCAAATGGAAGAGGAAAATCGCACCATAAAGCCTGAATCCGTAAAAATTGTCGACCGAACTTTTCTTGGGCAGGAGGCCAAAGCAATCAAAGTGACATTCGATAACCCCAAAGACATGGCTCCACTAAGGCATGCCATGCGCAGCATCCGTGGAGTCAAGGAGATCTATGAATTTGACATCCAACCGGCGAGGCGCTACCTCATCGACAGCGGCCTTGTGCCGATGGGCGGCATCAGCTTCAGTGGAAACATCACCGAAAAAAACGGCGTGAAAACAGTGCTCCTCGATAAACCACCGGCTCCAACAAAGGCGCCGAAGATCGACCTAAACATCATGAGCTTCGACATCGAAGTTTACAACCCCACTGGCTCCACCCGGCCCGAGAAGGACCCAATCCTAATGATAAGCTTGGCCGACAACCGCGGCTTCAGAAAGGTGATAACATGGAAAGATTTCAAGGCTGGGCTAGACTACGTGGAGGTCGTACCGAGCGAGCGAGAGATGTTGGAGCGTTTCGTTCAGATCGTTGAGGGGCGCGATGTCGATATCCTGCTCGGCTACAACACCGACCTCTTCGATTTCCCATACATGCGCGAGCGGGCCAAGGTGCTAAAGGTAAAGCTGAAGCTGGGGCGGGATGGCTCCGAAGTGATCGCGAGGAAGAGACGGCTCGCGACAGTGGCACGCATCCGCGGCCGACCGCACATAGACGTCTACGCCATGATAGACTTCCTTGCGACGATCGGCACCATCAGGCTGATCCACTACACGCTCGAGAACGTCTACAAATATTTCACGGGCAAGGATAAACTCGACATAGAGTTCACCGAAATCTGCGACGCTTGGGACAAAGGCGGAGAAAAGGCAAAAACATTCCTCAAATATTCCATGTCCGATGCGGATGCCACCCTCGAGATCGGGTTGGAGCTGCTCCCCATGTTTTTTGAGCTCGCGAGGATAGTGCGCCAGTCTCCATTTGATGTCAGCCGCATGACGCCTGGACAGCTCGTCGAATGGCTGCTCATCGCGGAGGCGTTCAGGATAGGCGAACTTGTGCCGGTAAGGCCAGTAGGCGAGGAGTTCGCGGAACGCGCCGAGGAAACTTATGTCGGAGCTTACGTCATGGAGCCAGAGAAAGGCCTGCATGAGGATATCGTCGTGTTCGACTTCAGAAGCCTGTATCCGAGTATCATCGTTACGCACCACATCGATCCATCGACGCTCGACTGTAAATGCTGCAAGCCGAGCGAAGCTACCTCTGTGCCCGAGCTCGGTTATCGCTTCTGCAAAAAGCGCAATGGCTTTATACCGACAACTCTCGAACGCATCATCAAGGAACGCGTAAAAGTGAAAGAGGAGATAAAAAAGTACAAGCGTGACAGCAGGGAATACCGCTCGCTCGATGCGAAGCAATGGGCGTTCAAGATTATCGCAAACTCTTTCTACGGGATGCTCGGTTACCCTAGGGCACGCTGGTACTGCAAACAATGCGCAGAAAGCGTAACGAGCTTTGGAAGAAATTATATTTACAAGACCATCGAGATGGCGAAAAACGCGGGCTTGGAAGTGATCTATGGCGACACCGACAGCTTATTCTGCAAGCTGAACGGTAAAAGCAAAAAAGATGCCACAGATTTTCTAAAAAAAGTCAACGAAAGCTTGCCCGGCATCATTGAACTCGAACTCGAGGGATTTTACAAGCGCGGAGTTTTTGTCACCAAGAAGCGCTACGCGATGATAAGTGAGGACGATAGGATGGTCGTAAAGGGGTTGGAGTTCGTGCGGCGCGACTGGGCCGCGCTCGCCAAGAAGACACAGGAAGCTGTGCTCGAGGCGATACTCCGCGATGGCTCCAGAGAAAAAGCGGCAAAAATTGTGCGCGAAGTAACGAAAAACATTTTTGAGGGGAAAGTGGATCTGGACGACTTGATAATTTACACCCAGCTGACTATGCCAATAGAGCAATACCGAGCGATAGGCCCGCACGTGGCGGCTGCAAAAAAACTGAGGGCGAAGGGAGTGCAGATAGAGCCGGGCATGATAATCGCGTACATCGAGGCGAAAGGCACGGGCAGCATAAGCGAGAGAGCTGTGCCCGTGGAGGATTTCAAGGGGATGAAGTACGACGCCGACTACTACGTGGAGAACCAGGTCCTGCCAGCCGTCATGCGCATAATGGAGGTCCTCGGTTATAGGGAAGCCGATTTGAAGTATGAGAAGGAAAAACAGCTCAGCCTCGCGAAATTCACACAACATCAATAGACAAACACTTCACCGTCTGCAGTCAATACCAGTTCGATCGGTGCGGTGATTGTCCTCCCTCGAAGTTTGTCCTGCGCCTCCCTGCGGATCTTCGCTACGAGCGCGGGAGTGTCTAGCTTGACATCTACCTTAGCAGCATCGGCAGCCGAGAAGAGCCGCCTCGGCATGGACATTATATCATCGCCAGGCTTGATCTTCAACACGACTGGGGCGAAAAGCTTCTCGGACAACTTCAACGTTCTTTCGGCTCGGGCGATGTTCCGCCGCGCCCTGTGCTCGAGGATGCAGATGTTCGCGCGCGATGTCTCAAGTTGCCGAGCTATCTCTGCCTGCGTGAGGCCCTTCGCACGGAGTTCGAGCACCCTCGCCTGCATCTTCGTCAGAAATGTGTCCTCAACCATCTCCCCGCCTCGCCCAGTTAAAAGGGGGCTGTCACGTTATTAATATCTGCAGACGAAAAGCTAGTCGAGGCCCAGTATGCTGAGCGATGAAGAAATCCAAACATATCGGAATGTTGGCAAGATAGTCGCCGAGGTCAGGGAGCACGTGCGCTCCATGGTGAAGCCAGGCGTGGCGTTATTGAACATCGCCGAGACCGTTGAAGATCTCATAAAGCAGAAGGGCGCGAAACCGGCATTTCCGTGCAACGTTTCGCTAAATCAAGTGGCTGCGCACTACAGCCCCCCCGCGGACGACGATTCGCAGGTCAAGGATGGAGACCTCGTCAAGGTCGACATAGGGGCCCACATCGATGGCTACATCGCGGATACCGCAGTCACCATCGCGCTCGGCGCTAAAGTTGAAATGGTTCAAGCGGTAGAGCGCGCGCTCGAAGAGGGAATCAAGGCGGTCAAACCTGGGATAGACGTTGGAGAGATAGGAAAGGCGATCGAAGATTCAGCAAAAGCTTCAGGATTCAAGCCGATCCGAAATCTGACGGGCCATGGTTTGTCCCAGTGGAACCTGCACGCTGGCATAACCGTCCCGAACGTCGACGAAGACACGGGGCAAAAATTGGAGGTTGGAAACGTCATAGCGCTGGAACCATTCTTGACGGACGGCGCGGGATTCGTGGAAGACGCACCACAGGCCTACATCTTCCGCTACCTGCGCGACAGGCCCGTGCGCATGCGTATGACAAGGGAACTCCTCAACACCATCAAGCGGTCGTACGGCAACCTCCCGTTCGCGGAGAGGTGGCTGGCAAAGCAGATGTCAAAGCTCAGGCTTGAACTGACGCTACGAGAGCTCGTCGGCGTCGGTGCGCTTCATCCCTATCATGTGCTCAAAGAACGGGGAGACTGTTTCGTGGCGCAGGCCGAGCATACAGTAATCGTCACGGAAGGCGGTTGCGAAGTGACGACGCGATAGCCGCTATCTGAGCATCGCTACGTCTTTACAGAAACCGAATATTACGTTTGCGGCGGCGAGCAACGAGATCCACACCACCGGGCTGAGGTACGCCACAAGCGCTGAGTAGGGGCAGTGTTCGAGCAACGGATGGTTAAAAAATATAGATTTGCGGAACTTGGCTGAGATAACATCTGCTATGTCCTTCGCAAAAAGTACGATGATTGTCACGCTGAGCCAGGCAATGTAAATGAGGTTACCGATCAACCCGAACTGACTTAGGGCCAACCAGGCTATGCCTTGTAAAATAAACAAAGCTATGCCAAAACCTATCAAATAAGCCAAAAGCATCTGCTTTGGCGTCCTTTTGCGCATTCAACCCCCGATAATCACTCTTTTTTGAGGATTTTAATCTATCGGGGAGGGAGTCCCATCCTCTAATTTTGTTTGTTACACGTGTAACAAACACGAATACTTTCGGTGGCCCCTCTCTCCACGAAAATTGCATAGAAGAACTTGCCAAAGGCTGAGCTGGAGAGTGACCACCGA
>Ga0315268_10002430_pt1 | contig 20992 bp, 22 predicted proteins | sample C1_top_MG_FD_204535 | JGI IMG/M metagenome (GOLD analysis project Ga0315268, IMG submission 204535) | Sediment microbial communities from Yellowstone Lake, YNP, Wyoming, USA - C1_top | ecosystem: Environmental > Aquatic > Freshwater > Lake > Sediment | place: USA: Wyoming | collected 2017-08-01
AACTATGTGTTCAGCTAGAATTATTGTAAAATACCCCCGTGCGGGGTGTTATACTGCACAAACTTGTATAACATACTATATACATCACGACCATTTTACCAGAAAGGCAAAAAAATGAGCCAGCCAATTTCACCCGCCCCGCAAGGTAAAAAACTCCTCGACCAATACCGCGACGCCCTCCGCATCAAACACTACTCCCCGCGTACCGAAGACACCTACACCATCTGGGTCAAAAACTACATCATCTTCCACGGCAAACGTCATCCTAAAGAAATGGGCGTCCCCGAAAGGGGACAGGGTAAAAAAACCGCTTAAACAAGCCTGCACTGACGGTTCGCCTTTCGCTCACCGTGTCGAAGTGTCAGCGAAGAGCCAGAAACATTCGTAGGAATCGCAGAGTTACAGGTAGGAGTCACAGAGTTACAGGTAGGAGTCGTAGAGTTACACGTAGGAGTCGCAGAGTTACAGGTAGGAGTCGTAGAGTTACACGTAGGAGTCGCAGAGTTACAGGTAGGAGTCGTAGAGTTACACGTAGGAGTCGTAGAGTTACACGTAGGAGTCGCAAAGTAACGGGTAGAAATGGTAAAATAACGGGGATGAAGGTAAAAACAGGAGGAAGCTATGACCCCCAAACCCAAGCAAAGTATCGCCCAACTGCTTCTTGAAGGGCAAACAACCATCCACAACTCCCTCAGCGACCCGGAAATCCAGTCGCTGGTCGCGGGATTCGGCTATATGGTCGAGAAATTGAATGCGGCTAATGGGTTGTGCGCCGCGGCGCAGGCGGCGGTCAACCTGCAAAAGTCAAAGGAAGGCGGTCAACAGGAGTCCACCCGCCTATTATCCGAAGCTGAACGGACGGCGCGGGATGCGTATCAAGCGCTGGCGAAAGTGGCGCGCGCGGTATTCATCAAGGACAAGGCGCAACTCGTCACGCTCGGTCTCACTGGCAGGCAACCCAGAGACATCGCCGAGTTCCTGACCGCCGCGTATACCCTGTTCGATAACGCCGCCGCCTTGCCAGCGCTGGCGGATTATGGTTACGGCGCGGCTCGTCTGCAAACCGAACGCGGCAAGATCGTCGCGTTGGATCAAGCCAACCGGCGGCAGGAGGCTGCCAAGGGCGCGGCGCAACAAGCCACCCGCGACCAGGAGGCGGCGCTCCAGTCCTTGCATGACTGGCTGGCGCAATACCGCAAGATCGCCCGGGTCGCGTTGCGAGAGAAGCCGCAACTGCTGGAGAAGCTCGGCATCGCGGCGCGAACCTCCCGGATTGCCGCGCGGTCGGAAGGATGATGGGCAGGGGTTAAGTGCTTCTTTTTGTACCCGCAGGGTCTCCGACAAGGATTTTTTGAACCGCGAAGCACGCGATCCCCAAAGAACGGGGACAGGCGAACGCAAAGAAAACCTTTTTAAACTTCGCGATCTTAGCGGTCTTCGCGGTGAGCCTCTTTGCCGCAGGTCGGCTTGTCCGAGTTAGGGTTCGTAATGACGGGGTACAGATGCGCCCCTGCTCAGGTAAGGATTTCTAGTACCATCATTACCGCAAAACCCAGCATAGCAGCCACGGTCGGAAGATTTGTATTTGTGTCACGTTGACTTTCAGGAATGAGTTCTTCGATCACCACGTAAAACATTGCGCCAGCGGCAAAAGCCATCGCGTAAGGTAATAGGGATGTGATCATGATAACTGCCAGCGCGCCGATGACGCCTCCCACGGGTTCCACCGCGCCCGAAAGTTGACCATACCAAAAACTCTTTCGCATTGACATTCCCTCTCGTCGTAATGGAAGAGAAATGGCCATACCCTCCGGAAGATTTTGTAACCCCATTCCTATGGCTAAAGCCATGGCGCTCGCAGGATTGACCGCATGCAATATGGAAGACACAGCCCCAAATGCGACTCCGACCGCCAAACCCTCCGGAATATTATGGAGGGTCACCGCCAATACCAGAAGCGTACTCCTTTTCCATCTAGTGGGCAGGCCCTCTGCATCTTCTGCGGGGAACCCTAAGTGTAAATGTGGAAGAAGACGGTCAATTAGCCAGAGAACTAATCCCCCGCATAGAAACCCTACCACTGGAGGAAACCATGTGGGAAGAGGCGTCCCTTTAGATAATTCAACCGCTGGAGCCAGGAGAGACCAATATGCGGCTGCCATCATAATGCCCGCTGCAAATCCAAGCATGGCATTCAAAAATCGTTTCTCTACAGATTTTGTGAAGAAAACGACACTGGCCCCCACAGCGGTCATTGCCCATGTTAGTAACGTCGCAATTAAAGCTTGGATCACCGGTGGAAGACTACGAAATTGATCAATTATCAAAGTGGAAATTCCTCTCAAAATTTAATAACCAGGACTTTCGCTTGTCATACGCTTCGACTTCGCTCAGCGCGGATATTCTTCGTCCTGAACGAAGTCGAAGGACAGCTTTGAGCGAAAGTCCTGATAACAATAACTGCCCAACGGTTTGCGTCCGCGTAGCGCCCTTTAGGGTACTGGCGCTGGGGCGGGCGTGGACTCTGACTCTGCTTGGGAGTAGGAAAAACTCAAAGCCACGCGTACGCGAAACGCTCGACCGCGAAGCGTAGCGAAGGTGTGCACGCTTTGTTAGGCAACCTGACGGAACGCAAGATTTTTTGAATAAAAAAAACACAGCATGATAAGTTTCTATTTGTTGCTCTCTTTACTTCGGGAAATAATAATTATGCAAAATATTGCGCCCAAATAAATTCCTAATAAAAATCCAATAAACGCAAAAATAACAACCTCATTAGGTAGACCGTCACCTGGAATGAGTGTTTCCCAATGCCAGATCGTCCCATCTTCCAAAAGAACATAAAAATTGAGAAAATTAAACCTTCCACATTCGACAATTTTTCCAGGCGGCTCTTTTGAAAGTTTTAGCCCAGGTTCGTTAGAAAATAAACAAGTGCTGTTTTTTTCCATAGGGGTTTCTTGATTGTCAATATTTTTAGTTTCGACCCACTGATTGCATTTTTGTTGAAGGCTACAGTCAAAGTTCCAAAAATATAGTTTCTCATCCTCAGCTTGCGCCCAAACTGTGCTGAAATTTGCATCGACTAATTGTGTAAATTTCACTGGGCTGTCAAGCAACTGCCACTCCATCGCCTTCTTTTCAACCGAGTCGTTGTAATCTGCCACAAAAAAACCACCAATAAATCCGAAAACACCTCCACCAATGGAAAAAATGATAAATAAAAAGATACCTTTAAATGTTTGCGAGAGAAGTGATGAATTCGATTTTTGCATAATGTAATTTCCTATGATTACCCATGTTTTTACTTGTGCTAAAAGTCAGTATCCTTTGCTTAGCAAGGTGGTTGCCTAACGCTTTGCGTTCGCGGATCGCGTAGCGCCCTGCGGGCTGTGGCGCTGGGGCGGGCGTGGACTCTGCTTGGGAGCAAGAAAAACTCAAGGTCACGCGTACGTGAAATGCTCAACTGTCCCTTCGGGCGTGGCGAAGATGTGCACGCTTTGTTGGGCACTTTTAATTGTAAAGCCATTTTTGCTTATGGCGCAGATACCGAATACAGAATTTCTTTTGAATGCATGACATTTACTGTTTTCTTGATTTTATCAAACACTAAATAGGCTTCTCCAACGTGTTTATTTGAAAAATCGAATGACCGATATTCTCCTTCACATATAAAACCAAGAGAGTCACATTTGTAAAGTTGAAAATTGATTTCATCAAGCGCATAAACTTCTGACAGATAATAAACATGACTGCCTGCATAAAGGCTTTCTAAATGGCGAAAAGGCGCAAAAAGAAATACTGTGCTAGATATCGAAAACACTATAAGGCTTACAAAAAAAATGTTTGTGTATCTTGACCAAAGGCGACTTCTTTCTTTGTCTGCTCGGGTTAGCCACATAAAAAATGAAGCAAGCCATGCCAGAAAACAAAAAACAATAAAGGGCAAGACTGTAATAGTGAAGATTGTTAGCAACCAATAAATGCTTGTTCCGCCTTTTCGGAATGTCGGATACAAGAACCAACCAATACCCAAATAGGTAACTGAAGTGATGAGTACAATCCAAGCGATTCTGCTTACAGGTATTTGACTGATGATTTTTTTCATTGTTTTCGCGTCAGCGCCCAACGGTTTGCGTTCGCGGATCGCGTAGCACCCTGCGAGCTGTGGCGCTGGGGCGGGCGTGGACTCTGCTTGAAATCAGAAAAATCTCATTTCTTGTTTCTCATCTCTCATTTCTCTTCTCTCTTTCCTTATATCTTCCCCAACGCGCGCAAGACGCGTTCCGGCGTAAACGGGAACGAATCCATCCACACGCCGGTCGCATCGTGGATGGCGGCGGCGATGGCGGGAGCTACCGGCAGGAACGGCAATTCGCCGAGTCCGCGCGCGCCGAACGGTCCGTTAGGATCGGGGATTTCCACCAGTACCGATTCCACTTTTTCAGGAATATCCAAAATTGTCGGCAACAGATATGTGCTGAACTGGTCGCTCAACACGCGTCCATCTTTGGTCTTCCAATCTTCGATCACCGCGTAACCATGCGCCTGAACCACCGCGCCTTCGATTTGACCCACCGCCAGATCAGGATTAATTGCCTTGCCCACGTCGTCCGCCGAGACAATTCGGATCACGCGCACCTGACCTGTTTCCGTATCCACTTCAACTTCCGCGGCTTGGGCAACATACGCGTAAGCAAAGTTTGGCATGGAATAACCGGTGTCATGATCCATGTGCGTGGTCGGCGGCGCGAGATATTTGAATTCCGCGACAGCCGGACGTTCTTCCTTTTTCCATTTTTCAAGCGCGGCTTCGCTTGCCCCTTTTATGGTATTACCCGACATGAAGGTCATGCGCGAAGCGGATACCGAACCTGAATTTCCCTGCTTCGCCGAATCAGATGTAACGATGCTGACTTTATCTGCAGAGACGCCAATCGCCTCCGCCGCCATTTGGATCATGACCGTGTGCGTACCTTGACCTACTTCCGCGGCGGCGTGATGCAGGATTACTTTCTCAATTTCAGTCTTACCGTGCAGTTCGATCTTTGCCCAGCAATTTTCCTGATAGCCGAACGAGAAGCCGATGTTTTTAAATCCAGCCGCGAAACCCCGACCGCGGACGATGGGCGGTAGACGGCGGACAGTGGATGCGCTTTTACGGTCTGTCGTCCGTCGTCTATTGTCTGCAATCCACCCGAACTTATCGCGCGCGGCTTCGATACATTCCGTGATGCTGACCGGATTTGGCGCGGGTGTGCCAACGCCTAATGTATCTCCCTGCTTCAAGGCATTTTTCAAACGTAACTCAACCGCGTCCATGCCGAGTTTTTCAGCCAGCTTATTCATCTGCTGTTCAGCCATGAACAAGGCTTGCGGCGCTCCGAATCCACGGAAAGCCGCGCCGGGTATATTATTTGTATAAACTCCATACACATCTGTTTTTATGTTCGGAATAAAATACGGTCCCGAAGATGTGATGGTTGAATTGCCTAATACTTTATTGGTGGTGTACATATACGCGCCGCCATCCGCGATGATCTCAATTTCAGCGGCGAGCAGTTTGCCGTCTTTGGACGCGCCCCATTTTGCTTTGAGAGTCGCCGAGTGCCGCTTGCCATGCCCGATCATGGATTCGCGCCGGCTCCAAATAATTTTGACCGGACGCTGTAATTTCCAAGCTGCCAGCGCCAACACAATCTGCACAGAAAGGTCTTCGCGTCCGCCAAACGCGCCGCCGATGGCGGGATAAATTATACGGATCTTTTCTTCCGGTAATCCAAGCGAACGCGCGACGGTTTCGCGGTCGGCGTGAGTCCATTGACCGGCGCAGGCAATCGCAATGCGATTTTCTTCGTCAAGGTATGCCAGTCCCGCTTCAGGTTGCAGATAAGCATGTTCCTGCGCGGGCGTGTGATATTCGCCTTCGACGATTACATCCGCTTTCGCGAACGCCGCGTCAACATCGCCTTTGCGGATTTTATAATGGATGCAAATGTTGTTGTCGCCGCGCTCTGGATGTAGGACCGGCGCGTCGGGACGCATGGCAGTTATCGGGTCCGAAAGAATCGGCAAATCCTCATATTCCACGCGGATTAATTTCGCCGCCGCGTCCGCCTGGACTTCGGTCTGCGCGACCACCACCGCGATCTGGTCGCCCACGAAGCGGACGATATCGCCCCTGCCCGAACCCGGACCGCATAAAACCGGCTGATCCGGTATCTGCAATCCATAATCGTTGACAGGAATATCTTTAGCCGTATAAACCGCGGCAACGCCCGGCGCGGATTCCGCTTTGCCGGTATCAATGCCGACAACGCGCGCATGAGGTCTCTCGGCAAAAATAATTTTCATGTACAACATGCCCGGCATGGACAGATCGCCGGAATACGCTGTTTCACCGGTGACTTTACCGCGCGCATCCACGCGCTCCATGGATTTGCCTACAGTTTGGGTGAACATGGTTTTATCTTTTATATGGTTTTGTTTTGATCTTTGGTTGAGCCACATCCAGTGGACCAAGGCGCGGCGGTCCCATAAAACGATAAACGATCGCGTAGACCAAAGACGCCAAGCCGCCTAAAACGATTATATATACAACTGTAAGCACAAGGTTTCCGTACAAGTTATTTATTTGCGTGAACGGACTGAATAGCCTGGCTATTTGCCAATATTTCCACACAAAATCGGGAAAGCGCGGCGCGCCGAGTAATTGATATGGTAAAAAGGGCCAGCGCGCTTTTATTCCCATCTGTATCGTTACGTCTGCCAGCGCGTATGAAACGACCGGCAGAATGATGGCGATTAAACATCCAATGCCTTGCCATATTGGATGAGGCTCGCTTGACTTTATTACGTCTTCTCTTCTAACAGACCGTTGGTATCTTCCCATGGGTTACCTCGCTATAGTTTATGTATGCTTGCGTTCTCAATGGCTTGCACGATTTTGTAGTAGCCGGTACAGCGACAAAGATTTCCGGTAATGGCTTGCTCGATCTCGTTTTTAGTCGGCGTGGAATTTTCTTCCAGCAACTTTGCCGCGGACATGATAAAGCCGGGCGTGCAATATCCGCATTGCACCGCGCCAGCTTTAATAAACGCTTCTTGCACAGGATGGAGCAGACTCCCCTCTCCTTTAGGAGAGGGGTTGGGGGTGAGGTCTGCCAACCCTTCAATCGTGACGATCTCAGCGCCATGTGCGCGCGGCGCTGGAACTAAACATGCCATCACAGCTTTGCCATCCAGAAAGACGGTACATGCGCCGCACTCGCCTTCGGCACAGCCTTCTTTTGTGCCGGTTAACCCGCCATCTTCGCGCAAGAGACGAAGCAGGTTTTTGTCGTATCCACTGTTGAAGCTGAATTTCTTGCCGTTGATAGTGGTCTCTATTGGGGCGGATGGCGAAAGGCGGAAATTTTTACCTTTGCCTTCTTTCTTTTCTTTTCCCCACAACAACACCGGTTCATTGGGCATTCCATCGCGTTCGCGATTCTCGCGAATGGATGTTAATCCGCGCGCGGCGCTGACGCGTACCATCTCGCGGCGATACGCGGCGGATGCGCGGATGTCGTCAATCGGCTTGCTGGCTTGCATTGTCAGGCGCGCCGCTTCGGCGATGTTTTTGTCGGTTAGCTTTTTCTTTGCGAGGAATTTCTCCGCCTCTTCCGCGTGGACAATGGTAGGCGCGACAGCTCCCAGTGTGATGGACGCCGATTTAACAGAATCAGCTTTGAAGTCCAGGATGATCGCCACATTGATAACGGAAATAGCTTGGGCGCGGCGCAATGCCAGTTTAATGAATGTCCCGCGTTGGGTGGAAGTCATCGCAGGAAAAGATATATCTACCAGCATTTCATCGGGTTGCATGATTGTTTTACGCACGCCGATATAAAATTCTGCAAGAGGGATTTTTCTTTCGCCGCGCACAGAGTGAAGTGTGACGCTGGCGCCGAGCGCCATAAGCGGCGTGATGGTGTCGTTGGCTGGCGAGGCTGTGATCAGGTTTCCCGCCACGGTGCCGCGATTGCGAATTTGTGGCGCGCCAACTTCCCAGGCCGCGCGCGCCAATGGATAGGCGCGTTCGCGAATAAGTTTTGAACCGGCGCAATGATTGTGCGTGACGAGCGGACCAAGATGGATAACGTCGTCTTCGTCAAGCGCAATTCGATCGAGCGCTGGGATGCGCGAAATATCAATCAGCGTTGTAATGTTTTTGCGTATGCCGCGTTCAAATTCGAGCATCAGATCGGTTGCGCCAGCTACAATGCGCGCATGTTCCCCTTTCTCTGCCAGCGCTTGTATCGCTTCGTTTGCGGTGACCGCGTTGATGTATTCCTGCCACATAATATTTTATTTGATGTCATTGCGTGTACAACACAGCATAGGCGCTTCGACACGGTGAGCGAAAGGCGAACCGTCAGCGCGGAAAATCTTCGCAATGACAGAATTGGATTTACTGTCCGCTTCCGGTAACTGCTTCGGAACGGCGGTTGAGGGTTTCGACAGCCATGCGCGCAAGCGACGCGAGGTTGCGAATCGCGGCAGGCAAGCCGGTCTCGTCGTTGAGGGTGGCTTCCACATTGTCAACGGCGCTTGCAATTTGGGTACCGAGTTCAAAGAACGCCAGATCAAATTGATAGATTGCCAGCAATTCAGCCTCGTTGATCTTGACCGCATCGAACGCGCCGGAATAGCCGCGCGGCGCAGTACTGATCTTGTCAATGAAAGTGCGGAGTTTGATCGCCGCTTTTTCCATATCATCTACAAATTCGATCTTGCCGGCGCTTACCAAATCGCTTTGCAGGTTTGAAACGCGCTTTAGTTGTTCTTCAAAACGGCGCGCCACTGTATCACGTATCAGCTTATCGGAATCGCGGCGGTTCTGGCGTTCCACATAGCCTTTGAAACCGGGGATGTAGCTAAGCAGTTGTTTCAACGGGTCTTGTTGACTGGTAACTTTCTCAAAGAAATCGCTCATTTGTGCCTCCTGGAATGTATGAGGAATGACTAGATTTGTCTCACCTATTATAGCGTGTAAATCCAGTTATAATCAAGCATGTAACTTACACGCTTACGCTTCGACTCGGTGCGCGTAAGTCTGAATATCAAATTCAAAAGGAAGGTTAACATGATCGTCACAACGAAAAAATTATTTGAAGCGGCATACGGAAAATATGCCATCGGCGCGTATAACATCAACAACCTTGAGCAGACGATGGGCTTGTTCCGAGGCAATGTTGACAGCAAAGCTCCATTCATTATCCAGATCAGCAAGGGCGCGCGTTCCTATACCCACAAGAAAATGCTTGAGGGATTAATTACCTCAGCCAATGAAGTTTTTCCGGATGCTATTTTCGCCGTCCATCTCGATCACGGCGATGAAGAATCTTGCTACGATTGTATTAACAGCGGATTTTATTCGTCCGTGATGATTGACGCCAGCCACGAGTCGTTCGATAAAAATATCGAAGTCACTCACCGCGTGGTGGAAGCGGCTCACGCCAAAGGATTGGTGGTCGAAGCTGAATTGGGTCAATTAGGCGGCGTCGAAGAACATGTCTCGGTGGATGACGCTCATGCCAAGTTAACCGATCCGCGCCAGGCTAAGGAATTTATGGAACGCTCCGGCTGCGACTCGCTGGCTGTCGCCATCGGCACCAGTCATGGCGCGTTCAAATTCAGCGGCGACCAGGCATTGCGGCTGGATGTGCTGGCTGAAATCCAGAAGGTATTGCCGCGTTTTCCTTTGGTGATGCACGGCTCCAGTTCTGTTCCGCAAGAGGAAGTAGCGCGCATCAATGCCGCCGGCGGCGATCTGAAAGGCGCGAAAGGCGTGGATGCCAGTCAGTTCAAACGCGCGGCTGAGCTGGGCGTGACCAAAATTAACATTGACACAGATGGACGTTTGGTGTGGACGCGCGTCCACCGCGAATACTTCCGCGATAAACCTGCGGAGTTTGACCTGCGCCCGATTGGTAAAGTCTTTATGAGCGAATACGCCAAATTTATTGCCGATAAGAATCAGAAACTCGGTTCCGCCGGTCATTTGGATGAGTTGCGAAAATTGGTGAGTTAGGAAGTCGGTAGATTAGGAAATTGGTAAATTGGTAGGTTGGTGGATTTCCGATGATAAAAAAATCGGAAATCCACCAACTTTAATCGTCAATCCAAAATCGTAAATCAAAGATGCCTATTTCTGACCAAGGTATTACCCGTGCGCGTTACATGCTCATTCCGCGTACCGCGATTTTTTTGCGGCGCGGCGATTTATTTTTGCTTATCAAAGGCGCGCCAACAAAGAAGTTGTGGGCGGGCAAATATAACGGACTCGGTGGTCACGTGGAACGCGGCGAGGATGTCCGTTCGGCGGCGAAGCGCGAGCTGATGGAAGAAGCCGGTATCAGCGCGGACTTGTGGCTGTGCGGCACAGTCATTGTGGACGCAGGTGAGATTGGAATCTGTTTGTATGTTTTTAGCGGGGAAAATGTTGAAGGTGAGATAAAAGCGTCTAAAGAGGGAACAGTTGAATGGTCCGCGTTTGAACGAGTCGTCAAGGATTTGCCTGTCGTTGAAGACCTGCCAATCATCTTATCCAGAATCCGAACTATGAAGCGCGGCGATCCGCCTTTTTCAGCGCGTTCATTTTATGATGACAATGGAAAATTGAATGTTGTTTTTGCAAAATAAAAGTGGGATTTACGGCAACCTATAAGATTGTAATTCTATTGTGGATGAATACGGTGCGCCGCCAAAATCGCTGTTCTCAATTGACTTCACCCATCCCACATACGGCGCATACCACATGATGGTTGCGCTTGAAAAATTCAAAGGCATGGGGAAACCTTGAAAACTTGTATTCACAGTATATTTCGAATTGACCTGTATCTTTGTGGCGTCAAAAGCGCCAGCCGGCACGCTGATTGATTCGACGCCTAACACTTGAAATGTAGAACTCACGCTTCCCTCTGCTTGTGAGGCTTGGTTGTCAGGCATGGCGATGGGGCCTTTCATACTCAAACCATACGTCCATTGCTGAGCGTTTTGAATATTGACAGGCAAAGTGAGTCCGGTAATATTGGTTGTTTCAAATTGCGCCGATAAACCTTGTACAGTGATTCCCGCCACAGGACTGCCGCCCAATTGCAACGCTTGCAATCCTTCCGGTTTACAAGACCATTCTTGAGTCAATGTGCTATCCGCGAATTTTGATGTCAGCGTAAAACCATCTGTGCGCGCTTCTGTGATCGTATCTGTGAATAAGAAAGACTCAGCCGGACCGCCGGAGCTGGCGTATGTCCACGCGGCGCCTTGTATGACAGGATAAAGCGGATTCGCACAGGAGGCTGGCGTTGTTCCATTTGCAGAATTACCCGGGATGGCGTTATTGACAGCCGAATTCGGCACACACGCGGAAGCGCTTGCGGCGAGAATAATAAGGAGAAGAAATTTTCTTCGTCCGATACGCTTCATTCAAAAACTCCTGATTTATTTACTCGCCTGTAATGTTATTGTAAAAGCGCTTCCTTTTCCGGGGACGCTTTCCACGTCCAGCGTTCCTTCATGTTGTTGGATGACCTGCCGCGCGATGGAAAGTCCCAGACCAAGCCCGCCAAACAAGTCATCGCCGCTTTTTTCCAAATGATAGAAACGATTAAAGATGTTGGGTCTCACTTCAGGCGTAATGCCGATACCATGATCTGTCACAGTCACGACAACTTTCAAATCCTTCATACTCACATCAATCTGGACTTCGCCGCCGTGTGGACTGAATTTAATGGCATTATCCACCAACGCGGTTAAGGCGCGTTCAAGCGACTTTGCATCTCCGTTCACGGGCGGCACGTTCTCTTCCCGGACCTCGAGCTGGATTCCGCGCGCCGCGGCTTTTTCTTTATATTTATCCGCCACACCGCGCGCAAGCGCGTTGATGTCCACATCCTGAAATTCCGGCAAGACGAACTCGATCTCTTGCAAAAAGAGAATATCGTTTACCAGCGCCGCAATTTGATTCGCATTACGCGCGATGACGTCAACCACTCCCGCTAATTTCTCTTGTGAGACCGCGCCTTTTTGCAGTAATTGCAAATATCCATTTGCCGCCATAAGAGGCGTACGAAGCTCGTGAGCCAATGTTGTAAGGAACTCGCGGCGGACGTGGTCTTGCTCGGCAAGTTGTTGGTATGCAGTTGCCAGTTCACCGGCGCGCATACGCAAATCTTCGACCGCCATTTGATCGTTCTGGCGCAAGCGGGCGCTGATCTCGTGTACCATGGCAAGCGCCACGCTTGGGCTTTTTTTCAGGACGCGGTCAAAACCGTCTTTCTCCAATTCCAGCACAACTGCATTGGTCTTGGTCGTAACCGTCGCGGCGCGCGCCGCATTGTGGATCAAAGCCATCTCGCCGAAAAAATCGCCTGGGGTCAATGTTTTTAATAGACGAATCTCGGAATTGTTGATAACCTTTGTAACTTCCAGGTCGCCCTCAAGAATCATGTAAAACGTAGCTTCCAGCGTATCTTCGCGGCAAAGGACAGTACCCGCGGGATACGATTTCACGCGGCTTTGCACGATAATCTCCTCTACTTCATCAGGTTTGATGCCGGGAAATGCGCGCGGAATAATCTTAATGGGAGAACGGGAAGTAGTCATAAAATTTTCAACTCCATTTTAACATAAGCCGGAAGTTGTGACGTAGTCCATTTGGACTACATACCGTAAAATAATAACCCACCTTTGGACAGTTTCGGTTATACTTTTTAAATATGAGAGCTTTTGACCCATCCATTGTACAACTGGTTCTCCTGATTCTTCTGGCAAGTTTATACCTACCCGTCATGCTGTTCGCCGTGCAACGGCTTGAAAAACAAGAGTCCGCCGCATGGCTAGTGATGTTATACGCGCTATTAGCCTTGATCATCGGAGTTTTTGAGGCGCTCTGGCGCGGCGGCAAAATTAACATAAGCGAAAATATTTTTCTAAATATTCAAGCATACGGCGCGCTTGTTCTTTCCTTCGTAATGCTGTTGGAAGTATATATTTTTCTGCGCCTTACAACCTGGCGGGCATGGATTGGCGCGGCGGTATTTTGGGCGTTTGGACTGGCGCTCCTCATTCTCAATATATTTGGTTTAGGCGAGCAGGCGGGAGCGCTTTGGTCCGCGTTAGGCTGGGCAATATTCATGCTTGGCGCGGCGCGGATAATTTATATTACCTATCGCCAAACGCGCCAGCCGCTCTATCGAAATCGCCTTTCATATTGGTATCTCATTTTTATTTTTATTCTTATAAACGACCTGATGATCTTTTCCCGCGCGCCGATGCCGGGGAATCTTCTGCGGCTGGCTGTGGCGATCATTGCGGCGTATGTCATCCTCACGCATCACATCCCAGACCTCAGGCAAATTATCCGAATCGGATTGGTCTACTCGATCACGCTGATACTGATCATAGTCTTTTACGTCGCGGCATTCCTATTCTCACAAAGCGCTTTCGGCAACGCGCCAAAATTCAGTCCAATGTTAATTGGGGCAATCATCACATTACTGCTGGCTGTAATCTTTACGCCATTACTTTCACTTGTACGCAGACTGATACATAGCTGGCTAAGCGTTGACCAATATGACGCGGGGCGCACCCTGCATGAATACAGCGAAAGCATCAGCAACATTCTCGATATGGAACGTCTGGCAACGGTTGCAATTGGCATCATCATCGAAGCAATGGAAGTCGAACGCGGCTTTCTTTTCCTTGTAGACCAGGAAAAGAATGAATTCGGCAAGACCAGCTATCGCCTGCGCCCGATCCATTCGCCGGGAGAACGATCCATCCCAAACATGGAATTGGACGAGTCGAATCCTATCGCTTCCACGCTGACGCATGAGCTTCGTCCGCTTCTTCAATACGACCTTGACCTGCTCCCGGCATATCAAACTGCAACCAGCTTTCAGCGTGAATGGTTCAACAATCTGCATACCGAAGTCTATATTCCCATTTTCTCAAAACGCAGGTGGAGCGGATTGCTGGCGCTTGGCTCAAAGTTAAGCGGCAACCGTTATACAGCGGATGATCTTGTTACGCTCTCCGCGCTTGCCAACCAGACAGCTGTCGCGCTTGAAAATGCACGGCTGGTTGAAAACCTGATGCGGTTGAATAATGAACTACGCAAAGCGCGGCATGATCTTGAATCATCCAATCGCACCCTGCAAAAATTGGATGAAACCAAATCCGATTTCATCAGCATTGCTTCGCATGAATTACGCACACCGCTTACCGTCATTCGCGGCTATACCGAAATGTTAATGGAAGATACGCGGCTCGACCCAAACTACCGCACGATCATCAAAGGCATACACGAAGGCGCCCTCCGCCTGCACGAGGTCATGGACTCGATGTTCGATATTACACAGATCAGCGCAAGCGCTCATAAATTACGCGTACAATATATCGAAATAGGAGACATTGTGCGCGATGTATGCAACATGCAAAAAAAGGGTCTCCGTGAGCGCAATCAATCCATCGCTATAAAATTACCCAGCCTTCCCAGTCTGCAAGCGGATCCAAATTTAATCGAAAAACTATTTCAGCATTTAATCGCCAACGCCATCAAGTTCACCCCAAACGAAGGCAAGATCACAGTCACCAGCCGGTTGGTTGATCCAAATGCAAGCGACCTGCCTCAAGGCGGTATAGAGATAGTAGTCGCAGATACCGGCGTAGGCGTAGACCCAACCTACCGCGATATTATTTTTAGCAAATTCTATCAACCCGGTGAATTAAGCAAACATTCCACCAGCAAGACGCGCTTCAAAGGCAGCGGCGTAGGACTTGGCTTGGCTTTATGCAAAGGCATCGTGGAAGCGCACGGCGGACGCATTTGGGTGGAAAGCCCGGGTCATGATGAAGTCAATTTTCCGGGCAGTCAATTCCATATTATCCTGCCATTGACAAAAAGCGCCGAAAGCGATTCTTTGAAAATGAGCGCGGAATTAAATCTTAATTTTTAGTTGAAGCGCCTCGTTGCGCGGGCAAAAACGCGGCAACGAAAACATATACCAATCCCGCAATAAGCAATCCAAATTTAATAGACGCGCAAACCGCCGTCAGCTGCGTCCATTGTTGGATAATTTCGCCAAGCAGGATTTTCCACAAGGCGAAATTTTCGGTCGCATCGAACAATGTCGCAACGAACGCGCCCCAGCCTGCCGCCGCGCCGAGAGACTTTATCCACCCCGCATGTCTGCTTGCCGCGAGCAATATAGCCAATCCCAACGCGATGGCATAAGTTGGCATGAACAGATAGTCAAGTCCCAAGCCAAAAGCCAGATATTGTTTTGCCTGCTCATTCCATGAATCCAGCATGGACTGCGCGACCGCGGGCGAACCTGCCAGTTCAAACGAGACAATGCCGTTCGGCGCGGCAGGAGTCCGCAAGGGTTGATCTAAAACTCTAAAAACAGCGAACAGGCTAATGGTCAGAAAAAGAAACACATACAAAGCGAGCTTGCGCGAAGTTGACGGAATCCATTCCAGAGGATGTCGCATTGATTCTCTCCACCCAATCGTTATGCAAGTTTTTTCTTATAGACGCGGTTGTTTTTATATTCCACGCCGTTCAGGTTCTTTAGGTCTGCGCGCATTTGCTCGGTGGTCTCAGCTACCTGAGTCATCTCAACGTTGACGAATTGTTTAAAGTCAAGCAGAGTCTTGCCCATGGCATAATATAGCAAGGCGTTGCCGCCATGACCTTGATGCTCAGGCAAAATGCCAATGCCGTTTACAGATACAGTTTGGGTGCGTTTCATCTCCAGCAAAAGATCGGGCAAGCCGAACGGAAAGAGGCGTCCCTTTGCGCGTTGCAACGCGGCAGAGACGTCAGGGAAAGCGAATAAAAATCCAACCACTTCTTCATTATGGGTAATCACCTTAATCAGGCGATGGTCGGCGACTGTCATAATATTTTCGACCACAAAACTTATCTCGCGCGCGGTAAATGGATAATATTCCCAGTTGCGCACAAAAGACTTGTTATAAGCCTCTCCAATGCGCCCAGACCAGGCGACCAATTCTTTTTTATTCTTGAAATTCTTTATCTTCAGATGTCCGCGTTCCATGACGCGCTCGGTGATACGCTGTACGCGCTCAGGGATTTTGAATTGATCGGCAGGCAGATAGCATGAGACAAAATCCACTTCCTTTTCAAAGCCGAGCGCCTCAACCAATTGTGGATAATAGAAAAAGTTATAATTCAACATGGTCATCGTCTGGCGGTGTTCGTAACCCATGACCAATATCCCGTAACCGTCCAGCGGACCCATGCCCTTCGGACCCACCACGCTATTTAGTCCGCGCGCTTTAGCCCAATCAAAGACCGTATTGAAAAGCGCGGTCGCGGCTTCGGGGTTATTCTCACATTCAAAGAAATAAAAATCGGCTTTCTTGGTATTATGATATTTATTAAAAGGTTTATTCTCAATCGCAGCAATCCGCCCCACATCACGACCATCGCTTACCGCCAGAAAAAAATCCACGTCTGAATGTTCGTGAAAAGGATGCTTCTTGCGATTCAACTGCGCGTACGCATCAACATTAAGCGGCGGCACCCATTGCGGACAATCTTTATACAACCTGTGCGGCAATTCCACAAAACGTTTCACTTGCGCTTTATTATCGGTATCAACTTTTTCAACGGTGAGCATAAAAACCTCCTTGGGATAAGTTCTGTCAAGTATATAACACATTAGTCCTTTAAAAGTAACCGTTCTGCAATCAGTTATCAAATTTGTGATATAAAATACGTTAAGGAAACTATGTTGCTCAAACGCTCACTCTTCATTTTCGTATTCGTCCTGACCGCCTGCCAGTCGTCTCTTCCAATTGCCACTTCAACATTAACAAAGCTGGCAAATACGGAGACGCCATCGCGCACGCCGATACCTGCGACGTCAACATCCACGCGGACTGCAACCCCGGCGCTTCCCACCCGCACCGTTGACCCACATCTCACCCTCACGCTGACTCCCACATCCAAGCCGACTCAGCCAACCAAAAATCCCGGTCCCGGATTGATCGTGCGCGGAACCGTAAAACTTGCAGACGGCACATCCGTGGAAGGCGTAAACATATATGTTGCATTCGCTTCTTATAGCGGAAATGTAGAGGCAGTCACAAATTCAAACGGATATTATTCAAGCGAATATATTTACATTCCCGGCGATGAGACTATCCGCGTTTGGGCGGAGGCGGCTGGCTATAGCTTCAAACCCGCCGATGGCTCAGCCGTATGGACAGGCTCCGAATTTTACTGGCGGCATTATTATGGTTTTGAAGATAGAAGCCTGGATTTTACAGCCATGAAATGAACCCGTTGCGAATTTAATTGGAAGCGCGTTGACTTCAAGATATAATCACCCCATGCCCACACAAAAATCACCCCCTCTTGAGTTGGACGACCTGCTCGCGGCGGAATACAACTACATCGCCGATACCGCCAGTCAGGCAAACGAAGACCGCGCCCGCGTGGCTTCGTTCTATTTGATCGCGGTCGGGTCGCTGGTAGCGGCATTGTTTAGCGCCCAATTCATCGGTCCGAATTTTGACGCGGGAAGCATGAATCTGCTGTTTAGCGGATTGTTCTTCTCACTCACATTGCTTGGCACAACGACCATCGTTCAACTGGCGCGCTTAAGATGCGCGTGGTATGAATCCATGCTGGCGATGGATCAGATCAAGGAATACGTTATCAGCAAGGATAAAGAACTGGCAAAGGCATATCGCTGGCGAAGTAAAACGATGCCGCCCTTGTATAAAGTCAACAGCATCTCGTATCAACAGACCTTTGAGGTTGCCGTCTTGAGCGGACTCATGTTCGGCGCCTCGATATACTTCCTTCAAAATAGAATCGCGCATACCGATTCTATTTTCAATTGGATCATCACATGCGGTCTCGGGATACTCGCTTTTGCAAGCCAGCTATATCTTTATAAAAGACTTCTGAATCAGAAAAAATAATTTTGGATAACTTTCATGCCCGCGATATAATCAGGCTTGTCTGGAGGTCCCCGATGAAAAAGTCGTTTAATAATTTTGCGTTCATCTTTTTTATTCTTATACTGACTGGGCTTGCTTGTAATATGCCGCAAGCCACGTCACAACCAGGAACGCCTATAAATTCGGCAAGCCCGGCAAGTCAAGCTCAACCGCCAACTCTCATTGCATTTACGGAAACGCCGACCGCGGCTCCCGCTTCAACAAATACAATCACGCCACAGCCTACACCGCAAAAACCGCTTGTAATTAAGACTACGCTTTGTTGGGCTGGTCCCGGCGCTCAGTTTGAGGTGGTCAGCTCCTTGAAACAGGGCGAAAACGTCGAGATCATCGGTCGCGGAAGTATCGCTGGCTGGCTCATTATCCGCAATCCAATTTATCACGATCCATGCTGGGCGAAAGCAAGTGACTTGCAAATTGATGCAAGTTTTAACGTCAATGCTTTGCAGATTTATTATCCGCCTCCGACGCCAACCAGAACTCCCAAGCCCACGCCTGTCCCTTCAGCAACGCCGTAAACACGGAATATTTATTCCATTGACAATACATGCCGCGCGATGACCAGCCTCTGTATTTCGCTTGTGCCTTCGCCGATGGTCATTAGACGCGCGTCGCGGTAGATGCGTTCAACGGGGTATTCGCTTGAGTAACCGTATCCGCCGTGGATTTGGATGGCATTACGACACACGCGTTCAGCCATTTCAGTGGCGAACATCTTTGTCATCGCGGCTTCTTTGTTATAAGGCTTTCCCGATTCTTTCAACCATGCACATTTATACAGCATGGTGCGCGCGACTTCGATCTCTGTCGCGGCTTCTGCCAGCATCCACTGGATGGCTTGTTGCTCGGCAATGGCTTTGCCGAAAGCCAGACGTTCGCGCGCGTAGTTGACCGCATGTTCAAAAGCAGACTGCGCCAATCCTACAGAAACGGCGGCAATGCTGACGCGTCCGCCATCGAGTGTGGTTAAGGTCTGTTGCAGTCCGCGTCCTTCTTTGCCGATCAAATGATTCAACGGTACGCGCACATTGTCATAAGTTACAGCGTGAGTCGGGGAACCGTGCAAGCCCATTTTCTTTTCGGCGGGGCCAATCGTGAGGCCCGGCGCGGAGGTTGGGACCAGGATCATGCTCAATGAATGGGATCCGCCCGACGGGTCCGTGCGAACGAGCGTGATGATGTATTCCGCTATGGACGCATTTGTCACCCACATCTTCGCGCCGTTGATAATCCAATCATTCCCATCCTTGATTGCTTTCGTAATGACTCCGCCTTGCAGGTCTGAGCCGGCGCCGGGTTCGGTGAGCGCGAGTGAGCTGAGTTTATTTTTGCCGCTGGCGACAAGCGGCAACCATTTTTTCTTGATCTCTTCGCTTCCATATAAAACAATGGGCGTTGTGCCGAGACCGTTATGCGCGGCGATGGCAAGCGCGGTGCTTCCACATGCCCAACCGAGTTCTTCAATGGCAATCGCCGCGCTGATGGAATCCACAGCCGCGCCGCCATATTCTTCGGGAATGTTAAGGCTGAGCAAGCCGAGCGGACCCATCTTGCGCGCGGCTGTCCAGTTGAATTCATAAGTTACATCTACTTCGTGCGCTTTGGGTTGCACTTCTTTGGCGACGAAGTCATGTACGGTTTTTTGCCATAAGCGTTGTTCTTCGGTTAAGTCGAATTTCATTTTATCTCCTCAGGATTGTTGTAGTCCGCAATCAGCTTTTTCGCTTCTTTGATCTGTTCCTTTGGAACAAAAATTTGCACACGTCCAAGTCCGTCAATCATAACGGGATAGACGTTATGTCCCACGGATTCCTGAATTATTTCTGTTTGTATACCGTAGGCTTCAAGATAACTTTGGAGCAGATCGGCTTCCAACCGTCCTTGCACTTCAACGAGCAATTCCCATTTTAATTCATCCATTTTTTTCTCCATGTAATACTTCGCCCTGAGCGAAGATATGTTTATTGCCACACAATGATAAACGCGATTGTCCATAAAATACTGACGATCAGTTGACGAATGCCGATGCGCGTGGGTTTCCATCCGGTTGCGGGGTGGAGGATGCCCCACATCGTTTCGAGCCATTGGATCAGAAATGGGATGAAGATCAAACTCGGTAAAACGGCGACCAGCCCAAGTGTCGCGGATAGAACAAGGTTGAAGGATGTGTATAGCGCGGCGCGGCGTCCCAGATTCCATCCCCTGATTCTTTCTTGACCCTTATCCTGTTCCCGTTGTTCGAGCCGCATATACGCGTGGACAATACTCGCCGCGGATTGCAGCCACGTGAGCAACCACAGCCACCAGCCAAGCGGATCATAATGACCAACGCCCACCCAGTATGCCGCAGGCGCGGCGAGTGATAGCGCTCCCGTTGCGACAACTTCAATGCCTGCCTGCTTGCGCTCTGCGCGTTGACTCACCAGCCACAAGTGCCAGGCGAACACGAGCGCGCCCGGCGCGGCGAGATAGATCAGATAACTAAAGCCTTTAATAATGAGCGCGGTCAAGGCGAGCAAAGCGATGACGGCATAAACGAGAATCCAAAAGCGCGCCGCCGGCAGGTCTTCTTTGGAGCGGCGGCTCGCGTAAGCCTTGACCGCCATTGACATCGGCTGACGAAGCATGAATGCCGCCATCCCAGCGGCGATCAAATAGAACGTGGCAAGCGAAAAATTTTTGCCCGCGCAGATGCCTACGATTAACGGACTCAAGATAAATACCCATGAGCCATGATCCTGCGGCAGGAATATCTGTTTTTTAAAGTAAGTCTGCATGCTATGAGCAAGGATACAAGAAAACGGGCAGATAAGCAAGTGGGTGATTGTTCAAAAGTTGGTAAAGAGGTGGTTTAATGGGATTTGCGAAGCGACCTGCCAGCCACTCCGCAAATAAAACAAGAAACGGACGAGCAAATTATATGCGTTTGAAACTGATTTTGCCAGTG
>Ga0315268_10002432_pt1 | contig 20978 bp, 23 predicted proteins | sample C1_top_MG_FD_204535 | JGI IMG/M metagenome (GOLD analysis project Ga0315268, IMG submission 204535) | Sediment microbial communities from Yellowstone Lake, YNP, Wyoming, USA - C1_top | ecosystem: Environmental > Aquatic > Freshwater > Lake > Sediment | place: USA: Wyoming | collected 2017-08-01
TAAGGAATGCTAGGGCGTTCTTGAAGCCGCTGAGTATGCTCAATCAAGTCATCCCGTGCTCTGCCGTAGAGCTTGGGAGTACATGCTTGATGAGCAACCAGCAACCAGGCCTCCGATGGCATCGTTGGTAATCGGCCCCAACTTGCTTAGGATTCCAGGCTTTTTCTGGTCGAATCTGATGAACTCGAAGATGCCCCTTGCACCTGCGATGTAGTTTGCTATCGTCATTCCCAGAAGTTCATCGGCCACCAATCCCGGACGACCCGAGAACCTCTCACGTGTCAGGCCTGGGATGAGTCCCGCCTTCGCGTCTTCCTCAGCTCGATAGCACGCAACGACCAGACAGGAGACGTTCACGTCGGACAAGGCGTCGAGGAACTCTTCGGCGACTATCCTCTTTGCCTCCTCCGTGCTTGCCACTCCTGGATGAGGAACAAAGAGCTCCATCGCTGTCTCAACCAAGTCGTTGAGCACTATTCCCTTCCCCTCAAGGTACTGTAGGAGCGGCGGCTTCTCGGTGTGCTGGGCCGACTTGACCTGTGGCAGTTTACTCACCGTGAATGTTATCTGGTTGGATTATCCATCCAATATAACACTAGCGGAGGCAGCGTCGAATGCTCAATTCTCGGGAGGCATCCATGCTATCAGCCCTAGTGGCTGTCGGCACCGTGACGAGGATCGCACTCGGACAACTCGCTCTGGGAGTTCCGAGCCCATTCTACGGGATCATGATCAAAGTTGGTTTGACGGAGACCTTGGCCTTCGTTAGTGGTTTCGTCTTTGGACCCGCGATAGGTTTTCTGTGTGGCGCTATGATCATAGTCACTTCGGATCTTTTCATGATCCCCGGGCCTTGGACGCCATTCATCGCAGCAATAGTCGGGATCTTCGGCTTGGGTGGCGCGGCGATTCGACGCTTTCGTCAGGAACCAAGCACCCTGACGCTAGGTGCTTCCGCGATGCTGTTCACTGTTCTGAGCGAACTTCTCCAGAATGTTTGGTTTGCGTCATTCTTCAACTTGCCCGTTGTGGCCACGTTGGTGATGGGTATTCCGAGCACAATAGCTGCCATTGCGAACAACACTATTCTCTTGACCTCGGTAGGGGCAAAGATCATCAGATTGATCGAGAACACTAAGCCTAGATAGTCGAGTACCACGGGCGCGTGAGAGATCCTTGAAGGCTTTGAAGATGCTCAAGGAGTTGGCTATGGAGAAAGCGGCCGGGCCCACGCCTTCTTTTACGCAACTCGATTTGGCGAGAGCCATAGAAATCATCGGCTCGGAACATATCGGCAGAAACAAGCTATCTGCAAGACTTGGTCTGGGCGAAGGGACTACCCGTACCCTAATTGATCGCCTTATGGATGCCCGGCTAATCAAGATCTCAAAGCTGGGATGCGAGCTAACGAGAAGCGGACAATCTATCTTGAATGAACTGAACGCTAAGCTAGGCACCAAAAGGAAAGTCGCACTAAGCTCAATAACGGTCGGCAACTACAACTTCGGAATCCTCGTGAGAGGCGCTGCGAATAGGATCAAGAGCGGGATCGAGCAGAGAGATGCCGCAGTGAGAGCTGGAGCAAAAGGAGCCGTAACATTCGTGGTCAAGCACGGAGAACTCGTTATGCCTCCCTCAGCTGGATCAGTGCCGAGAAGACAGGAGAATGTCGCAAGGGCGATCAAGGAGACGTTTGAGCCACAGGAGAATGATGTCATCATTATTGCAGGCGGAGATAGCGAGCAATACGCAGAGGAAGGTGCGATGGCGGCCGCGTGGGTCCTCATGGAATAGTGGAATGGATCATGTGTCTTTGTCTACCAGTCTAAGGCTCTCCAAGGAGATGTACATTGTCGAGTCCTTCACCTGTTTCGAATATGAAACTATCTTGATGCTCTTCCTGAATCTTGGCCCATCGGAAACTAATGTATGATATTCTCCTTGTTCTCCGCAGATATCAAGCCCAGTTTGTTCACTCAATTCACGGAGACGCTCCACCGAACTGTGGGAGAGTTCCAATCCAAGCCATTCCTCGGTGAACCACGGCCTCTTAACGCAGGAGAAAACTACCTTGAATCCGAGCGACAGCAACTTATTCAGAAGTTCAAGTCTGTCTCGGTGCCACAAGGGCCTGAGCACATCAACACCGCAACGCTGGGCGCGATTCACCATCCAGTTCGGATCGTGGCCGGCAACCTCACCGATATCGCCCGTCACTAGCACATTGATTCTGCGTTCCTCTTTGAGAGAAGAGATCGCTTTTTCGTAGCCTCGCTCGAATGGCTCCTCAACATTGATCACGTAATGTGGAAGGCCCAGAGCCTGGGCCTGTAGCCTCATGAAAGCGATAGGATGGGCGAGGAAACTCTCTTGACTCGGAGCGAAAGTGACAAGGCAGTTGATCTCGCAGCCTGACACTTCTGCTTCATAGAGGGCAAGAGAGGAGTCCTTTCCACCGGTCCACGAGACGGCTACATTGGGCATGGCGATCGAGATCGGTCACGACGATTTTACCCTATCGAATGGTTCAGCTGGGCGAGAGGATTCATTCTTCGAGTTGACTCGCGAGATGAGCCGACTAGGGAGTTGACCATGTCGAGCTGCGCCTTGCGTCTCTGCCGACTCCACCTCTTGTTCGTCCTCACTTTTTCCAACGCATAGAGCGCTTTGTGGACCTCACTTGGGGTCGTAGTCTTCTTCTTGGCCAGTTTCCTGATAATCCTGAGGAATGCTAGCAGTTCGGGAATTGTGAAGGCGCCACTGCTAGCGCGTTTCTCCTTGAGCTGGAAGCCGAGAAATCTCAGAGCATTCCATGCGTGGCAATCCAAGAGTCCATAGATTTCGGGCGATGTGAACGTGAGTATCGCAGAGGCCAGTACCGGTCCGACGCCGGGTATCCTGCATAGGGCTTCGATTCTCGCCTGTTCGTCCTGAATCCCGAAGGCATGCTCCAGACCTTCCTCAATGTCTGGTGCGTTCTCGATTCTCGGTATCAGTCGCTGCACACGCTTCCAGCGAACAATGTCCTCCAGATCGGACTTTGTCCATGACCTAATGCCTTGGTTAACTTCCTTCCTGACATCTTGCAGATGAGAAGCAAGCGGGTGCCTCTTTCGGGTCTCCAATTGCTCGTACAGGGTGCGGTACGTGTCGAAATCCCAGAGAAAGTCCTCCACAGTGTCAGCCGCAAGTGAGTGGCTGCGCTTCCCTAGGAAAGCACGCCCTTGAACCAAGGAACTCTGCATGCTGAGGGAGTCTCCTGTACCGCCGACCGTTGCAGGGTTCAACCTTTGCATTAATTCGATACTCCCCTCAATCATTGATTCACTCTTGCTTTCCTATTCTTTCTTCAAGGCCGTTATCGGGCTCAGTGTCGATGCCCTCCAAGCAGGGTAGAGACCCGCTACCACGCTGAGAGCGCACGCGAGGAGGAATACTTCGACGAGATCAGTAGCCACAAACGAAGGAACTATCGCCATGCTCCCTCCCTCTCCCATCATTCCACTAATCATTCCGATCAAGGCATAGGCCCCGGCAACTCCGAAGGCTAGTCCCAACAATCCACCCAGAAGCCCAATTGTGAATGATTCCGTGAGAAACATGAGTAGAACCGTCTCTCTTGTGTAACCTATCGCTTTGAGTAGGCCGATCTCGCGGGTTCTCTCCATGACCGAGGTGTACAGTGTCGTGATGATGCCGACGGCCCCGACGAACATGGAGACCGCGGCGATGGCGGAAAGGAAACTCATGAAGGTCCCCATGAGCTCCTCTATCGTACTAACCATTGATTTGGGAGACATTACTCCGATATTCTTACCATAGAACTTCGTGATGTTCGCCTCGACTTTGTCGTTGTCGTCCGAACTCGAGGTGATTCCATAAATGCCGTCGTAAGATCCGGTCTTTTCGAACAAAGCATTTGCCGCAGCGAGCGAGATGAAGACCTGGCTGTCAATCTGTTGGCTCCCGAGTTCGCTCAGCGTGCCTCTCACTTGGAAGGCCTTTCTTTTCGTAACGATCTTCTCGATTCCTCCCTGAGTCTCAACTTTTGAGAACTCGACGAAGACTGTTTGCCCAGTCTCCGCAAAAGGGCGATCGAGATTCGAGGGATGAACAACGCCATATCCGAGCACGATTCCGCTAGAGTCACCGGTTGACACAAATGAGCCGGATTCGAGAGAGGCCTTTGGAGCAATGTAGACCAGTTTGCTTTGGTCCAATCCCAAGACTGCCACGGTCCTCTCGGATCCTCCAGATCTAAGGGTCACGCTACCACTGAAATACGGAACCGCGTACTTGACGCCGTGAATTCTCTCAATGGTGCGAACACTTTGGGCTGTCAGCTTTGTCTGCATTCCTGACTGTTGTTCAGGGCCATGCTGAAACAAATTTGCGGAAGGAGTGATCACTAGAACGTTGGCGCCCAGAGTGCCCAGCTGTTCGCTGATGTAGTTGTTCATGCCTCCGCCCAGCCCGTTGATCGAGGTCATGAGCGCCACACCTATGATCACCATGAGCACCGTGAGGCCCGATCTCAGCCTCCTCTCTTTCAGGGCTGCGAAAGAAAGCCCAATCACGTCGAGTACCACCATTGTTATCATGTCCCTCCGATTGTGACGGTGTCCAAGTCCGGATCCCTGACTTGGTCTTGCGAATGAAGCCCGGCCCGTTCCTTCTCCACAATCCCATCTCTCAAGTGAAGGATCCTTCCCGTTCTCTCAGCCAGCTCCAAGTTGTGCGTGACGATCACTATTGTCGCCTTTTTTTCTTCGTTCACGCGCAGTAGGAGATTCTGTATCTCTTCTCCTGTCTTGGAATCGAGATTGCCCGTTGGCTCGTCTGCGAGAATGAAGGCTGGGTCGTTGATGAGTGCTCGTGCTATCGCAACCCGCTGTTGTTCTCCACCACTGAGCGCATTGGGTCTGCGGCTTGCCTTGTCACCCAAACCGACGAGGTCGAGCAGTTCGTGAATTCGTCTGTTTCTGGTTTTTTTGGGCATGCCTGCAACTATGGCGGGCAATTCGACGTTCTTCGCTACCTTGGACCTGTCGATGAGGTTGTAGGATTGGAAGACGAAACCTATCTTCTTGTTGCGGAATCTGGATAGAGCTCTGTCGCTCAGTCGGGTTACATCTGCTCCATCGATGAGTATTCTCCCGCTTGTGGGGCTATCGAGGGCACCCAACATGTTCAGAAGGGTCGATTTTCCGCTGCCAGACGGCCCAACAATGGATACCATCTCTCCATGTCTGATCCTCAAGTCTATCCCACGGAGAGCATACACGGTAACGAGGCCCATGGCGTACGTCTTCTTCAGATCGTACGTTTGGATAGCAAATCCATCGCCCTGGTCTGTCATGGGCATCTTCATTCGCTTCGGATGGTGCGCAAGATTTAAATGTTTTCAGGCCCATCGAAACTACTATCGGGCATGGAAGATACTCATATGAAAGACAAGAATTGGATGCGTTCGACAATTCGAAAGACAGCCGCGCTATCCATCCTAGGGCCACTTGAAACGAGAATAATGGAGATAATGTGGGAGAGAGGAGAGGCGTCGACTGGTGAAGTCTACGATGAGCTTAGGAAAGGCCGGGGCATTGCGTTGACCACTGTCAGCGCCACATTCAATCGTCTGTATGAGAAAGGTCTGCTTCACAGAGAAGTGGGCAAGGGAAGGAGAGGGCTGAGCTACATCTACAGGCCCAAGATGGATGAGAGCAAATTCAAGCAGTCCATCGCCGAAGGGGTCACACGGCAACTCCTCAAGGAGTACGAGGGGCCCACCGTATCAACACTCATAAGCGCCATTGCCGAGAACCCCGACAAGCTGGAAGAACTGCGCAAGAGAGTAGACGCACTATCGAAGAAGAGGGACAAACGTGGTGAACTATAGGCAACGCTGGGATCGAAAGACCTTTCACTACGCACTTGCACTGAGCATACTGCTCCTCGCATTCTCTGCTTTCACCGCATCCTATGTTGTGACGACTCAGGCAGACGTTCTTAGACTGCATATGGAGCCGAGTGAACATTCTGAGCTCGCATCTAGGGTACATTCAGACAAGGTGCTGGCGTCGTTGGTCACAATGAATCTCCTTTCTTCACCGCCTAACCTCGTGTTCTACAGTGTTGCGGTTCTTGGCATGATCCAGTATAGCACTCACCGCATCAGAAAGAAGATCGAAGGGAACTCCGTTCCAATCGCTAATCCTAGTTACGCGAAGCTGCTCACTGATGTCGCAAGGGAGAAAGGAGCGGAAAACGTCGAGCTCCTAGTCCTAGATTCAAGCGTTCCAAATGCGTTCACATTCAGCAGGGGGCGCAGACACTATGTTGCGGTCACTGTGGCAATGTTGGAAATACTCGAAGCAGATGAGCTGAGAAGCGTATTCGCGCATGAAATTGCACATATCAAGAACAAGGATTCTAGGATTAAGATTATCGGCCTGATAGTCCGCTCCCAGTACTTCTATCTCCCGCTTGTCTTCCTAATCGTGAAGGCGATCTTCCGAAGAAGGGAGTACCTCGCTGACGAAACCGCAGCGGCGTCGGAATACGGTCCATTGCCGCTGATGTCGGCATTGTTGAAAGTGGCTGAGTATTTGAGAAGTTTCTCAGCATCAGCAGATCTCTTTCTTCCTGCCACTTCGTTCGCTTTTGCGCAGCGACCCACGACAGGTTTGCGAAGGATTCTCTCAAGCACCCCGACTCTCGAGGACCGGATAATGAATCTCATGAAACTGTCAGCGTAGGTTGATTTCAGGAATGTTCTATTCAATCAGATGTATCAGGCCACTGGGTATTCGAACTGGCTTCCTGCTAGTGCTCATCGGTCTTGTTGCGCTCTCGCCGCTGACTATCAGCAGTCACGCGGCTGCATCGTCAAATCTGTCGATCAATTCTTCGACAAACGTTTTCGTCGCTTCTACGAACAGCACAATGTTGCTGGAAATCGTGAATGTCGGGAGCTACCTCAAGGAACTCGATGTTGCACTTACAGTCCCTTCGCCTTTGGTCCTGTTTGGTGACAATCACTGGATCAGATCATCATTTGCTCACGGAGAGACAATACGCGCGAGCATTACAGTGTATGCTCCGTCTTCCGCTGCGGGAGCTACTCTTCAGGGTAGCATAGTCGCACAATACAAGGCGATCGGCGAGACTACTGTGTCAACTGAGACGCACGCAATCTCGTTCCTGGTTCGAGGTTGGATTGACATCAGAGTCTACGAGGTCACGGTCGATCCGGATCCGACCTTGCCAGGCACCGAAGTAACCGTCTCCGGAAACATATTGAATCGTGGCGTGATTCCAGCCATGTACACCAACGTGACGATGACAGAAGATCCGCCCTTTGTGGAAGGTTCAATCAAGCCGACATATGTTGGCGAAGTCGATCCCAACGCACCTGCTCCCTTCAGCGTGACCGCGCTGATCGATTCTGGTGCAAAGGCGGGCAGCTACCAGGCCTCCATTCACGTATACTACAGAGACGATCTTCAGGCTGACCACGCTATGACAATTCCTGTCAGCTTCACCGTGGTCTCAGAACTGCCGAAGACAACGACCGCCCCCCCAACCATCACAAGTCAACTATCGAACCCTCTGCTTCTGCTCGGAGTGGGAGCAGTAATTGTTCTCCTGGCGATTGCTGTCTATGTTCGTCGAAGGAGACGAGCGACTGTCCAAGAGTGAGGAATCGGGCAAGGACAGATTCACTTCCTGCCCTCCGACCCTGCGTAGGTTTTTTCTCTGCGGGATGGTCTCATTCTGACCATGCGAATGAGGCACCATCAGACCCCATGAGACGATGAAAGGAGAATCGAGACAAGATGGCTGGTGACGTGTATGAGCAGCTTGCGGATGCCCTGGACAAGCTTCCGAACGGGTTTCCCCGAACAGCATCCAAAGTTGAGATCGCAATTCTGAGGAAGATCTTTTCGCCCGAGGAGGCGTCTCTGGCTTGCCAACTGAGTGGCCACAGGGAACCTTTGGACGCGATAGCTGAACGCCTCGGACTTCCCATCGAAGAGGCAGGAACAAAGCTTGGGAGGATGGCTCAGAGAGGCCTGGCACTGTTTGCACAGAAAGAAGGCAAACTACTGTTCAGGCTAGCCCCGTTCGTTGTGGGGATCTATGAAGCACAGCTCGACACGATGGATCACGAGCTTGCCCATCTTGTCGAAGACTACCTAGCGAACGGCGGGGCCGTCGGCATCATGAAGCCGCAACCTGCCCTGCATCGCGTCATTCCCGCGCAGAAAGCGGTGAAGTCCGAATGGATAATGCCCTATGACGACGTCCGGCAGATTCTGCTGTCCGCCAAGAGCTTCGTTCTCCGTGACTGCATTTGCCGAGTGCAGCAAGACCACATAGGTCACCGTCGGTGTGACTTTCCAGTGAGAACGTGCCTCTCCTTCTCACCGTTTGAACGTCCACCATCTGAGATTGATGTTTCTCGGGAAGAGGCCCTTGAGTTCCTCGACAAGGCTGAGGAGATCGGCCTTGTTCATACGGTCAGCAACGTGATGAAGGGAGTAGGCTACGTCTGCAATTGCTGCGGCTGTTGCTGCGCGATTATTCGAGGAATCAACGATTATGGCATCGAGAACTCGGTAGCCCAAGCCAATTACTTTGCAGTCATCGACCCCGACGAATGCCTAGGATGTGGGACATGCATTGAGAGATGCCAAGTACACGCAATCTCCGACAAGGATGGAGTAAGCGTCGTGGACCGCAAGCGATGCATAGGCTGCGGCTTGTGCGCCACAGGATGCCCAAACAACGTGGCGAAACTGGAGAGGAAACCAGAGTCAGAGGCTGTTCACCCTCCGGCTGACTTTGCGACGTGGGGACGTGAGCGCCTACTCAATCGAGGCTTGATCAAGCAAACCTAGACGCATTATGCCTTCGTGGACCCAGCGGCAAAACGATTTCAGCTGCGGACTGCTGCTCCGAAGCCTCTGAGGGTTATCCATAAGTACATGCCAAACTCAAGCATCTTTCCCGAGTGGCGTGAAAGTTGGTTTCTTTCGTAGGCTCATGGAAAGGGAAGGACTTCCTCGACACAAACGACTTCTCACAAGAAGAGATCAAACTCGTGCTCGACACAGCGGATACGCTGAGGCACATGTATTGGGCGCATAAGAAGCACCACTATCTTCCTGGCAAGACGTTGTTCATGTTGTTCTACAATCGCTCGCTGAGAACGAGGAACTCGTTTGAAGCGGGTATGTATCAGCTGGGCGGACATGCTCATTTTCTGAGCCCGCAGGATGTCTACACGCCCGCGCTACCCGAAGACATGGTTGCATATCAGACTGAGGCAATCTCTGATGTTGGCCGAGTTCTCAGCAGGTATGGCGACGCGATTGCGATCCGAATCTATGGTGACGCGGCGAAATGGACGATCGGGAGAGGCCACAAAGTTGTCCGAGAGTTCGCCAAGCACGCAACCATCCCTGTGCTCAACATGGAAGATGACATCTATCACCCGTTCCAAGCGCTGGCGGATGCCCAAGCGATGAGGCAAGCCATCCCGAAGCTGAAAGGAAAGAAGCTCGTGGTCTCCTACGCCTATTCTGGTGGACTGAAGCCCCTGGCTGTTCCTCAGAGCGAGGTACTCATCGGAACACAACTGGGAATGGATGTTGTCCTTGCGCATCCGAAAGGGTTCGAATTGGAAGACGTGGTGCTCGATGCGGCCAAGTCAAACGCCGACAGATATGGAGGCAAGTTCACCGTCGTCAACGACATGAGGAGCGCCTTTGAAGGCGCTGATGTTGTATATCCCAAGGCGTGGTCGCCCAAGAACTTCTTCCCTCCACACAGCAACTCCATGGACAAGTCGGGTGCTACCGCGTATCAGGATAAGTTCAAGGATTGGATCTGCACGCAGGAGCTGATGGATCTCACGAACAAGGGCAAGTACATGCACTGTGGGCCCGCGGACCGCGGCCAAGAAGTCACCGACGATGTCATCGACAACAAGGACTATTCATTGTACTTTGAAGAGGCTGAAAATCGACTACATGTCCAAAAGGCCGTAATGGCTTTGGTAATGGGCGATCGCCCGTCTCGACGCAGGAAATAGAGTCCCTGTGACAGTACTACCAGTGAGAGCATGCAAGCATAGTTAGAGAGGACTTGCGGACATCTTTCCTGATTTTCAGTTTCTTAGCGGACAGTAGCATCGCCTAGACTGAACCTTCGTCGAGACCATGATTCAAAGTCCTATCCAATGGTTCTCCCTGGGTTCGAGATCCTCGTTTTTCCAAGCGGCTTTCCAAGTGGCGTCAACGATAAATGTGCAGAAGACTCCAAAAGGGCAATGTCGAAGAGCACATGATATTTGAAAAGTCCATCTTGAAGAGAATCCGGGCTGAGTTCCCGAGGGCCGCCTCTGACGCAAGAGGTCGAAGAAGAGCATTCATGGACAATGGCACTGGGACACTTGTTGTGGGAAGAGCGGCCAGAGCTGAGGCCGCGGCACGCATCGATTGCAGCGCCAACATTGAGGCGATCTTTCATGAATCGAAGGATGCGGAAGCGACAATACTTGAAGGCAGGAAGGCTGTCGCGGACCTGTTGAACGCGCCATCCCACGATTCGATCGTCTCAGGAGAGTCCGCTACGAGCCTGTTCTTCAGCCTGAGCTACGCCATGGCAAGGGACTTCACGGGAAAGGAGAATGTTGTGACAACGGATTATGAGCACTACGCAAACCTCAGCCCCTGGATCGAGCTGCAGAAGAGAGGGGCTATCAGTGAGGTGAGGTTTGCTCGCCTCAACAAGGCAGATGGGACACTCGACCTCGATCATCTCAAGACCCTGGTAGACGACAAAACGAAGGTGGTGACGGTCACTGCTGCGTCGAACGCGCTCGGCACCAAGACCAATCTGGACGAGGCGGGGAAGATTGCCAGAGCGGCGAATGCCTACTTCGTGGTGGACGCAGTGCATCACGTAGCTCATGGTCCGATGGACGTACAAGCCATCGACTGTGACTTTCTGGTCTTCTCCGGATACAAGATCTTCAGCTCGCATGGGAGTTTTCTCTACGGAAAGGAACATCTTCTCAAGGCGCTCAAGCCATACAAAGTTGCTCCAGCACCAAATGAGCCACCTCACAATTGGGAGTGGGGCACTCGCGACCAAGCGAAGTTTGCTGGCATGAAGGGCGTGACGGAGCATTTGGTCTGGCTTGCCGACCAGGTCGACACGAAACAGAAGAGAGATGTCAAGGTTCACTCAGACCGCGCACGACTCCTGAGAGTCGCGATGCACGCTATCGAGGAATATGGCCGGGACCTGTCCAAGACAGTACTGGAGGGACAAGGGAGTGTCCCGGGACTGCTCCAAATGCGACACGTGAAGCTCTACGGACCTGCAGAGCCGAAGCGTCTGGAGGAGCGAGATCCGACCTTCTCATTCAAACTTCAAAACATGTCGGATCAAGCTGTCGTGGAACACCTTTGGACTAAGCACGGTATCGCTCTACGTGCCGACAACTTCTATTCGAGGGTTCCTGAAGTTTACGATGTCCCGACGATGATACGGATCAGCCTCGTGCACTACAATACGCCGGAAGAAGTTGAAAGGCTGCTCAAGGGACTTGATGAACTCGACCAGCCTTAGAACCAGGGCACCAACAGGCTAGTTGCATAGCACAGAACGACGACTGTCCATTGCAGATCTCTCCCGCGCCGCTAATGTGAGTACACACGGATCGTCTATCTGCCGTTATCTTGCTCAGCAATAAGAAACCTAATCAATCGAGCTGAAGCACCCTTCCTTAGGTTTCAATAGATGCCCGTCCAGTGGAATCGCGCAGGGTCCGTACAGGAGAATGTGTTCGGCTGCATCGGAAGAACGCCACTCGTTGAACTCAGAAGGATCTGCAAGGCGGAGAGGATCGCGACCAAGATCCTCGCCAAACTGGAGTACATGAATCCAACTGGGAGCCTCAAGGACAGAATCTACTATGAGATGATCACACGCGCCGTCGCGCGAGGTGACCTCAAACCAGGCATGGAGATACTTGAGGCATCAACAGGGAACGCAGGTATTGCCTGCGCGTTCGTTGCGAAAATGCTCGGCTACCCGGCAACGATTGTCCTTCCGTCAGGTATGAGCCAAGAACGGATGAAACTGATTCGAGCGTACGGCGCAACAATAGTCAACACACCTGGCGCGGAGAGCGACGTTGACCTCTGCATTAAGAAGATCGGGGAACTCAAGCGAGACAATCCAGGCAAGTACTGGGAACCCGCTCAGTTCGCAAACCCCGACAACATCAACGCCCACTACAAGACGACCGGGCCCGAAATCTGGGAACAGACGAAGGGCAAGGTGGACTGTTTCGTAGCCTCGCAGGGAACCGGCGGAACGCTTACTGGCGTCGGAAAATTCCTACGAAAGAAGAATCGCAAAGTGCTGCTGTACGCGGTGGAGCCTGCTGAGGCACCTATCCTCGCAAAGCGAAGGTGGGGAACACACAAGATCGAAGGGATAGGCGACGGATTTGTTCCACGGAACTTACATCTCAAGTTGATGACTGGTGTTGTTACGACTAGCTCAGAGGAAGCCCTCAGCATGGCACGTCGACTCTCAACAACCGAAGGCATCTTCTGCGGAATCTCATCGGGATGCAACGCTGCGGCAGCGGTGAAGATCGCGCGGAAGCACCCCAAGCTTCGCGCTATCGTGACGATGATCAACGATACAGGCCAGAGATACTTCTCTACGGAGCTGTGCGGCGAAGCCAAATCTGTTGACATACCGGAACGCGAGCATCCTCTCGACGACTACAGTCTGTCGGAGCTGGACAAGTATCAGCCATCTTGGGAGATCATCGAATAGCACCCTGAACTGGTCGAGGAAAGCCTATGTCAGGTCTTGGAGCTGTCAGGCCCGGAGCGGAATTGGCGGATAGCTTCCTCTTCAACCTCGGACTACTTCTAGGCCTCGCCGGGGTCGCGCTGGCAATAGTTGCGATCTTCGTCGCGATTATGAGATCAGCAAGAGGAACCGGGAAAGTCCGCGGCGGCGGAGTTGTGATGATAGGACCGGTACCAATAGTCTTCGGGACTGACAAGGAGTCCGCTCGGATACTGATATTGCTCGGCATCGTCTTGATGATTGTGCTGCTACTCTTTTCATTGCTGCCGGTTGCGTGGAGGTAGAGGTTTGTCTCAACGCTGTGAGATCTGTGGGAATCAAGAAGCACGTTTCGTGTGCAGTGGGTGTGGCAGGCGAGTGTGCCTGCAAGACTTCCGACAGAAACAGTGGCTCTGCGCAACATGCGAAACGAGCCCACGGACGGAGGCACCGGAATTCAGGAACGCCTTTCCCATGGGCCTCTCTTGGATCTTTCTTGCTAGTTTCGCACTGATATTCATTGGTATGACCCTGATAATGATCGCTTCTTCCTCACAAGACCATGGCATCGCGAGCGGTGGCGCGGTGATTCTGATCGGACCGATTCCGATATTCCTAGGAAGCGGACCCGAGTCAAGCTGGTTGATTCTCTTGACTGCAATAGTCACAGCGATCGCACTGGTGGTATCTCTGCTTACGCGCAGGAAGATGCGCAGCTAGAAAGTTACTTGCGCGCGTTCACCAATTTCCCGAAGTTTGGTTTCGATAACGACCCAATTACCGCGCTATGGGAAGACCGGAGGCGGGGCAACTTGAAGGAGCCCGGTCACTTTCATCATTAGAATCGGAGCCTTCAACCGGAAGTAGCTTGAGCGATTCCTGAGGCGAGCGACTGGGTGGGCAGAACCGTGAAAAGGCCTCATTATACTCTCGACCTCCGTCGCTAGGTCGAAGCTGTCGTCTGCTTTTTCGTAAAGTGTTGGAAGGCATAGTAGGCTGGCTTGGGAGCCTGCTCGCTGATAGGGGCCACGGTTAGTAGGCCGTAGTCGGCCTGGTCTGAGGGATCATAAAGATAGCTCCAAATGACGACTTTGACGTACGAGTACTGGCCAAAGAAGCTGAAGGCATGTGTCAGGTAAGTCGCTTGGCTTTCGGGTGTCGCCCCTTTATCGGCATTATTCGAAGGCATGCCGGTCTCAGTTATCCAGACCGGCTTGCCGGTCACCGCCTCGAACATTTCCAGCCGTGCCTGCCATGCGCTGCCTGGGCGATCCACCCAATAAGTGGGGGTATCCCGAGTAAATGCGTGAAACGAGATCGCGTCGCAGTAATCGGCGGCACCTAACTCCCAAACCTTCTCCACGAACTGCTTGATCCATTCGTGCTTGGGTCCGGCCCAATCGGTCATTACAAGCAATGAAAAGGCTATGACGCTGTCATTCGGATTGTGAGCTTTGATTATCTGGTAGGCGTCTTTCAGCATGTCGAAATAGTGATGCGCCATCAGAGTGACATCGTCTTCGCAGCACAGGTAACCGCCCTGATTGAAATCGGGCACATTCCATATTTCCCAAGCGTGAACGTTCGGAAATGCTTCCACCAGGCGAGAGACATTTGCATCCCAATCCTGAAGACTCCAGCCGCAACTTGAGATGCGTGCGTTCGCGTTCGGCTGCGAAAAAACGTTCGACCGGCGGTATGTGCATCCCTCCTCATCAGCACCCATGGTGCTCGCCCCAATTACCATTAGAATGTTCACGTCGGGAAAGGCTTTCATCAACTTCTCATGGTTGGGGTAAGGATACGTTGATTGGTGAGGTGCAGTGATCCGGAACCATTGGGGCTGCAAATCAGCTACGAGCGTATTGTTGATTGAATCGAACAAGTATGGAAAGTATTGCAGGCCGTACTCGACTGCATAATTCCCTTCCATCGGTGCGGGAGGGCGGAGCAACGTGGGACTCACATAGAGAATCGAGCCCAAGGCACACACGATGATGACAACTGCGACTATGATGTTTCTGGTTTTCATTGCCCAGACAATCTCAACCTCGCATGCTAATCTTTCAGGATTTCAGGCTTTGCATCAACGACTAAACTAGCATGGAGAACAGGCCTTGGCTACCTGGGCCGAACAACAGTCTGTTTTCTCATCCCAGAGGCTCTTCGCATATGGCTTGCACAATTCAATTCAATGGTTAGAGGCCTGCGAGCCGCACAAGGAAATGGGACTGACCTCTTCTTCAAGCGAGTGGGTTGCGTCCCAAATAGTCCCCAGGTAGTGAACCGTCGGTCTCAATGTGACCACACGCGTGGCACCGCCTCAGGCCCGGGGTGTCTTCGTGAAGCTCCCGCAGTCCGCAGGACGGGCAAACCATCTGCTCTTGCTCTTCCAAGGGAGGCCCCGCCTCACCGAATCCTTCCCCCTAGCCGCCCTCTATCCTTTTTGTCACGCATCCTCGTCGCACAGGATCCGTCGCCGTGCGGCGAGAAAGGGTCGCGAGGTGGAACGCTAGGGGCTCCTTGTACACGCGGCAGAGTCAGGCTATCTCTACGATCCCAGACTCGGCCACATTGGCTCGCGAGTTGAACTTCGTGACGACGGAGACTGCGATGGAATTGAAACTACCGCTTGGGCACGTTCTCGTAGCCTATTACGTCGCCCGTCTCTGCGTCGATCTGAAAGCGAAATGACTTGCGGTCCTTCAGGAGTCCCGCTTTCCTCATCGATAGGATGCCTTCGACTTCCCAAACATCCTTCCCCTTTCCACCGACGAACCAGATCTTGCTGAACTTGACCTCGATGGGCTTGCCCGGGTACTGCGACTCAAGATAGCGCCTAGCCGCAAACTCCGCCGCCGTGGCATCCTCAACCCGGACATCATTGCTCATGTTGCGACCACTGCCAGTCTACCTATCAGGAACCAGTTCATTTATGGTTTGCATCTGCCCGTGGCTTCGCAGAGCATTCCACGCTTGCTCTGTGCATGGCCGGTGCAACCACTCGACTGTGATACGGCGGAAAGGCCGCGGGTAGAACTGGATACAGATCTCATTTTTGCGGCGCTGGACCTTGTTTTCCGCTAGTTGACTCAACAGAGATCCGCACTATTCCTACCTTTCGCACGGCTTCGTCGTTGCCGGCGAAGCGGGCGAGGATGGCCTCTGGTTGGCGTTCGTGCTTACGAGCGAGAAGCTCGAGCGCTCGTCGCTTCTCAGAGAGACCCGTGACCACGCTTGCCTTTCCTTCCAAGACCAGTGAGCGATAGGCGTGATCGCATTCGCCATCTATGTACCCTCGGTCTTGGACCACGGTCACGCAGACCCGTGGGTTAGCTTGAAGAATCTTGATTTTGCGGCCTTCGGTTGCACAATGGAACCATAGCTGACGTGCCTGTGGATCCCAAGCAAAGTCCACTGTGAAAAGGTACGGTTCGTTTCCCGAACAGCAAGCGACCGTCATGATCCTAACAGATGCAAGCACCTGCTCGATCTCTTTTGGATCGTCCAATGCTTTCTCGGAGCGGCGAAGGTGATAATGTGCCATGTGGAAGCATCCTTCTCGTCTTCAGCCTGAGGTGAACATGAAGTCTTTGACTCGGTTCCCGTCGATATCCAAGAGCACGCCTCGGAGGATACGTTCGGCGTATTCCGAGCCTGGATTCAGGCAGAGTGTCCGACCAATCTTGAATGTGCCCTTTGACTCATGAATGTGACCGTGTAGCGCCAAGAGAGGCTGATGTTTCTGAATGGCGTCTCTGACGGCGGTGCTTCCTGCGGGAGCCATCTCAAATCCCCCTCCAGGCTGAACAGAAGGATTAAGGTCCTTGTCTAGTTTGGGGGCTTGGTCAAGTACGCTGTTGTATGGCGGACAATGCAGGTTGAAGATACATCGCTCCATCTCTTTGACTTGAGAGGTCATGCTTGCGATTTTCCCGCCAAGCTCGTCTTCAGGTATGTCTCTCGGACATTTCCAGGGTGTCATGTTGCTGTAGCCGCAACTGATCATCTCGTGTTGTTCGTCTATCATGACGACCTTTCCTTCCGGAAATACAACATAGTTGGATGATTGAATGATCGGGTCGATTGCGAATGTGTCATCGTTGCCGGGGGAGATGTAGCACTTAACGCCAGAGCCTTTGAGTCGCTCTTCAGCTAACTTCATCCAGCTGCTTACCGACTCGCCCATCAGTCGAGAGAAGAGGGCATCCACCCTCTCTTGGTCGGTCTGTATCTCCTCAGCCTCCTTCCGTGGCGCGCGATATGTGTAGTATCCGATGGCGCGTATCTTCTTCTCCACAGCCTGAACTTCTGTCTCGTTCCGCATAGACAATCGTTCGCCCAGGAATGTAGTCGTCCACTCTGATTGCGTCCCAGCAACGATAGGGAGTATCATCTTCCCGGTTATGTCTCCGCCCAAGATCAACACGTTGGGTTTGTACTCTTTCGCGGCGGCTAGGAACTTTCTGAAGCAGTCCTCGGATCCGTGTATGTCGGTCGCATAGAATATTCTAGTGCGAGTCATCTTCAGCAGGCCTCCTTTGTTCTATGGTTGCAGAAAAACGGGAGGCCGGAGTAGGCGAAATCTTGCGCCTACTCTGGCGGGAGTTGCTTGAACGAGAGTTCGAGTGGGATTCCCTTACGGTGGTAGAGCGATGAGACGTAGTAGAGGATAGCGCCCAAGATGAAGAGCCCTATCGTGAACTCCATCGTGGAGGGGTTTATTGTCCCCACCATTGCTGGCGAGACGCTTGCGTACCCGATCCAGATCGAAATCAGCAACGTGATAAATCCGAGTATAGTGATCACTGGAACGGGGCCGACCTTCATCTTGACGACCTTTGGTGAAGCCTCGAAGATGTCCTTGCGTCTCCACGGGAAGATCATGCCCGAGATTGACGCTATTCCTTGCATGATCATCCAGCCGAAGACAGCGTAGGCGAAGAGGCTCGTCCAAGGCGTCCACAGCCAGATCGCTGTCATGATGACTGTGACGATGCTCACGACTATCAGCGCAACATATGGTGACCCGTACCGTGAATCCACTTTCGAAAGTGAGGTTGGGGCGACTCTATCAAACGACCACGCGAAGAGGAGTCGCACGCAGACGAAGATGTACGTCATCGAGGACGAGAGTGTCATCATTGCGAAGCCGAACAGGGCTAAGCCATAGACCAATGGCGAGGAAGTTGCGAATCTGAACAGGTTCTCGAAGAACGGCGGATATGCGAGCTTGTAGGCTGCGTCACCTGTTCCGAACAAAAACGCAAGCGAACCGATGAACTGTCCACCCATTGTGTAGTATGTTACGGCATAGATGACCCACATTATCGCGCCGAAGAGTATTACGCTCACAGGTATTGCGATCAGTTGTGACCTCTGGACTTCCTTTATCTCGCCTGACATGTATACGGACGAGTTGAAACCCAGGAAGTTCATGAAGGTAAAGGCCAAGCCCAAGAGCGTTGCGGACCAGAGCATGCCAGTCGGATATCCTCCTGCAGTTGCGATTGAGATGACCTCATCATAGTTCATCCCGGATTGGGCGTTGAAGTTGGCTTTGAATCCGTCTGGGCCCACATACAGCAGCGCAACGATGTATGCTACAACTCCGATGGCAATCAGTGCAAAGAAGACCCAGAAGGCTTTGTGTGAGGCTTTGGCTCCTCGCGAGATGATCACTGCCGAGACGATGAAGAAGACTACCGAGAAAGCAAAGATGAATTCGGGAGTGACTACAACAGCTGCAAGGTCTGGGTATCCTCCTACTTCGAGTATCGGCCCGAGCGCATACTGGGTGAACCAGGGCATGTAGGATCCTGCAATTCCGAGGATAGCCACGAAGAAGAAGAAGTTGATACTGAATCCTACAGCTGGGTGAATGACTCGACTAACCCAGACGTAATCTCCCCCGGACCGAGGCATTGAGGCTGAGTATATCGCGTAGAACAGGCCGATTGGTATGGAGATCAATATGCCCACGATGGCCGTGATTGGTAGGTCTGTTCCCGGATATGTAAGCAGTGCCCAGATGCCGTAGACGAACACCGCTGTCGGCGCCATGAAGACAACGTTATAGATCATGGCGTCCCAGGCAGAGAGTCGTCGTATCAGTCCTGAAGTTCTTCTTGCATATACGAGCGGTTGTTTGCTGGATTCCGAACCTGCATTGCTCAAGTATGATCACATTCCCTGCCTTCGCTGCTCTCTAACTTCATAAAGCTTGTTAGGAAAACAGGCTTATGTGTGAGCCGACGCAACAAATCGTTTTCCAATCGTTTGGAGAGACCACAGAGATGCCAAGCACCACTGACGATGCCATTCTGGACGACGCAGTTCGCATTGTTAATCAGGCACAAGAAGCCGGTTTGACGGTTCGCCTCCTAGGTGCACTAGCGGTGAGAGTTCAGGCCGGCGCAAATATGGACCTTTTCTATCGACTCGACCGACTAGGTTCCGCAGGGAAGACCTTCACCGACATAGACCTAGCTGCTTACAGTAAGCAACGCTCGAACCTGCACAAGTTCCTTGAGGGCGCGCTCCGTTACCGGCTCGATCAATACGCTGTCTTGATGCATGGTCGCGATCGGACGATACTCCATCACCCGGAAGGGAAGTACTCGATAGACGTCTTCTTTGATAAGCTGCGTTACAGTCACGAGGTCAGTTTTGGCTCGAACCCTGATGACGGAAGGTTGTCCCTGGATCCGGTCACCATTTCACCGACTGATCTTCTCCTCGAGAAGATCCAGATCCACGAGATAAATGAAAAGGACATCAAAGATCTTGTCACCCTATTCGCATCATGCGAAATCTCTGATCAAGAAGGCCGAGGCAAGACAAATCGCAAACACATCGGGCAGGTCCTCGCTGAAGATTGGGGATTCTGGCACGACGCCAACTCGAACCTTGACAAGACCATCCATTTCGCCCAGAAATACCAGAAAGAAGGCAAGCTAGATTCTGAACGTCTCGACAACGTCTTGACAAGAATCAGCAATCTGAGGAAGACCATCGAAGAGACGCCGAAGACCAAGCAGTGGAAAAAGCGAGCAGAGGATGGCACAAGAAAGAAGTGGTGGAACGATGTTGAGGAACGTACCCGTTAGGAGCCGTGAGTGTGCATTGAGGAGAATACCAAAGAAACCCACGGAGAAGATGACGCAGCAAGGCGACTGTGTCTTCGGACCCAACGTTGAACCAATTGCTTCCGTCTCGGCCGGTGAAACGGTCGAGATTGAGTCCTACGACTGCTTCGCGGATACCGTACGACCAGAACACGACTGGAAGAAAGTGTTAGAGTCGGGCCAGGAGATATTCGAAAACCCAGTAACTGGCCCCATTCATGTGGACGGAGCAGAACCAGGAGACACGCTCGCGGTAGATATCGTCAACATTGAAGTGGGAGAACAAGGCGTCACAGCTCTCGTTCCCGGTTTCGGCGTCCTGGAAGGCTGGTTTACTCAGGTTCCTCCTCTGTCAAGGTTCAGCGAAATCAAGGATGGAAAGGTGACTTTCCCGACGTCGAGAGGCAAATCAATCAAAATGCCAGTGCGACTCATGATTGGAACGATTGGCGTTGCGCCTACAACGGAAACCATTGCAACCGTGACCCCATCAAGACACGGAGGAAATTTGGACACACCGGAAATCACAGTGGGGAACCGGCTGTACCTGCCGGTCAACGTCAAGGGCGCACTGTTTGCGCTAGGCGACGTTCATGCTACCCAAGGACATGGAGAAGTCTGCGGAACAGGCGTGGAAGTCCCAGCTCGCGTAACAGTCAAGTTCAACGTGTTGAAGGGCAAGAGAATTGAGTGGCCGAGAATAGAGTCCCCCAGCGAGATAATGACTGTCTGCTCTGCGAGGCCGCTTGAGGATGCCGCTAGGCTTGCTGTTCGAGAACTGGTAAATTGGCTCGTTGCTGATTATGGTCTTGAAGCGTACGACGCCTACATGTTACTAAGCGTCGCAGGCGATGTTGAGATCTCGCAGATTGTCGATCCCATGTACACGGTGATTGCGAAGATTCGAAAGCAGCTAATCCTGCAACTGAAGTGATGCCGAGCATTCTGGTCACTCTCGGTCCGTCCAGG